>Ga0307486_1003123_pt1 | contig 10989 bp, 9 predicted proteins | sample CBIW02metaG_FD_203663 | JGI IMG/M metagenome (GOLD analysis project Ga0307486, IMG submission 203663) | Sea-ice brine microbial communities from Beaufort Sea near Barrow, Alaska, United States - CBIW 0.2 | ecosystem: Environmental > Aquatic > Marine > Coastal | place: USA: Alaska | collected... | reverse complement strand
GGGTGTCATCGTAATCACACGTGCGCCAAGGCTGAAATAGATAGACCACGGACGTGATGAAACCACCGACGGTCATGACCGCACCAATAATGAGCAGAACTGTACTGGACCGTTTTGCTTTCATGGCGCGATCTTATGCCTAATTCTGCGGTACCTGACGCTCACTCAGGTCAGTGGGTGAAAGTGCCCCGTCGCGCAGTACTGTCGATCTTATGGAGAACAACAGACCGGAGATCCTCCGTCGGGTGGGGCGTTGGGTCGTGATAGCCGGGGCGATTCTCTTGGTCATAAGTTTGGCAATAGTTTTTGTCGTATCGCCGCAGGGCGCGACAGTGTCGTCAGACCCTGGTGCGAAGCCGATCGCCTATTGGATAACGCTGCTTCCCTCGGCAGTAGGGATCGCACTGGTCCTTGTGCTTCCGTGGCGCACACCTCCTCGCCCCGCAACCGTAGGCGAACGACGCCCGTTCGTCATCACCACTATCGCCTTAGCCTCATTGGCTGTCGTGTTTCCGCTGGCTGCCGCGAACGTTCCGCTCGAGGGAGAGCTCTACATTCTTGGCAAGCTCGTCTTATTCATGATCATCCCAGGGGTGCTTCTTCTTCTCGTCCGACGCAGCGTGAAGATTCAGTGGAATTGGCAACCCTCACGGTGGTGGGCACCTGCGATTGTGGTTGTTGTCTGGACAGTGCTGTCTCAGATCGCGCCGTGGAACCCCCGGTTCGAAATGGCCGGCCTGGATCCGACGTTTGTGGTGGTCGCTGCGGTGGCGACAGCGCTCACTGCGGGTGTTGGGGAGGAGCTTTTCTACCGGCGTTGGCTTCAGACTCGCCTCGAAGCGGGATTGGGTGCGTGGCCGGGCATCGTCGTCGCGTCTCTCACGTTTGCGCTTATGCATCTGGGTTCGCATGGCACCGGAGACATCGTGCACGACGTAGCCCGAGTGATCGTCGTGCAGGGTTCCTTCGGCCTGTTCTTGGGCGTCATGTGGTGGCGTTACCGCAATCTCACAGCACTCATCATCGTCCACATCATTACGAACGGATGGGGTGTAGCGGCCGCGTTGCTTGCCAGCTGAGTGGGAATCCACGCTCTCTCGGCTCGGCTATGCTCAGCCCTCAACGAAAACAGGGCGGGTCGGATGCCGAAGCACCCGACCCGCCCTGTTGGGTTCAGAAGGTCAGACCCTACTTCTCCCAACCCATGTTCTCGACGGGCTGCACACCGAAAAGGTCCAGGCCAACGTAAGGCTCGGGCGTGAGGTTCGCGAGACCTTCCTTGGCGGTCCAGATTTCTGGTCCGTTATACATCGGGAAGATGCCCCAGGTCTCGGCGAAGATCTCGGCCTCGAGCTTCATCGCCTCGGCCGTCTGCGCCTCAGGGTCAGCAATCGTCTCAAGCTGGTCGTGGATCTTCGTGTCGATCTCGGGGGTTCCCGTTCCTGAGAGGTTTAGCCCACTGTCGGAGCAGTAAATCTGGCAGAACCATGCCGCACCGAAAGGGTCAGAGGCAGTGAAGCGTAGCGAGAAAATGTCCCAGTTCTTCGTGGAGTAGTCCGTCGAGAAGTCCTGAGGCGACCGCGTGTCGATAGTGACATCAAAACCGGCGGCCTTCAGCTGCTGCTGCAAAGCCTTGGCGCTAGCCTCCTGTACGGGGTCATCGCTGAAAATGGGGTAGGTCACCGCAAGTGCGACACCATCCTTCTCGCGAATTCCGTCTTCGCCCTCGACCCAGCCGGCCTCGTCAAGCAGTCCCTTTGCGCCTTCAAGATCAAACTTGTAGCCAGCTTCTTCGAGCGCGTTGACGTAGCCAGGCTGGAAGGAGTAGAGCGTGAACGAACCAGCGGGATCCTCTTCGTAGTTCAGACCGTTCCACACGACTTTCTTCTGCTGCTCCACGTCAATCGCCATGAAGAATGCTTTGCGAACATTGATGTCCTGAAACTGTGGCTTGTCGGCGTCAACCTGCAGAAGCGTATTGGCTGTCTGCTGAGCGCGGTAAGTTACAACGCCATCCATATCCTTGACCTGCTCGAGGCGGTCCTTAGTGTTGGTGCTCGCCATGTCAATCTCGCCGTTCTTAAAAGCGTTGATCGATGCTGCGCGATCCAGCTGACGGAAGGTCACCTTGTCGAGCAGTGGCTTCTCGCCCCACCAGTTTTCGTTTGGCTCGAACACCACGGTTCCACCGTTGATGTCGAAGTTGCTGAGCTTGTAAGGCCCGGCGCCCCACTCAGCATGTGGCTCGTCAATGAAGCCTTCGTTGAAGATTTCGGGCGTGTTCACATTGGGGTTAAGCACTGTGGTGAAGAGCATCTGGGGCCACGCAAACTCGCCCTTGAATGTGACGACAGCTTGCTTATCTGTCTCGCCCATGGTGACCGACTCGATCTCCTTATAGCCGTCGGTGGCATTGGGGCTGTAACCCTCTTCGTAGGAGCGGTTGGCGATCCAGGTTGCTTCGAACGCTTTCCAGTCGATGGGTGAGCCATCGTTCCAGACGGCGTCGTCATTGATGGTGAAGTTCAGGAAGGTCTTGCCGTCCGCGACACCGAATTCCCACTCATCGAGGTAGGCATCGTTCTTGTAGGGAGTGCCATCCTCTTCCATGAGCAGAATTTGTGGTGTATACCACGTAGCGAGGCGCGAGGTGTCTGCGCTTGCGTCACCGTTGAGGGGGTTCATCTGCGGGGTAATTTCCGTGATCGGGAAGACCACCTCGCCACCCTCCTGAAGGTTCTCGCGTGGTTGGGGATTGTAGTCAGCGGCCGCGACAGCAATGGCATCTCCGCCATCGTCGCCGGGGCCACCTCCCGCGGTGCAACCGCTGATACCGAGGGTGAGAGCACCACCCAGTGCAATAATTCCAAGCAGCTTTCTGTGCTGATTCATACCGTTCCTTACTTTGTGGGTTTGGATGTGGGAAGACTAACTCCGGCCCGAAACCTTGTCACCCGAGGAGGGTAATAGTTATGGAGCCGATACTTTTTACCGGAAGTGGCATGCGTTGCGATGGGCATTTTCTGCTCCGGTCAACGGTGGCACTTCGCCAAGACAACGGGCCTGATCTTCGGGGGGAAGAACCTTGAAGAGCTGGCACCTGCTGGCGAAGGAACAGCCACCAACCTGATCGGTGGCACTTGCCAGATCACCGGTGAGCACGATGCGTTCGCGGGTGCGCTCGATGTCCGGATCCGGGATGGGAATCGCAGAGAGCAACGCCTGCGTATAGGGATGCTGTGGATTCTCGAATATTTCGTCGACGCTGCCATGCTCAACGAAAGCGCCCAGATACATGACGGCTACTCGATCGGCGATGTGCCGAACGACGGAGAGGTCGTGCGCGACGAAGAGGTAGGACAGGCCCAGCTTGGCCTTGAGTTCATCGAGAAGGTTAATTACACCAGCCTGGATGGAAACGTCGAGAGCCGAGACAGGTTCATCAAGCACCACAACCTTGGGGTTAGTGGCTAAGGCGCGGGCGATACCGATGCGTTGGCGTTGGCCTCCCGAGAATGCGGACGGAAAACGGTTGCTGTGCGATGGGTCGAGGCCAACCAAGTCCATCAACTCATCGACACGCGTTTCGCTCTCAACCTTCGTGGTCCCGATCGCACGCAACGGCTCGGCGATGATATCGGCCACCGTCATGCGCGGGTCGAGGGCGCCCATCGGGTCTTGGAAGACGATTTGGACATCACGCCGCAACGTGCGCTCGGCCTGACCGCCGCGCACATCGGCGACACTCGTACCGCTGATCAGGATGTCACCGTCGACCTGTTCGACCAGATCCATGATTTGAAGCAGAGTCGTGGTCTTGCCACAACCCGATTCGCCGACGATCGCCATCGTCTCGCCCTCGCGGATGTCAAACGATATTCCACGGATTGCATGGACCTCCCCCAGCTTGCGTTTGAGGAAGGCCCCCTTCATTAGCGGAAAGGTCTTGGTCATATTGCGAACTTCGAGTGTTACCGGTCGATCCTCACGGGGGATGCCCGCTAGCGCACTCTCCGGGATGTCTGGCAGAGGAAACACCGGGTGCCCATCAATTAGTCCACCATCAGTAATCTCGTGTGAACGGATACAGGCGGCGTGGTGTTCGCCCACTTCTTCATTGCCGACGTCGACGAGATCGGGTTCGCGCGTGTGGCAGGCATCGATAACGATCGGACAACGCGATGCGAATGGGCACGCATCCGGAAGGTTGATCAGCAGCGGCGGGTTTCCCTTGACCGGTACGAGGGGTTGTTTCTCGGCCTTGTCGACCCGGGGGATCGCACCAAGGAGGCCAATGGAGTACGGCATCCGCGTGCGGTGGAAGAGCTCGTGCGCGGGAGCCTTCTCAACCGGCTTGCCCGCATACATCACCAGCACATCGTCTGCGGTCTTAGCGACGACCCCCATGTCGTGAGTGATCATGATGACGGCGGCACCGGTCTCACTCTGAGCTTTGGAGATCAGATCGAGAATCTGGGCCTGGATCGTCACATCGAGGGCAGTCGTCGGCTCATCGGCGATGATAAGTTTCGGCTTGTTGGCCATCGCAATAGCGATCACCACTCTCTGGCGCATCCCGCCAGAGAACTCGTGGGGGAACGATTTCATGCGCCGCTCGGGATCGGGAATCCCCACGGTCTCAAGCAATTCGATCGCACGAGCCCACGCTGCACGCTTCGAGAGTTTGCGATGAACGGTGAGCGCCTCAATAAGCTGGTCACCAATGTTGAAGACCGGGGTGAGCGACGACAATGGGTCTTGAAAGATCATCACCAAACCGTTGCCACGAATCGCGGAGAGCTGCTTGTCAGATTTGCCCAGTAGCTCCTGGCCGTCGAAGGTGATTGATCCAGATATCCGAACGTTCTCGTCGAGCAGCCCCATGATCGCCAACGACGTAACCGACTTGCCTGAGCCAGACTCGCCGACAATGCCGAGTGTGCGACCCGCCTCGAGATCGAATGAGATGCCACGTACAGCATCCACGGTGCCCGTCTCCGAGGGGAAGCTGACCTTGAGGTCGCGGACAGAAAGTAGTGGGTTGGTCATGCTCGCCCTCCCGCGGCCGAAGTTGGGTCGAGTGCGTCCCGTAAGCCGTCAGCGACTAGGGCCATCGAGACCGTGAGTAGTGTGAGCGCGGCGGCAGGAAAATAGAACAACCACGGCGCGCTGGTGATCGTGTTTGCACCGGAGCCAATCAGTGAGCCGAGCGAGACATCAGGGATCTTGACGCCGAAGCCGAGGAACGAAAGACCCGTCTCAATCATCACCGCCGCCACCACGCCAAGAGTGAAGTTGATCACCAGCAGCGAACCGATGTTGGGCAGCATGTGGCGCAGCACGATCTTCATTCCCGGCACGCCCATGTAGCGGGCAGCGTGAACATACTCACGTTCACGCAGTGAGAGCGCCATCGTCCAGATCACGCGAGCGGGGAAGAACCACCCGATGAGAATCATGATGAGCGAAATAATGCGCCAGTCTCCGCCTGAGTCGTTGGAGAACATCGCGAGAAGCAGGAATGTGGGTACGACCATCAGAAAGTGAATGAGCAGCAGTGTGAGCCGCTCGAACATACCGCTGAAGTATGCGGCCGCTGTGCCAACGACCGCCGATATCACGGTGGTTCCCACCGAGACGGCGACCGCGATCATGAGTGAGCGTTGCAGGCCGATTGCCACCTGGGCGAAGGTGTCGTTGCCTGCGCTCGTGGTGCCAAACCAGTGCTCACCGCTTGGCGGCTCACCAAGGTTGAGAAAATCGAGCTCGATGTGGTCGAAGCGCGCAAGCAGCGGAGCCACGACTGCGAACAACACGAGGACGGCGAAGATCACTAGGCCCGCAACGGCCGGACGATTGCGCCGAAAACGCCGGGAGTAGAGTTCCCATTTCGACATGCGTTTTCTGGGTAGCCGAAGGGCAGTGGTTTCTGGTCCGACGGCCGGTTGGATGGAATTTCTGGGCATCTCAGCTCACCCGCACTCTCGGATCGAGAACGACGACGGCGATGTCGGCGAGCAGCGCGCCGATCGCGGTGAGAACCGCACCAAACGCGGCAATCGCGACGGTTCCATGGATGTCATTCTTTGAAATGGTTTCGAGAAAGTAGCGACCCATGCCGTTCCATCCGAAGATCGACTCGGTAAGGATTGCGCCCATAAAAACGGTGGGGATTGTGAAAGCCACTTGTGTTGCCACCGGAATGAGCGAGGTGCGCAGCGCGTGCTTGCGAATGGCCTGCGCTTTCGTTAGGCCCTTGGCTCGGGCGGTGCGCACGTAGTCGGCGTTGATGTTGTCGAGCAGCAGCGAACGCTGAAGGAAATGGGTGCCAGCATAACCAATGATCACGAGTGCGATGGTCGGTAAAATCAGATGCTGGAGGGCATCGATGATGATGGGAAAGAACCCCGTAACATCCGGACTCGCTGAGCCGGTGACGAAGAACACCGTCGTTCCCACCATGTTGTTGAAGCCGATTGCTAGCAGCACGATTCCGAGAGCCGCCACGACAATATTGATGTTCATCGTCACGATGGAGGTGGCCTGACCGATGCGGTCGGCAAGCTTGTACTGTCTGGACGCGGTGTACACGCCGAGGGCAATTCCCAAGACGGTGGTAATAATCGTGGCACCAAGTACGAGCTCGGCGCTCACCCACATGCGATACGCCACCTGCTCATTCACCGACTGGCCGACGGGGCTTACTCCCCAATCCCAGCGGAAGATGATGCCAGAGAACCAGCTCCACCAACGCTCGAGGAGCGGAACGGTATCGCTGAGGTTTCGTGGTTGGAGCAGCTGGACTATCTGATCCTCTGACAGCGGTGGGCGACGTCCAACGTAGTTGTTGCGCGGGTCAAGAAAGCCCCATGCCAAAAAGTATGTCAGATTTGTCGCGACCACGATCATGAGCATCCAGCCGGCGAAGCGACGAATCAAATACTTGATCAAGAGGTTGTCTTTCTCATGTGAAAGCGCATGTCAGGATCGCCGACACCACACCGAGTCAGTGAGCAGTGTATACAGATGCGCTCGTCATTTGCGAACGTCGTGTTGACCTGTGTAAAACTTTCGCGTCTCATCAGATGTTGCTTTGTGTGAAACCTCAGCTTCGGCGTGATTGAAAACTCAGCCGCTGACGGGACCTGTTTTGTGTGATCCACACGAATGGAGCCACAATGACCGTCGCGCTTCACGCAACCCGCCAGAACTCGGCCCCCAATCGAGCCCGTGGCTGCGGAGCAGGTGCCGGCGAATGCCCCCAATGGGCACCAGAAGAAGCACTGATGCCAACTTTGTTGAGGTCACCATTGCTCCACACTCCGAAGGTTTCGAATCACAGTTCTCAGGAAGTTGTTCCCCGCCGTTTTGGGGATGATCTCGGACCACTTCAGTCACCGGGAGACCGTGTCAGGCCACGAGTCACGCGATCGACTTCAGGACACGACGGCGGGGCGCGGTTTGAGCGTGTGGCAGACTTTCGGCCATGCGCAAAATCATTGGGGGATGGCGCACCTCGGCGAGCGTTCCGCGGTCGCAGTCCCGCCCGTAGTTCCGTCACTCGCAGCACAACATCAACCGGTGCGTCTAGCGCGATGATGGCGAAGTGTGTTGATTTAGAGCCAGTCGTTGCGTTTGAAGACGAAGAAGAGAGTCACCGAGAGCGCCACGATAAGCAGTACCGACGCGATGAAACCGGAGGTGTCGGCGAACCCCGGGAACGGTAAGTTTTGACCGTAGAAGCCCGTGATCGCCGTCGGTACGGCGATGATGGCCGCCCAGCTGGTGACCTTTTTGGTGATGATATTCAGTCTGTTGCCCTGGATTGTGAGGTTAGTCTCCACGATTGTCGACACGAGGTCCCGCAGACTGTCGGTCCATTCGGTGGCTCGCAGAACATGATCGTAGAGGTCCTGATAGTACGGTGCCATCGCACTGGGTACGAGGTCGACGTCACGTCGAATGAGCGTGTTGACCACCTCCCGCATTGGCAGGATCACGCGTCGCAGTTGTACAAGACTCTTGCGCAATTCAAAGCTACGGCGCTGCACATCGGGGTCATGAGGCCGGTCATCGAATAGCAGGTCCTCAAGAGTCTCAATCTGGTCATCGAGTGCCTGAACAGTATCGAAGTGTCCATCTATGACGAAGTCGAGCAGCCCATACAACAGTGCGCTGATGCCATAGGTGGTGAGTTCTGCATTCTGGTCGAGGTGATCGAGCAGGTCGTCGATGGGGAAACTGTCGTCCTTGCGAACGGTGATCAGAGCCTTTGGGGTGATGAAGGCCGCAATCTCTGCGGTGCCCAATTCTCCCGTTTCTGAATCCAACCGGACCGCGTAAGCGCTGAGAAAATCATGGTTGTCGTAGCGGTTGAACTTAGGTCGCTGTTGTGCCGTTGCAGCGCCCTCGACGGCGAGTGAGTGAAGTTTGAGTTCGTCGGCTACAGTTTGCAGTTCTTGCGGGCTGGGCGAATACAGGTCTACCCAGACGATGGCGTGGTCGTGCGACAGATGCTCGCCGAGTTCCTCCAGCGAGAACCCCTCGTCGTAGAGAACGCCGTTCCGGTAGCACCGCGTTGTGGTCATGGCCCCAGTATCGCAGTCGCTCCGCTGATTTCGGCCGCCATTCAGTGTGCCAACTCCGTCAGCCGGCAATGGCGCGCGTGTCCTCAGCGCAGGCCAAATGTCTGTTGATCCGCGTGGTTCATCAAAGGGTTCTGCAGCTCCGGCGCTATCGCCGGTCGCGCCAGCGTTTGATTCCTATGCTGGTGAGGATGGCGCTGACGCCAAGGAGCAGCACCGGTGACTCAAATGCGAGCGCGGCCGCTGCCCCTCCCAGTGCGGCGAGCACGATGGCGTCGAGGCCCCAGATGACCCGCACGGCGGCCATCGGGTCACCTGCCGGTGTCGAGATAGGGATAAGCAAGGTGAGAGGCAGGGAACCCTTCAGCGCATTGCTAATGCGAGTGACGAGGGCGAATAGTGCGAGTGCGAGCGAACTGACAGCTGCCGTGCCGGACGCGGTTCCGATGAGAATGGTGCACAGCATGACGACGGCGAGGAGTACGACAAGGGTTGCGGCCAGAGGGAAAAGAGCATGCTGGGCAAGAAGTCGCTCGTCACTGATCCCATAAAGAGGAAAGCCCGCAGCGACGCTCGCAGCATGCCGTATTCCATCGGTGAGGGGGCCGAGACCAGCGAAGGCGATCACCCCGGCGGCTGCGCCGAGGAGCCAGCCTGGTGTGGTCGGCGCAAACGCGAGAGCGAGTAGCACCCCGGCGCTGCTCAGCGCGAGGATGCCGACGAGGAGCCGACCAGGCGTCCGGATCGCTCCAATCGCGTCGCGGACGAGGAACGTCCACGTCAGTCCGGCCCGTGGACGCACCGCACGGATCCGGCGCCCGGAGTGCGGCTTCGGCTGGTAGATCGTGGCCGCTGAGGAGAAGTCCATGCCAGCCGCGTGGGTGGTCGCAGAATCCCAGCGAGCTGCTTGCGTGGCGAGTTGCGCGAAACCCAGCCGATTCATCAACACCGGAATCAAGCCGAACAGAGCGATAGCCAGTGCCGCCAACGCAAGGAGACTCGGTGAGCTGCCGCTGGTGGGATACGCAAGATCGACCCATCCCCAAGGTGTGTACGTCTGCACAGCCGGTACGGCGACGGTGACTGCTCCGAGGGCGAGGATGCCGAGCGCCCCGACCACGGCAGCCCGCGGGAACACTTGACCGACCAACCACGCCACCGTCGTGATGACGCCAACGAGCACGCCTACGGCAGTGAAGGTCGCGACAGCCTCCAGCCCGGCCAGTCCATTGCTGGCGAGGCTGGTGCCGATCAATCCTGCGGCGATCGTGCACCCGGTGACGACGATCATTCCCGAACGCAACAGTGGCGCACGGAAGGTGTCGAAGCGAGGACGATCGCTCGTGGCAAAAGCGTGAGTCACAAATGGTGGAAGAACCGCAGGGCCGCGGTCGCGTCCGAGAAGCAACGCGCCCGCCCACACGGCAGCGACGATGAGCGACGCCGAGCTTGGTGCCGCAGCATCCGCGAGCATGGACAGCCCTGTTGGACTGGCCGCGCTCAGCCACACTGCCCGACCTACCGGGATGATGGCCACGATAGCGAGCATCAGCACCGTGTAGATCGTGAACGCGTGATCACCGGTCGTGCGGATGTTGCGAGCACGCCAAATACTCATCGCTGCGTGTGATCGGCTGCTCATGCTACGGCCTCAAGCTGGAGAGTGTGGTCGGCAAGCGCTTCGGCAAGCACCAGACTGTGGGTAGCCACGACGAGGGTCGCGCCGACATCCCGACGAGAGCCGAGAACACGGATCACGGACTCGATGTGTTCAGGATCTAGCCGCTGTTCCGGCTCATCGAGGATCAGCACCTCGAAGGGGCGAGCCAACACTAGAGCGAGACCGAAGAGCTGCGTCTGGCCGGAGGATAGCTCGTGCGGGAACCGCTCACCGAGCTTATCGAGCCCCAATTCCGCGAGAACACTGTGCGCGAGGTCCACGGCCGCCACAGGATCGTCGAACCACGTCGTTGCGACCAACACGACGTGATCCCGCACAGTGAGGTCGACAGCCATCGGCGGTAGCCCAATCATCGTAGAGACCCTCCGACGAAAACCCCGGTCACGCTCCGCCACCGCTGAGTCACCGATTCGCACTGTGCCACTTGACGGCTTCCTCACCCCAGCCAGCACGCGCAACAAGGTCGACTTTCCTGTGCCGTTCCGTCCTCGCACGATCAGAGCTTCGCCACGCCGCGCTGACGCAGACACCGGCGCCAACAACGTCACGTCACCCGCAACGACGCCCACCTCATCCACCTCAATCATGAGGCAATCCTCGCAGACCAGTCGCGCCGCTAGGAGTGCGAACGCTGAATGGCTCCGCGGGCCCACGCTCAGCGGTACACAGAACGTAAGGTTTGGGGCGCGAAGCGCAACCGAAGAGCCAGCTCGCTACTCATGC
>Ga0307486_1003120_pt1 | contig 10995 bp, 10 predicted proteins | sample CBIW02metaG_FD_203663 | JGI IMG/M metagenome (GOLD analysis project Ga0307486, IMG submission 203663) | Sea-ice brine microbial communities from Beaufort Sea near Barrow, Alaska, United States - CBIW 0.2 | ecosystem: Environmental > Aquatic > Marine > Coastal | place: USA: Alaska | collected... | reverse complement strand
ATGCTGAGTCGTCGGTACTCCCGACCGGCCAGCACGGAATCAAAGAACACTCCGACGGACGTTTCGGCTACGTGCCGGTGCAGACCCGCTCGGACCGCTTCAAAAGCGTCAACGTCGCCGATTTCGCGGCCGTAACCGGCCGCGAAGCCGTCTGGAGCCACTCACCCGTCGCAAAATTCACCGACCTCACCGCCGGTAACCTCGACGGATCGCGCTACCAGGTCGAGTCCACACCCTCGGCGGATATCTCCGTCGAATGGGTTCCCAGAATCGACGTTCGCATCGGCACGGCCGGTCTGCCGGAAGAACGCGCCGCTGCGAACGCCTGGGGCGCTTTCGATGATGCCCTCGCCATCACGGTGAGCGGTGAAGAAGCCAAGGAAATCACGGTCACTCGTGCGAACCTGGGCAACTCCGCCCGAGGTGCCCACACCATCATCGAAGCCAAGCCGTTCAGTCAGGCAACGGTTATCTTGCAGAACACGGGCGACGCCCGGCTCAGTGAAAACGTGGAGATCATCCTGGGTGAATCCGCGAATCTCACGGTTGTCTCCCTGCAGGAATGGGATGACTCCGCGGTGCACGTGGCCAACCATTTCGCATCCATCGGCCGTGATGCGCGCCTCAAGCACGTCGTTGTCTCCCTCGGCGGCAGCATCGTTCGGGTCAACCCTTCGGTGCGACTGGCCGGTCCCGGCTCCGATGCGCTGCTCCTCGGACTCTACTTCGCGGACGCCGGCCAGCACCTGGAACAGCAGGTCTACGTCTTCCACGATGCGCCCAAGAGCCGCAGCCGGGTCAACTACAAGGGCGCGCTGCAAGGCCAGGGTGCACGCACCGTGTGGATCGGCGACGTGCTGATCGGCAGCAACGGTGCCGGCACCGACAGCTACGAACAGAACCGCAACCTCGTGCTCAGCGAGGGTACTCGCGCCGATTCGATCCCCAATCTGGAGATCGAAACCGGTGACATCGTCGGGGCCGGCCACGCCAGTGCTACCGGACGTTTCGACGACGAGCAGCTGTTTTACCTTCAGGCTCGCGGCATCACCGAAGAAGAAGCGCGGCGACTCGTCGTGCGTGGATTCCTCACGGAGGTCGTGCAGCAGATTGGTTCCCCCGAACTTGAAGCGCGGTTGCAACTCGCAATCGAAGCCGAACTTACTGGAACGGACGACAACTAAGCATGGCCGCAACGAAGATCTGCGCTCTCGATGAGCTCGAAGTAAACCAGGCTGTCAAGGTCGAAATCGATGGCGTTGCCATCGCACTCGTCCGTGACGCCGCCGGCGACGTATACGCCATCGGCGATACCTGCACGCACGGCGATATCTCCCTGTCAGAGGGATTCGTGGAAGGCCAGACTCTCGAGTGCTGGGCCCACGGCTCGATGTTTTCCCTCACGACCGGCAAGCCGCTGTCTCTGCCAGCCTATGACCCCGTTCCGGTTTACAAAGTTGAGCTCATCGACGGTTTCGTCTTCGTCGATTCGTCCGTCACCGTCGCGGTCTGAGTCCTTCTCAAACACCGACCGCCCCACCAGCAATTTAGAAAGGGATACGACATTCATGTCTGTTCTTGAAATTATCGACCTGCACGTCAGCGTCGAGACCGACCAGGGCACCAAGCAGATTCTGCGCGGCGTCAACCTCACCATCAACGAGGGCGAAATTCACGCCATCATGGGCCCGAACGGCTCAGGAAAGTCGACCCTTGCGTACACGATCGCCGGTCACCCCAAGTATCACGTCGAGAGCGGCTCCATTCGGCTCGACGGAGCCGACGTTCTCGCCATGACAGTGGATGCCCGCGCCCGCGCCGGACTCTTCCTCGCCATGCAGTACCCCGTCGAAATTCCTGGAGTGACCGTTACGAACTTCCTCCGCACCGCCAAGACGGCCATTGAGGGTGAAGCCCCGCCGATCCGCAACTGGATCAAGGATGTCCGTCAGTCGATGACGAACCTGCGCATGGACAAGAGCTTTGCCGAGCGCAACGTCAACGAGGGCTTCTCCGGTGGCGAGAAGAAGCGCAACGAGATTCTTCAGCTCGAACTGCTCAAGCCCAAGTTCGCCGTGCTCGACGAGACCGACTCCGGCCTCGACGTTGACGCTCTGAAGATCGTCGCTGAGGGGGTCAACCGTTCCAAGGCGAATACCGGCCTCGGGCTGCTCCTCATCACCCACTACACGCGGATCCTGCGGTACATCCAGCCCGATTTCGTGCATGTGTTCGTCAACGGCCGAATCGCCGAACAGGGTGGACCTGAGCTTGCCGACCGGCTCGAGGACGAAGGTTATGATCGCTTTCTCCTGCCAGCGAACGTAGGCTAGTTCCATGGTTTCAACACTCAGTCCAGCCCGCTTCGACGAAATCGAAGAGGCCCTCAAAGACGTCATGGACCCGGAACTCGGCATCAACATCGTCGACCTCGGGCTCATTTACGACCTCGGCTGGGACGACGAGAATGACGCGCTCGTCGTCAACATGACCCTCACCTCGGCCGGCTGCCCGCTGACCGACGTCATTGAGGAGCAGACGGCTGAGGCGCTCGATGGAGTTGTCGAACAATTCCGCATCAACTGGGTGTGGATGCCGCCGTGGGGACCTGACAAGATCACCGACGACGGACGCGACATGATGCGTGCTCTCGGCTTCGCCATGTAGCTTCATCCCGTTTCATCCCAAGGCCCCGCCTGCATCTGCAGGTGGGGCCTTCGTGGTGTGTGCGTGCCGGATCTCCGGTTGGCCGTGGGGTCGCGCTGAGCAGGTGACTCGTCCGGCGCGTCATCGCAAATCCTCCTCTCTAGAAAAGGTTTCTACTCAGTAGAACGGTATGCTAGTTGTATGGATACAGGGGAGAACGGGGCCATGAGGCGCCGAGCAGCACAGGCGGCGAGTACGCGGGCGGAGATCGTCATGGCGGCCGGACGGCTCATGCTCGAGCGCGGGTATGTGGGCACGTCGGTCGCCGCGATCGCGGCAGAGGCCGGCGTGGTCGTTCAGACCATTTACAACTCGGTTGGCTCCAAGGCCGAACTGCTCGCGGCGGTGCTCGACCGCGTCGCCGAAGAGCCCGATGCTCCCACGCTGCTGTCCGGAGCCACGCGCGAACGCATTGCCGAAGCGCGGACAGCGACCGAGGTCATCCGCATCCTGGCCCGCTCGAGCACGGTCGTGAACGAGCGAACTTCGGGCATCCTGCGTATTGTCAGCGAAGCGGCCGTGGTTGATCCCGACGTGGGCGAGTTCGAACAAAAGCGCGACGCAGCCCGGCTGCACGGTTTCGGCGACGTGGCGGCCGCGCTCCGTGAGAAGCGTGGCCTGCGCGGGGGAATCAGTGACCACGAGGCCGCGGCGACGATGTGGGCGCTGGCGCATCCGCACACCTTCAGGACACTCGTTTTGTCACTGGGCTGGTCGACTGAGGCGTACCTCAACTGGCTGGAAAAGTCTCTTTTCGCCGCCCTGCTGTAGCCCGGATCGGCCTCCGTGTGCCGAACACAGCCTGAAGGCAAATATACTAGTGAGTTGGACCGCTCTGGCCCACCCTTACTTCACACCTGTACAAAAACCTCGAATGGACTATTGCTGTGCTCAACGTGCAAGATCTCGAAATCCGCGTTGGAGCCCGCGTGCTCATGGAGGGCGTCAACTTCCGCGTCGCGAGCGGCGACAAGATCGGCCTCGTCGGGCGTAACGGCGCCGGTAAGACGACCCTGACCAAGACGCTCGCGGGGGAGACGAACCCGACCAAGGGCTCGATCAGTCACTCCGGTGAAATCGGCTACCTGCCGCAGGACCCGCGCGCCGGCGACCCGACAATGCTTGCTCGCACGCGTATTCTCGACGCCCGCGGCCTTGGCACGATCGCCCTGGGAATGCAGGAGTCCAGCCTGGCCATGGCCGACTCCGACCCCAAGATCAGCGCCGCCGCCATGAAAAAGTATGGTCGCCTCACCGACGAGTTCAACGGACTCGGTGGATATTCGGCCGAAGCCGAGGCCGCGTCCATTGCGAGCAACCTGAAGCTGCCCGATCACATTCTCGATCAGGCCCTCAGCACCCTCTCTGGTGGTCAGCGTCGCCGCATCGAACTCGCCCGCATTCTGTTCTCGGCCGCCGAGATGATGATCCTCGACGAACCCACCAACCACCTCGACGCCGATTCGGTGGCATGGCTGCGCGAGTTCGTCAAGAATTACAAGGGAGGTGTCATCATCATCAGCCACGACATCGAACTCGTCGGCGAAACGGTCAACCGGGTGTTCTATCTCGATGCGAACCGCATGATGATTGACATCTACAACATGAACTGGAAGAACTACCTGCTCCAGCGCACGGCGGATGCCGAGCGTCGCAAAAAGGAACGCTCCAACGCTGAGAAGAAGGCTTCAACGCTGCAATTGCAGGCCGCGAAGTTCGGTGCCAAGGCCAGCAAGGCCGCCGCCGCCCACCAGATGGTCGCCCGCGCCGAAAAGCTCCTCTCCGGGCTCGACGCCGTGCGTGCCGTGGAGCGCGTCGCCAAGCTGCGGTTCCCCGAGCCCGCGCCGTGCGGCCGCACGCCGCTCATGGCGAAGGACCTGTCGAAGAGTTTTGGTTCCCTCGAAATTTTCACCGCCGTCGACCTCGCGATCGACCGCGGGTCCAAGGTCGTCATCCTCGGTCTCAACGGTGCCGGAAAGACCACCCTGCTGCGGATGCTCGCGGGCGTCGACCAGTCCGACACGGGTTCGATCGAACCGGGACACGGTCTGCGGATCGGCTATTACGCCCAGGAACACGAAACGATCGACATCAAGCGCAGCGTCCTGGAGAACATGGTCTCCTCGTCGCCCAACATCACCGAGATGGAAGCCCGCCGCGTTCTCGGTTCGTTCCTGTTCACCGGTGACGACTCCAACAAGCCGGCCGGTGTGCTCTCCGGCGGGGAGAAGACCCGTCTCGCGCTGGCCATGATTGTAGTTTCGGGCGCCAACGTTCTGCTGTTGGACGAGCCCACCAACAACCTCGACCCGGCCAGCCGTGAAGAGATACTCGACGCCCTCGCGCACTATGCGGGTGCCGTCGTGCTGGTCAGTCACGATGAGGGTGCCGTGCAGGCACTGAACCCGGAGCGCGTGTTGATCATGCCCGAGGGTACCGAGGACCACTGGAACAAGGACTATCTGGACCTGATCGAACTGTCCTAACCCGATTCGGCGTTCTCGCGCCGGATCATCCGAGACGAAGGAACCGTGCGTGCTCCCGCCCCACAAGTCACTGCGTATCGCGCTGGTCTGTCTGCACACCTCGCCCGGTGCAGACCCGGGTGCCGGGGACGCCGGAGGCATGAACGTCGTGGTACTTCATCAGGCCGAAGCCCTGGCAGCACTCGGACACGACGTGAACATTCTGACTCGGCGCTCAGCCGTCGATCAACCCACGTCCATGCAGCTGACCCCCGGAGTGACGCTGACCGTCCTTGATGCCGGTCCGGCAGTCGCCCTCCCCAAGGGTGAGCACGAAGAGTGGATAGAGGAGTTTTCGGTCCGGCTGGCCGCGCGGGCGCCGTTTGACATCATCCACTCACACCACTGGTTTTCCGGTATGGCCGCCCTGCCGGTTGCACGAAAGTGGGGCATTCCGCACGTGCAAAGTTTCCACAGCATCGCGGCAGACGATTCCACTCCGCTCTCGGCCGGAGAACGCGCTGAATCGCCGGGACGGATGCTCGGCGAGGCCTGGTTGGCACGCGAATCGGATTCTGTCGTCGCGATCAGTGCGGCCGAGGCGGCGACGATCACGGGACGGTTGGGCGGGACCGCTGAACGCACGGCCGTCGTACTGCCCGGTGTGGACAGCGGCGTGTTCTCCCCTGAGGTGCCAGCCGATTCGGTGAACCCGGCCGGCAGCCAAGGCTATGTTCTCGTCGCGGCCCGTCTGCAACCCCTGAAAGGCCTCGACCTGGCGATCGCCGCCATCGCCGCGATCCCGGCCGACATTCGTCCGACCCTCGTGATCGCCGGCGCGGCCTCGGCCGACTATGACGGCTACGTCGACGAGTTACGGGCGGTAGCCGATCGGGTCGGGCTCAGCGACCAACTTCGGCTGATCGGCCCCCGGTCCAGGCTCGACCTGGCGGCCCTGTTCCGCGGCGCCCGGCTTGTGCTGGTGCCGTCACATTCGGAAACGTATGGCCTCGTCGCCCTCGAAGGCGCAGCGAGCGGCGTGCCCGTCATCGCCGCAGCGTCCGGCGGCCTGCGAGAAGCCGTCGTTGACGGGGTGACCGGCCTCGTGCTCGACTCGCGCGATCCGCTCGTCTGGGCCGGCGCCGTGGCCGGACTCCTCGCGGATCCGCAAGGGGCCCGTCGGTTGTCGGTCGCGGCTCGGAAGCACGCGCTCCAGCTCGACTGGACGCGGTCGGCCGCGTCCCTGCTGGAGGTCTACCGGGGGCTGCTGGCCCCCGACGACCGCCGGGCAACGGTCGGTCAGGGTGAGACGAGCAGCTCCCTGCACCATCGTGCCGTCGCCTGAATCGTCCTGAGGGAGCGGTCGCCTACTCGGCGAGGAGTCCCTGGAGGACATCCGCCAGCCTCTCCGCGCCGAGTTGTGCGTCGAGGTCGGTGGTGTACTCTTCCGGCGAGTGCGAGATGCCCGTCGGGTTGCGAACGAAGAGCATCGCGGTCGGGACGACTGAGGCGAGAACGCCGGCATCGTGGCCTGCTCCGGTGTCGAGGACGGGCGCTTGCGGAAGCATGCTCTCGAGGCGACCGCGCAGGCGAGTGTCGAATTGGGTCGTCGCGCTGAAGGACTCCTCGGTGAGCTGCGCCTCGCAGCCCTCCTCGGCGCCGAGCAACTCCAGTGCGTTTCGGATCGACTCGACGAGAGCCAGGGTGACCGTGTCGTCGGGGTGGCGGACGTCGATCCAGAAGTCGACGCGGGAGGCGATCACGTTCGTCCCCCCGGGGACCGGCTGCAGGCGTCCAACGGTCGCGCGCGCATCCTGCGTCGTGCGCGCGAGGTCGCGGATAGTCTGGATCGCTCGGGCCGCAGCGACCATCGGGTCGTGGCGATCGCGCATCAGCGTTGTACCCGCATGGTTGCCCTCGCCGCGGATGCTCGCACGCCACCGTCCGTGACCGAGGATGCTGGAACCGATCGCGACGGGCGCATCGAGGTCGATCAGGGCGCGCCCCTGTTCGACATGCAGCTCGACGAACGAGTCGAACGCGCTGATGCCGTCGATGTCGGCGCTGACGGCCCGGGGGTCGAAGCCGTTGCGGGTGAGCACCTCGGCGAAGGTATCGCCGTCTGGATCCTGCAGCGCGAGGGCCCGCTCCGGGGTGATCATGCCGGTCAGCAGGCGCGACCCGAGGCAGGCGATACCAAACCGGGAGCCCTCTTCCTCGGGAAACGCCGCGACGACGAGCGGCTTGTCGGGCATGAATCCGCGGGCTCGGAGCAAGTCGACGGCGACGAGCGCCGACGCGATGCCGAGCGGGCCGTCGAACGCGCCGCCACCGGGCACTGAGTCGAGATGGCTGCCGGTGAGCACGGCGCCTGTCGTCGTGCGCGAGGGGGTGTGCCACCAGGCGCGGATGGTGCCGACGCCGTCGATCCTGACGTCGAGTCCGCGCTTCGTGGCGTGTGCGATGAACCACTCGCGCAGGTCGAGTTCCGCGGTGGAGAACACGGGACGTGAGTAGCCTCCGCGCACCGGATCGGTGCCGATGTCGGCGATCTCGGCCAGGAGGCCGGGGACGGTGTCGACTCGGGGGGTGTTCTGCGTTGTGGCGCTGTGTGTGCCGGTGTCCTGCATGGTGGTCCAGTCTCTCAGCGGGCGGCGAGCAGCCCGGGGCGGAAGCGGCTCGGCACCTCTTTGCCGGCGACGAGTGCTGCGGCGAGTTCGCCGATTAGCGGGGCGAACTTGGCTCCGTGTCCCGAGCACGGCGAGAGCACTGTGATGCCCTCGATGCGGTCGATGACGAAGTCCTCATTCGGCGTGTTCGTGAATAGGCAGGTCGTCTCGGCGTACGGTTCGGGTACGAGGCCCGGGAGGTAGCGCTCGACGTAGTCTACGACGCGACGCCGATTCGTGGGGTCGATGATCTGGTCGTGCGCAGCGGCCGAGGGGATGTACTTACCGCCGTTGTACTCGGCGACCTTCTGTCCGCGCATCTCGGCGTCGCGTCCGCCGGGCAGCCCGTAGACCTGCATCTGGTCAGTCTTGTGGATGAACGTCGGCCACGCGAGCTGCGTGTCGCGGTAGGGGAAATGGTACGCCTGCTCCTGCCGCACGTGGAGGGCGGGGAACGCCTGGACGAAGGCGTTCGGCAGCGCGAGCTCGCCGAGGAGGTCGGGCAGCCAGCCGCCGGCCGCGACCACGACCTGCTCGGCCTCGAACGCCTCTCCAGTCGCGGTGAGCACGCGGTAGCCGGCCGTGGTCTTCTGTACCGAAGCGACGGGTTGATCACCCAGCACCCGAGCGCCGTGGAGTTGCGCCTGAGCGATCATCGCGCCGACACTGCGCTCGGCGTCGATGACCCCAGCGCCAGGCTGCCAGAGCACGGCGGTGTCGAAGGCGAAGTCCCAGCGCTCTCGCGCAGCAGCGGCGGTGATCAGCTCGTGCGCGACGCCGGCCGCGGCGAGCACCTCGGCGAGTCGTTCCGGGTCGCGGGCGTTGCCGTAGTCAACCGCGCCGGTCGATGTGATCAGTTCGGAACCGTGTGCCGTCGCCAACTCGGACCAGCCGCGCGCGGACTCCATAACAAGATCGACGTAGAAGGGTTCGGGGTACGCATACCGAAAGATGCGGGCGGATCCATGCGAGCTGCCGAACTCGTTCGCGGGGGAGGTCCGTTCGAGAACTGTGACGTCGTGACCGCGCTGCGCGAGCCGCCACGCGGCGGAGGCTCCAGCGAGCCCGGCGCCGATGATGATGATGCTGGTCATGAGGATCGTCCTGTCCTGTAGTGGTGCACGTGAATCAGTGGCGGGTGTGGATCACAAGGAGATGGAGATTTCGAGGAGGCGGGCTCGGGTGCAGCGCACCCGAGCGCCGGGCCGGATGACGGCGGGTGCCGAGAACATCCTCCCATCGCAGGCGGTGACGGATCCGTCGGCGACGATGACGGCGCGGGCGCCTGGATCGTTGTTGGAGTAGTCGCCGGTCACGGTGCGCCAGTGCAGCTGCGCCCGGTGGCCGGCGAGGGTCAGCACGTTCACCGCGAGCGCTGGTGCGCCGAGAACCCGCGCGGCGACATTCGCTGCTCCGTCGAATCGCACGGTGCCTGACGCATCGGCGGCGAGTGGGATGCCGTCCTGCAGCAGGGTGAGGCTCTCGGTCGCGAGGGGAGTGAACGCCCGGCTGTATCCGGCGAAGGATGAGAACGCGGCGCCGTCGGTGACGGTGGCGATGCTGATCCGCCAGTCGGGCTGCTCGTCGTCCGACGCAGCGGCGATCGGACGGGTCGTCCCGAGCCCGTTGCGCCAGGGCGTGACGGGCAGCTCACGGACGGACCGAACCGTGATGCCGCGTTGTGGGCTCATACCGACTGCACCGGTGTGACGGCCTCGTCGTCCTCGTAGGCGCGTTCCGCATGGTGGTGCTCGTCGATGCCGGTGACTTCGTGCTCCTCGGGGATGCGCAACCCGACAGTCTTCTGGATCGCCTTCGCGATCAGCCAGGTGACGGCGAAGGAATAGGCGAGAACGGCGATGGTGGCGACGCTCTGCACACCGAGCAGTTCGAATCCGCCGCCGTAGAAGAGACCGGCGCGTCCGTTCGGCGCGGCGGCGGTGGCGAAGAAGCCGATGAGCAGGGTTCCGATGATGCCGCCGAGGAGGTGCACGCCGACGACGTCGAGGGAGTCATCGAAGCCGAGCCGGAACTTCCACTCGATGGCCAGGCAGCAGACCACACCGGCGATCGCTCCGATCGCGATAGCGCCGAGCGGCGACACGGCACCGCATGCCGGGGTGATCGCGACGAGTGCGGCGATGAGTCCAGATGCGCTGCCGAGGCTGGTGACGGCTCCGTGGCGGAGACGGTCGACCATGGCCCAGCCGAGCAGGCCGGCGCAGGCGGCGACCGTGGTGTTGAGAAAGACGACGCTCGCGGCGTTGCCCGCAGCGAGCGCGGATCCTGCGTTGAATCCGTACCAGCCGACCCACAGGAGACCGGCGCCGACCAGGACGAGGGGGCGGTTGTGCGGGCGCGCGGGTCCGCCCCAGTCCTTACTCTTGCCGAGCACGATTGCCAGCGCCAGGGCGGCTATCCCGGCGTTCATGTGTACGGCGGTGCCGCCGGCGAAGTCGACCGCTCCCAGTGTGTTGGCGATCCAGCCGCCCACGACTGTGCCGCTGTCGAACGCGAAGACCCAGTGCGCGATGGGGAAATAGACGAAGGTGGCCCAGAGCCCGGCGAACAGGAGCCAGGCGCCGAACTTCATCCGTCCGGCAGCGGCTCCGGCGACGAGCGCAGTGGTGACCGCCGCGAAGAGCAGCTGGAAGGAGGCGAACAGGGCGAGCGGGATGCCGGCGTCCGGATCGTCGGTCAGTGCCGCATCGAGCCCGGCGAAGGCGAGCGGATCACCGAGCAGGCCGAGACCGCCGAGCGAATCGCCGAAGACCGCGGAGTAGCCGAAGGCGACCCAGAGGAGCGCGACGAGCGCGGCGCCGCCGAAGCACATGAGCATCATGTTGAGGATGCGGCGGGAGGAGACCATCCCGCCGTAGAACAGGGCAAGGCCCGGGATCATCAGTGCCACGAGCGCTGCGCTCGTCAGGATCCAGGCAACGTTTCCAGAGTCCACGTTTCACTCCACAGGGTTTTGGGGGCGCGCCGGGATGGCGCGCCAGAGAAGGATGGTGCAGGAGGTGCAGGAGGTGCAGGAGGTGCAGGAGGTGCAGGAGGTGCAGGAGGTGCAGGAGGTGCAGGAGGTGCAGGAGGTGCGGCGAACGCCGGGTGCCGCTCCCCGCATCCGTTGTCTTAGGACATGTTCGGTGCGTCCC
>Ga0307486_1003119_pt1 | contig 10999 bp, 9 predicted proteins | sample CBIW02metaG_FD_203663 | JGI IMG/M metagenome (GOLD analysis project Ga0307486, IMG submission 203663) | Sea-ice brine microbial communities from Beaufort Sea near Barrow, Alaska, United States - CBIW 0.2 | ecosystem: Environmental > Aquatic > Marine > Coastal | place: USA: Alaska | collected... | reverse complement strand
CGCGTCGGGCATGGTGGTGTTGCCCTTGGCCTGGGTATCGATCAAGACCTGACGCGCCTTCTCATAGGGCAGCTGGTTAATTGGCGTCGACCCTTTCAGGCTATCGATGAACTGCTGTGTGGTCTGTTCCAGCACGACAGCAGGAAGATCGGTATTCGGTGCTGTAGTGTCCTGCGAGAAAGCGAAAGTTGGCATGGCAGCAATGACTACGCTGGTTGTGAGGGTGCGAAGGATGGTCATATAAGCCTCTTTGTAATATGAAGTTAACATTTAACGCCCGGGCCCACATCGGTTTGATAGGTCGATGCGTCCAGCCAAACTTCGTGTGCTTGAGCAGATGTCATACCCCGCGACAACAAAGCTGTTACGGGCAGAAGCAACTATGATCTGACCTACGTTTGTCTGTCTGTTCGTTAACGCACGCACCATTCCAGCTACTGGCCAACTAGTCCAGGATCAGGGCAGATTTTCGGGAATAATTTGAGCCCTGCGAGCAGAGCATTGTGAACGGCCTTGGCCGGAGTGCAGGATTTTGAAGCATTGGCCGGAGGCTGAGCTATGAGGGAAGCGAAGGAGAGCATGAATCACTTAAGGGATAAAATCATTCCCTATTGTATTCAAACCACGGACCTCCATTCGCCTCTTAATTCCGCAAATTCACGCAACGGTGTCAGGCCAGCGAGGCCCGCACCTTCTTGCCCAGGTAGCCCATGTCGACCCGACCAAGTACCTGAGGGCGCAGCTCGTTCATCACCCGGCCCATGTCCTGCATTCCCTGGGCATCGGTTGAGCTGATAGCGCCACGGACCAAGCCGTCCAGGTCGTCCTCAGTTAGGGCGGCGGGCATGAATTCCTCAATAACCACCATTTCGTCCCGCTCGATGTCGCCCAGCTCCTTGCGACCGGCATCGTCGTATTGACTGGCAGAATCGCGGCGCTGTTTAAGCATTTTGTCCAGCACCTTCAGAACGTCCTCGTCATTCACCTCACGGCGTTCATCAATCTCGATCTGTTTGACCGCGGCCTGAACCAGGCGCAGCGTGCCGAGCCGAAATTTTTCCCTGTTCCGCATCGCGTCTTTTACCGCGTTGCTCAGTTGTTCCTTGAGTGATAATTCCGACATTGTCGAACTCCTGTTCCATAAGTTAAAAGGACTGATTCCGCACTGTTGTTAATCTGCTCATGATATGAGGAGGCGGGCTGTGGTTCAATCGTCAGTAGAGCCACTGGTGGCCCAAACGCCTCATACCCGTTGTCGGTGATCTCGGTCACCACCGCAATGGCTGTTCGCCTGGAGTAAGCGCAGCCGCCAGCAGCTCGATTCCGTGCTCGGCATCCGGGGGAGTTCTGACGCGAATGGTGGTCGGGTTCTGCGCGGGTAAAAAAGAAGACTCTCACTCTGCTTAGCCCACCCTGAGCGCCATGCCCTAATCCATCACGCCGTTTGATACGATGATGCAGCACGCGTGGCGGGCCTTCGGTGATGGTGTTAAGACTGTTTCATTTATCCCGGCCTCTCTGGCCGTCTCGCCCCAGCAGTTCCGCCGCAGGCATACCGAAGTATTCCCCTTGCGAGAAATCAATGCCCAGCTCGACCACACGTTCCTGCACCGCTTCACTGTGCACGAATTCGGCCACCGTTTTGATTCCCATGCTTCGGGCAAATTGCACAATGCCCTTGGTTACAAGAAACGCCGTGTGGTCCTGCGCCAGATAGCGAATCAGGCTACCGTCGATCTTGATGTAATCCACGTTCAGCTTGAGCAGATGGGAAAAATTGGAATAGCCGGTGCCGAAATCATCAATGGCAATCCGGCACCCGAAGGACTTCACTTTTTCAATAAAATTCAAAACGTCGCCATAATTGCGGATGCCGTCGGATTCGAGAATTTCGAAGATCACACGCTCGCCAATATTGCTCGCCCGCAGATGCTCCAGAATCAGAGCAAGGGTTTCCGGGTCAATGATATCCACATAGGACAGGTTGATGGAAAACTCGTGGGGCTGCATGGCAAAAGCGGCGAACGCCTTTTCCACCATAATTCGGGTGATGTGGCGGTTAAGCCGGAGTTTGTTGGCCACATCGATGAATTGCCCGGCGGCGATCACGCCATGCTCCGAATCTTCCATCCTCACCAGGCACTCATACTTGGTAATTGTGCCCTGAACGTTATCGTGAATCGGCTGGAAGTACGGCAGTAATGCGTTGGTCTCGATCGCCGTCTTGAGACGCCGCGCCCAATAGATATTTTTCTCGTAGCCTTTTTCAACCTCCTGGCTTTGATCATAAAACAGATACTGGCGCATCTGCTCCCGCGCCTGCAAAACAGCAATGGTTGCCTGGTTAAGCAGGAGGTCCGGTGCGGCATCGTCGTTACCCTCTTTATGGAAGGCAATGCCCGCGCTGGTATCCAGGCTTAACGCCTGCTGCTGCCAGGTAACCCGCTGCGCGCACAAGAATTCGGTCAATTCACCGGCGAACGTGCGCACCCGGGACTCAGCAACATCAGGACCCAGAAGTGCGAATTCATCACTGGACAGACGATAGAGTTTGGGTGCAAGCCCAAAGGGGTGCGAGTGGGTCTGGATGAACGAGCGCACCTGTTTGCGCATGGCCAACAGCACAGCATCGCCACATTCATTGCCAAACAGGCTGTTAATTTCCTTGAAACGATCCAGGTTCAGGAGGATAAGGCAGCCGCCCTGCCGATCCTGCAGATCTCTCAAAAGACGCACACGATTAGGCAGGCCGGTCAGAACGTCTGTGTAAGAGGCCTGCAATTCACGCATGAGTTGCATAATCCGATACAGCAGGAAAAGGCTCAGAATCAGCAAAACCGAGCCCGTAATCAGCAGTATCCGGTAATTGGTGTCGCGCATGGGCGCCAGCACCCGGTCAATCTCATCGTTTGGCACGCCAGCACCGTAAACCATACCGGCCGGTGTCGTGGCGTAATACAACTCATAGAGTCGCCCGTCTACGTCAAGCTCACCAGTGCGCAGGCGATTTTCCGGGGTTTGGACATCACCTGACGCTGATGGCGTGCCCGGATCATTTGCGGAAAGGTTCGCGGCCAGAACGGCATCGATAATCTTCTGTTCCTGAACCGGATCTTCGTTTTGACTGAGACTGGACAGGTTCCGGTTGTTGCGGTCATTCAGAAAAGAAAAGCTGTTTTGCGTGACTTCCATACGGCTGACCAGATCTACAACCTGATCTGAAGCCCAGTCAATGGTCGCGACACCAATCCACTCACCTGCAGCATTGACCACCGGCTGGGCAAGGGTGAGAACAGCCCGCTCAGTTGCCATGTCAAAGTACACCGGTGACCAGTAGATGGTCGAGCCCGACGCGGGACTGCGGGTGCTGTCTGCCCCCAGAGTCAGGTCATACCAGCGGGTCTGCCTGAAGTCGGTTGATTGTGATTGCATCCTGGGGCCGCCAACGAGGGCGTTGACCAGATAGGGCGCGTAGCGTTCATCGACTGGCGCTACAATGCCCGGCTGATACCACAGACCGGCACCAGAGACATCGGCCTCGTTCTCAAGAAGGCTTTGCAGCGTTTTTTCAAGCTGAACCTGAAGCTGGCGCTGAGCTTTTGGCGAACCCGCCTGTTCCCGCGATAACCTGTAGAACGTCTCGCCGATGGTCGCCAGAGTCGCTACCTGACGTTCCAAAGCAATCTGGCGGGCGTCAATGCGAACCAGTCCGGTGAAAAACACATCGCGGATCTGATCCCGGCGCAACTCATACATCGCCTGCTGGGAGTAACTCAGGTTCAGGTGAGATAACAGGAACATACCAACAGCGAAAAGCGCGATCAGCAGAAGTAGCAGCCCCATGATGGAGTGCATGGCGTAGCTGCTTCTCCAGAAGCCCAGATGTGACCGTGTCCATCTGAACAAAACTGGCCGCAGCAGCTCTTTAAATGACATTGGCACCCGCAGTGGCTGAAACCAGGTTGTCGAGAGCGTTTTCAGCCCCGGCATGTCCAAGCCTTGCGGCGGTTCTGAACCACTTCACGGCCGCATTTTTATCCTGCGCGACGCCAAGCCCCTGCGCGTACATTTCGCCCAGCAGGTTGGCGGCCTTAGCGGATTCAGGCGCGGCCTTCAGGGCCCAGCCATAGGCCGACTCGTGATTACCCAGTGCGCGCTCAATCTGTGCCATGCTTGCCTGCGCACCAGCAACGCCATCTTCGGCCGGGCCGCGACAGGCTTTCAGGGCACCACTGAAGTTACGAATCCGGGTAAGCAGATAGCAGTCGTTCAACTGGGGAGATGCGGCAGCTTTGGCAGATACGGCAGTTTTCTGAGCCTGAGCGTAGCCTGCAGAGAGCTTTTCCGTATTTACGGTTTTCCGTTTCAATTCGGCCAGTTGAACACTGGATTCTTCACGATCATCGCTCTCGGGCTCGCTGGCGGGCTGCCGTGAAGGTTTTGGCGCCTGCTGCATGGCTTCGAGCCGCGCCTGGTACGCCGCCACGTCCTGCGAACAGGAAAAGCTATAACCACGCCGGTACAATGCCAGACCGGTTTTGGTAATTTCATCCGCGTTATAACGCCGGGCGATAACAGCACAGCGGAATTCACGCTCTTGCCTCACTTGCCCGAGCAGGGTCGTGCGGGCCGGGTCGTCCGCGTATTGCTGCAGATACTCCGTTAGCGGATCGATGTACGATTGATCAAAAAGCGGTTTGATTTCCTGGTCGAGATCAGCGACAGAACCTCTTTGCCCGATTTTGCTCAGCGCGTCACCGGTACGGTTTAGAAAGTCACTGTTCTTTAAACTGCTGCAGCCTGCGGTCAGCACCGCACACATCATGATTACAAGTAATCGGCACATCAGAGTCACCAGAAGATCCAGGGGAGTACGAACGCACTAAAAAACATCTCAACCTAATTAACTTTAAGTCACCTGCGTCCCGATGTCCGCGATGAATTTGTAACGTATTGAAACCAGATCAGATGGGCTGAAGAACCTTAACCTGCTTTTAATGCGAAAACCGTGCGAGCTGGCAGGTTCAGTGCTAAAGTTTTGAGCAGATTAAAACAAAGGCCACCGTAACAAGGAGGTTGTCTTCAGCATGAACTGGCTTCTGGTTCTCCACATTGTGGCGTTGCTGTTCTGGGCCGCACTGCTTGTGTACCTTCCTGCGCTGCTGGCCGGAACGGTGTATACCGCATCGTCTTCAACGGCGGATGTTAAAGACAGCCCTGCCGTACGTGACGGACTTCCCCGGTTGCTTTTTACCCATCTCACCACGCCGGTTGCTCTGCTTTCCATTGTGGCAGGTACGCTGGTATTCGTTGTCTACCACAATATTGGTATCTGGCTGATCGCCAAGTTGACTTTGGTAGTGTTGCTGGTTATCAATCACACATTGCTGGGCTTATTGATTATGCGGGCGGAGACCGGTAATGGTAAGCCGGTGCGACGGTGGTGTCTTATGTCGGCGGTGGTGACCTGCCTGCTGGTTTTCGCTGTGCTGTGGGTGGTGCTCGCCAAGCCCGTTTTCGAGAGTGTTTCCTGATGATCGGCGGGCAAGTCACACGTGCCGCCTCATCAGGGGTTGTGTCGACGTTCCGCCATCTTTTCAGCGGAAACACCGACGGCGTGATCGTATACCAGCTCACCGCCCAGCAAACTGGTGATGGTGATCAACAGCCCGGTCAGCAACGACAGGTAAAGCCCCCAGGGCAGAATCAACAGCTCCGGTTCACCCACCCTGAGGAACCAGTTAAGGGTCGCGATGGAAAGCAGCATCACGGCCAGCAGTGCGTGACACCAGCCGGTAATCAGCCGGCGTATCTGTTCTACAATAATGAGATCCAACAATCCTACCGCGCCGGACACCCAGCCCCCGGCCACACCGATTCCCGCAAGCCACACACCGGCCCGGGCCCAGAAGAAATCTCCGGTCAATACGTAGCCAATGTCTGTGGCGATGAGCAGCAGCAAGGCGGCCACCGGGAAGTGGATCAGCATGGGATGGATCGGGTGACCCAAAATCGACATGCGACTGACGATCTGTTCCTTAGCCATGATTATCCTTTGAGCGTGCAGGTGCGAAGCAGGGGCTATCCACCGCCGCGAATAAAAAGAGTAGCAGCCTTTAGCGTTATTGGCACCGGCGGATTGCTGACCGGATGTGAGGGTGCGTTCTCCACGCTCTCGCCCGCAGGCCCGAATGCGCTCTCCGCCGCCTGGCTGTGGTGGGGAATGTTCAGCTGGTTCACGTTTGTTCTGGTGGTGGTGATCGCACTCTGGCTTCATGCCATCAGGCGCGCCCCGGCGCGCGTGTCGAAAGCCCGCGCCAGGCAGGTCCAGAATCGCTGGATTCTATGGGGTGGCCTGGCACTGCCGATCGCCAGCATGGCGGTGATTCTGGCGTTTGGTATACCCGCCGGCCATCGAATGTTGCCGCTGCCGCCTGAGCAGGGGGAAGCGCTTCGGATTGACGTCACGGCGCACCAATGGTGGTGGGAAGTGCACTACCCGGAATCAAACATTACGCTGAAGGACGAGCTGCACATTCCGGCCGGCGTGCCCCTTGACCTTCACCTTACCAGTGCCGATGTTATTCACTCGTTCTGGGTGCCCCGGCTGGGTGGCAAGCTGGATATGCTGCCCGGCCGAACCAATGTTCTGCGCCTGCAAGCCGATAAACCCGGCGTCTACCGCGGCCGGTGTGCGGAGTTCTGCGGTACCCAACACGCGCACATGAAATTTACGGTGACCGCCCACAGCCCCGGGGAATACCAGGCATGGCTTCGGAGGGAGGCTGGTGATGAGTAATCTGACGGAGCAGGACAACCGCGAACGGGAAAAACAACTGGAACATGTGTGGGGCAACCTTCCGGGCTGGGGTGCTCTGGCGGCGCTCAACCATACGTCGATAGGGTTCAGGTTCATGGCCACCGGGATGGTGTTTTTCCTGATCGGTGGCCTGTTGGCGATGTTGATTCGCACCCAGCTTGCGCTGCCTGAGCAGGAGATCATCGGCGCCAGCCTCTACAATCAGATTTTCACCATGCACGGCACGGTGATGATGTTTCTGTTTGCGATCCCGGTGCTGGAAGGGGTGGCTATGTACCTGGTGCCCAAGATGATCGGCACGCGGGATCTGGTCTTCCCCCGGCTAAGTGCCCTGGGCTACTACTGTTACCTGTTTGGCGGTGTGATTATTCTCTCCAGCCTGGTGCTTGAGGTAGCGCCGGACGCCGGTTGGTTTATGTACACGCCTCTGAGCAGCAACACCTATTCGCCGGGCCCGGGTTCGGATTTCTGGTTATTGGGTATCACCTTTGTGGAAATCTCCGCAATTTCTGCCGGTGTGGAACTGGTGGTGTCCATTCTGCGAACCCGCGCCAACGGCATGTCACTCAACAAAATGCCGATCTTCTGCTGGTACATCCTCGCCATGGCGCTGATGATCGTTTTTGGCTTTCCGCCTCTGATTCTCGGAAGTATCCTGCTGGAACTCGAACGTGCGGCCGGGTTTGTGTTCTTTGAAACCACCGGTGGTGGTGACCCATTGCTATGGCAACACCTGTTCTGGATGTTCGGCCACCCCGAGGTCTACATTATTTTCCTGCCCGCAGCGGGCATCGTGTCTACCCTGATTCCGGTGTTCGCCCGCCATCCGCTGGTGGGTTATCGCTGGGTTGTGCTGGGTATTATTACGATGGGGTTTATCAGCTTTGGCCTTTGGGTTCATCACATGTTTACCGTGGGCATTCCGCAACTGGCACAGGCTTTCTTCTCGATGGCCAGCATGCTAGTGGCGATTCCCACGGCCATCCAAATTTTTGCCTGGCTGGCGACACTGTGGCAGGGCAAAGTGGTGTTTCACCTGCCGATGCTGTGGATCGTCGGATTTCTGGTGGTCTTTGTGTGCGGCGGGCTGACTGGCGTGATGCTGGCGCTGGTGCCCTTCAACTGGCAGGTTCACGACACGCACTTTGTGGTCGCTCACATGCATTACGTGCTGGTGGGGGGCATGCTGTTTCCGCTGATCGCCGGATTTTACTACTGGTTGCCTCATGTTTCTGGCCGTATGCCCTCAGACACAATGGGCCGCTGGGGATTCTGGCTGTTTTTCGGGGGTTTCAACGCCACCTTTTTGCTGATGCATCTGACCGGATTGCTGGGTATGCCGCGGCGCATCTACACCTACGAAGCCGGTCTGGGGTGGGACTGGCTGAACCTGGTATCGTCCATTGGCAGCTTCATCATGGCGATAGGCGTGGCGGTGATCATTGTCGATATCGTGCTGCACTTCCGTTTTGGTCGCCGTGCTGAACAGAACCCCTGGAGTGCGGATACCCTGGAATGGGCCATTCCGATGCCGGTGAATGCCTATAATTTTTCCAGTCTGCCGGATATTACTACCCGTCATCCGATGTGGGAGAACCCCGAACTCGTAGAAAGCATCGCAGCCGGTGAGCATGGTCTGGCAGAGGTGCAGAGCCTGCGGCGGGATATATACGGATCAGACGCCGTCACCGGAAAGGTCCGAGAAGTCGTTCATCTGCCCACCAACTCATGGCTCCCCCTGCTAACCGCGGCTGTACTGGCGGTGGTGTGTGTCAGCCTGTTGGTAAAAGCCTACCCGGTTGCCATTGCAGGTACTGTGGCGGCTCTGTTGGTGGTGCTGCGATGGGGCTGGGAGAACGGCGCCCACCCCCGGGCCGCGCCTGTGCGCGCCGACGATCCGGTGGCCCCACCATTGCATTCCCGTACCTGCGATGGACCGGGGCTATGGGGCATGGTGATCAGCCTGATGGCCAACGGCACGCTCTATGTTTCACTGTTGTTTGGCTGGTTCTATCTGTGGACCGCTGCACCGCAATGGTCGACACCCGATGCGGGCCCATTGGCGCTGATTCCTCTGGCGTTAAGCGGAGTGCTGCTAACCCTGGCTGTGGTGATTTATCGCGGCGCTGTCACCGGCCTTCGCAAGGGCCAGACTGGCGGCCTGAGCCTGCGGCTTTGGGCGGCCTCGGTGGTGGGGTTGGCGCATTGGGGTTTGCTGGTGTCGGTGCTGCAGACGTCAACATTGCAGCCCACAGAACTGGCTCATGACGCGGTGTTGGCGGTGGCGCTGTATTACCTGCTGCTGCACAGCGGGCTTGCGGTGATCTTTACGGTACTTCAGGCGGTGCGTGTGAAACGGGGTTACGTCGGCGCCACGCTGCCTTACGAGCCTGTCGTGATTCAGCCGTTCTGGGTGTATACCCTGGGCGTTTTCTGGCTCAGTTTTGCTGTATTTCTGCTGTTGCCGATGGCATGGGGGGCACAATGAAGCCCTCACCGTTTCATCCTGTAAACCTGGTGCTGGGGCTGATGATATGGGCGCTGTGGTTTGTGCTGCTCTACGGCGGTTTGTCGGTCGCCTGTGCCTTCGCACCTCCGGATGCTGAAGCGGGTGCCTGGACCTGGGTAAATGCAGCGTCGCTGATATTGGCATTCATCGTGTCGGGTTATCTGTTGACGTGTGCCTACGGATGCTGGAAGGCCTCATCACCGCCGCACATCGCCGGGGCTGAAGCTGTGAACACATTTATCAGCAAAATGTCTGCCTCAGTCTATCTGGTATCGGCCTTTGCATCGCTTATGCTGACGATGCCAGGTGTCTTTCTGCCACCGTGTGTTTGAGTCTGCGCAATGGGCCGTGGCGCGGTGTGGCGCTGCTTGGTCTGAGCGAACCCGCCTTTGGCCATAGCCCTATAACCAGTGGAGGCGCAGAGCAGCTAACAGCCGTGCTCGGGCTGGGCATCTTCGGCCTTGTCTGGTTGGCGTATGTGACAGGTGCGCGGCGGATATTGCCCCATTGGCGGCAAGCCCTGGGCTTTCACAGCACCATGGTTGTCAGTTTTCTCGCCCTATGGGGACCGCTTGACCATTGGGCACAAAGCAGCGCAGCAGCCCACATGGTTCAGCACATGATGTTCATGGTGGTGATTGCGCCCTTATGGGTACTGTCGAGGCCCCTGCCCCAACTGGCTGCAGGGAGCGGGCGATTGCTGGCACGTCTGTGGCAGCCCATGCTTAAACTGGTTCAACATCCGGTTTATATGGCGTACCTCCACGGTGTGATGATCTGGTTCTGGCACATTCCTCAGTTTTACGTTCTGGCCTTGAAGAACCCCTGGTGGCATCTGGTGGAGCACGGGTGTTTTCTGGCCACCGCGGGCCTGTTCTGGTGGTCGGTACTGAAATGCCCCTGGCGCACCGTGGGCTGGGCCTTGCTTGCACTGCTGTTTACTCTGATGCATACCGGTTTTCTGGGGGCAATGCTCACCTTCGCTCAGAGCCCGTTATACGGGGCCGGGCGCAGCCTGCAGGACCAGCAGCTGGCAGGGTTAATTATGTGGATTTTGGGAGCTATACCGTATTTGCTTGGCTCCGGCTGGATAGGCTGGCGGATGTATCAGCAATTGCAGCGTCGTTGGTAACGGGATTTTTACACCAACAGAAAACTCGCATCGGCGGGATATTCCGCATTTCCAGCGTACAGCTGACAGGTGTTCCCATGATCGGGTTGGTAATCCGGGCTACATCCCGACGGAACTGATAGGCAATGAAGCGCCCGCCCTCAGCCAGGTTGCCCTTCACCGCCTGCGCCACCCGGTAAGCGACGGCTTCCGGCATTTTCGAAAAGGGGATGCCGGAGATAACCACATCCGGTTTGCCCATGTGGTGCAACGCCAGAATATCTGCGAGATCCTCAGCGCTGCCCAGGTGGCTGGTGAAGCGCGGGTCTGCGATCTCGCCGAGCAGTTCATGAAAAAAGGGGCTCAACTCGATTGAAAGCAGTTGTGCATCCTGGCCCAGGTGCCGCAGAAACGCTCGCGTGGTTCCACCGGTGCCGGGCCCCAGCTCCACTACCCGCCTGGCGGAAGACAAGTCCGATGCCTCAATGATCCGCTGTTCGAGGAATCGCGAACTGGGGATGACAGAGCCCACCTGACTCGGTTTCCGCAAAAATTCACG
>Ga0307486_1003117_pt1 | contig 11013 bp, 12 predicted proteins | sample CBIW02metaG_FD_203663 | JGI IMG/M metagenome (GOLD analysis project Ga0307486, IMG submission 203663) | Sea-ice brine microbial communities from Beaufort Sea near Barrow, Alaska, United States - CBIW 0.2 | ecosystem: Environmental > Aquatic > Marine > Coastal | place: USA: Alaska | collected... | reverse complement strand
CCTGCTGGCCGGGGAACACCGCGGAGTTGAGCTTCTTGGCCAGCTCGGTGTCGCGCGAAATGATCAACCCCGAGCGAGGGCCGCCCAGGGTCTTGTGCACGGTCGTGGAGACCACGTCGGAGTGCGGAACGGGGCTGGGGTGCAGGCCAGCCGCGACCAGACCCGCGAAGTGCGCCATGTCGGTCCACAGCTTGGCGCCCACCTCGTCTGCAATCACTCGGAATGCCGCGAAGTCCAGGTGGCGGGGATATGCGGACCAGCCGGCAATGATCACGTCTGGTCGCTCGGCGAGGGCCTGCTCACGCACGCGGTCCATGTCCACCAGGTGGGTGTCCTCTTCGACGCCGTAAGCGGCAACCTCGTAAAGCTTGCCGGAGAAGTTGAGCTTCATGCCGTGCGTAAGGTGGCCGCCGTGGGGCAGCGACAGTCCCATGATTTTGTCACCGGGGCTGATCAGCGCGGCGAGGACCGCGGCGTTGGCGGTCGCGCCCGAGTGGGGCTGCACGTTGGCGTACTCGGCGCCAAAGAGCGACTTGGCGCGGTCGATAGCGAGTAGCTCGGCCTTGTCGACCTCCTCGCAGCCGCCGTAGTAGCGGCGGCCGGGGTAGCCCTCGGCGTACTTATTGGTGAGGACCGAGCCCTGTGCCTGCAGCACGGAGCGCGGCACAAAGTTTTCCGAGGCGATCATCTCGAGCGTGCCCTGCTGGCGGGCGAGTTCGCTGTCGAGGATCGCGGCGATCTCTGGGTCATAGTCCTGCAGTGTGGCGTTCATGACTGCTGCGGTTGCGCTGGAATCGGTGCTCATTGGCATTCCCTTTGGGTCGTGGCGGGCGGGCCGCCGGCGTGTCAGTTCTCCGGTGACCATGGCCCAGGCGGACGACCATCAGTCTTTTCCAGTGCCGCTTCCTCGTGGTGACCCACTGCGCCAGTCGCGACGTCGGTCAGTCTAGCAAGGGCTCGGCGGGTGTGGGGCGTCGATAGCAGTCGAACGTAGTCCCGCGAGATTCAACTAGTTGTCGCCGCGGACGGCCGAGTCGTCAAAGTCGTCGACGACCATGCCGGACTCGAGCACCTTGCGCAGGTAGGCGTACGTGAGATCGCCCGCCACTTGATCGAACTGGTGCTCGTAGCCCGCCTTGTTGTACAGCGCAATGTTGTGCTTGGAGTTCTGGCCCGTGAAGACCCACACCTCGGAGGTGTTCTCCGGGAGGTAGCCGAGCACGGCGAACAACAACTGCGTGCCGATGCCCTTGCCCTGCAGGTCCGGAGCGACGGCCAGGCGGCCGATGGTCGCCTTCTGGTCCTCGATGCCCACGCGGATCGAGCCCACCATGCGGTGACCGTCCCACGCGCCCAGCGTGACCACGTCGTCCTCACCCAGATCAACCTCGAGTTCTTCGAGCGACTGGGTCAGCGCCGGAATATTCGGATCGTTGAAGATCTGCGCCTCGGACACGAACGCCGCGCGCCGCAAGGTCAGCAACTCTCCCGAATCGGCTAGGCCCACGACGTCAATCCTCAGCTGACTGTTCTCGCTCATGCCTCCATGTTCGCAGAGTACGTGCGCCCGCGGTACCAGGCTTGGCCGAATTGTGACGGAATCGCCACGCTAGTGCCGCAGGCTACGATGAGCGGGTTCACAAAGGCACAGATGTAAGGCGGGTTTATGGGCGCGCGCGCCGTCGTCGTCACAGCAATGAGGCGAGCTGGTCTGGTCCCTGGCGGCCAGGCGGACTTGGTGGGCGAGGACGCCACCGTGATCGACGAGGCGCTTGACCACCGCGTGATGGTGTTCTTCCCCGATCCGCCGGAGAACTACTACCAGTTGCATCAATGGATCGAGCCCCTGCGCGCGCTTGACAGGGAGCACCGCGTGCTGGTGGTGTGCCAGGACAGCAGAACTGCCGCCGCCCTGCGCAAGGACTCTCCGCTGGACTGCCGCGTCATCGCGCGCAACCGCACCCTGGAGACCGTGGTCCGTGACTCGAACTTTGGACTCTGCCTATACGTGGGTCAGGCCAACGCGAATGCCGTTGCCCTGCGTCTCAATCGTCTTGCACACGTTTTTCTGAGTCATGGCGAGAGCGACAAACTCGTCACGGTCTCCAACCTCGAGAAGTCGTTCGACCAGGTGTTCGTGGCAGGCGAGGCGGCTGTTGATCGACACCGCCGCTCACTGATGTTCTTCGAACCCGACAGGCTGATTCAAGTCGGTCGCCCCCAGGCACGGTCGTTTTCCCCCCCAGCGGCCGATGCCCCCGTCACCATCCTCTACGCCCCCACCTGGGAGGGGTCGCAGGAGATCAACGAATACTCGTCTCTCAAGACACACGCCACGGCGATTCTTGAGTCTGCGGTCGCGACCAACACCCACACGATCTTTCGCCCGCACCCGCGGACGGGGCGCTCCGACCGCACTTACCGTGACACGCTCGCGAGCATCATCGAATACACCGCCCGTCATTCTGACCTGATCGAGTACGACACGAGCGACGACCCGACTGATTCGATGGCGCGCTCGCACATTCTCATCAGCGACGTCTCGGCTATGGCGGTCGATTGGCTTGCCACCGGCCGGCCGCTCATGGTGACTCGGCCCACCGCGCCCAAGGCAACCGTGGTGAACTCCCGGCTGCTCGCCACGGTGCCGCGACTGGATATCGATGACGCTTCTCAGGCAACCTCGATCGCGACTGCTTTACTCGGTGATGACAGCGCAATCGCGGACGTCGCAGAGCTGCGCTCGTACTACCTGGGAGCCTCTTCGGGCAACCCCCGGGCGTTTGTCAAGGCTTGTGGCGACATCTTGGCCCGCCGGGACGGCGCATGGGCGTCCATCCAAAACGAAGGAGGCGCAGCATGAGTGACGCACCGCGCCCAGAGCGCCCCACCATCGCCCAGATCCGCGAGGTGTGCCAGCCGGACTCGATTCGCAACCGAACCAATGCCGAGCACTGGACCGCGGACCTGTTCACGCGCAGCATCTCTCCCTACCTGACCCGCACTTTTGTGCGCGCGGGCATCTCCGCGAACGGCGTCACTGTGGTGATGATTCTGTGTGGGTGGGCGGCGGCCGGCTCATTCTTCATCCCCGGCATCGCGGGCCCAATACTCGCCGCGGTGTTCGCAGTGCTGCAGATGCTCCTCGACTCCTCCGATGGTGAGGTGGCGCGCTGGAACCGCAAGATGGGTCCGCGCGGCATCTTCCTGGACCGCTTCGCCCACACCACCACCGAGTCGCTGATCCCCATCGCGATCGGACTGTGCCTCACTCTCGAGTCCTCGGACAGTAACTGGGCGTGGGCATTCATCGGTGGCGTGCTCGGCGTCCTCGTGCTGGTGAACAAGTCCCTCAAGGAGTCGGCGCGGATGGCGTTGGTCGAGTCTGGCTTGTTGCTGCCCAGCAAGACTGACGCGCGGCCGGCGGTACGCGCCGGGTGGATCGCGACCGCGCGCCGCGCCGCAGACTTTGTGCCCATCCACCGCGCGTACCACTCCGTGGAACAGACTCTCGTGGTGCTCGCGTTCGCGTTCATTGGACTGATCGCGGACTTCAACGGCGTGGCCGTGGGCCTCCTAGTCCTCTCGATTGGCGCACCGTTCGTGATCGCTGGCCACATGCTCGCGATCCTGTCCTCATCGATGCTGCGGAACCCCGACCAGTGAGCGTCACCTGGTCGGCCGTCGTACTCTCGCAGGGCGACCGGCCCAAGGAGTTGGGCGCCGCCGTCGCCAGCCTGCTCGCGCAGCGCGACGTCTCGCTCGAGGTCATCGTGGTGGGCAACGGCTGGGATCCCGTGGGATTGCCCGATGCCGTGCGCACCGTCTACCTCGAGACGAACGTGGGCATCCCCAAGGGGCGCAACAAGGGTGTCAAAAACACTCAAGGCAAGTACTTCTACTTCCTCGACGACGACGCCGTGCTGCCCGAGACGGATACCGTCGCCCGTGTCGAACGCATGTTCCGCGAACGCCCGGAGTTAGGTGTCGTGCAGACGCGCATCTCCTCGCCCGAAGGCGTGACCGCCAAGCGCTGGGTCCCGCGCATGCGGAACAAGGACCCCATGCACTCCTCCGAGGTGTTCTCCGTGCTCGAGGGATCCGTCGCCGTGCGCAAACGCGCACTCAAGAAGGCGGACCGATGGGCGTCGCGCTTCTTCTACGCGCACGAGGGCATCGAGCTCGCGTGGCGCGTGTGGGACGCGGACTACACGGTTGAGTACCGCGCGGACCTGGTCGCACATCACCCGCTCGTCGACCCGGCCCGCCACGATGATCAGTCGTGGCTCAACGCCCGCAACCGAGTGTGGCTCGCCAAGCGCAACCTCCCGTGCCCGGTTGCCGTCGCCTACGTGGCAAACTGGTCGGCGATTTCGTTACTGCGTACCGTGCGCCACCCTGCGTCGGCCAAGGCATGGCTCAGGGGCGCTTGCGAGGGTGTCCGCACCGACGGCGGCACGCGCCGCCCAATCCGGTGGGCCACCGTGTGGCAGATGACCAAGCGCGGGCGCCCCCCAGTCATCTAGCCACACTGATAGTTTTTAAACAACGTCCTTGCACGAGTTCTAAGGAGCAACCATGAGCACCAGGGTCATCACCTTCGGCACGTTCGATGTCTTTCACATTGGCCACGTCAACATCCTGACGCGCGCTCACGACCTGGGCGACCACCTCACCGTCGGCGTCTCGACGGACGCGATGAACTTCGACAAGAAGGGCCGCTACCCCATCTACCGTCAGGAACACCGGATGGAGATCGTGGGGAGCATGGCGTGCGTGGACGAGGTGTTCGAGGAGCACTCCCTTGACCTCAAGCGCGACTACCTCATAGAACACAAGGCCGACGTGCTGGTCATGGGCAACGACTGGGAGGGCCGGTTCGACGAGTTCAAGGACATCGTCGAAGTCAAGTACCTACCGCGGACCGATGACATCTCGACTACGGACATCATTCAGGACATCCGTAGTCGCATCGACGAGTGACGCGGAATGCCCGCCCTTCGCCGCTAGTCTTGCCCCATGAGTGACCCCACCGCCTTCGTCCTTAGCCTGTCCTGCCCCGACCGCCCCGGCATCGTCCACGCAGTGACGGGCATGTTGGCTCGGCACGGGGGCAACATCCGCGAGTCGCAGCAGTTTGGGGACGCGGACACTGGACTGTTCTTCATGCGCGTAGAGGTGGCATGCGCGGCCGCACAGCCAGATCTCGAGGTGGCCGTCACGGAGCTCGCCGCCGAGTTCCAGATGGACTGGAAGCTCGACATCGCCGGCCGCAAGATGCGCACCGTCGTGATGGTCTCCAAGTCCGAGCACTGCGCCAACGACCTGCTGTTCCGCGAGCGTGCGGGCACCCTCCCCGTGGACATCGTCGCGATCGTCGGCAACCACCCCAACCTCAGCGACCTCGCGGCCTTCTACGGCAAGCCGTTCCACCACATCCCGGTCACTCCGGACACCAAGGCCGATGCCGAGGGTCAGGTGCTCGCCCTGATCGACGATCTCGACGCGGAGCTGGTGGTACTCGCCCGCTACATGCAGATTCTGTCCCAGCGCATGGCGGACGCCCTGCGCGGACGTGCCATCAACATCCACCACTCGTTCCTGCCGTCGTTCAAGGGCGCGCGACCCTATTTCCAGGCCCACGACCGCGGCGTCAAGCTGATCGGCGCGACCGCGCACTACGTCACCGCCGACCTAGACGAGGGTCCCATCATCGAGCAGGACGTGGACCGCGTGGACCATAGCTCCACGCCGGAGACGCTCACCGCGATCGGCGCGGACGTGGAGCGGCGCGCACTCGCCCGAGCGGTGAGGTGGCACGCGGAGCACCGGGTGCTCCTCGACGGCCACCGGACTATTGTCTTTAAGTAGGCGCCGCCGTTAAATAGACGCCGTCTTCAGTCGGGCGTTAGAGGCCAATCACGCGCGCGGGGGTGGTCGTCGCAGCCGCGACAGCATCGGCCTCTGGCACCCCTGCGGCAACACAGACCTCGACCGCCCGGTCCATGGTCAATGTCGACCCGGCGAGCGTCTGGGTACCGGCCACGTAGGCGCGCCCGTCCTCGGTCACATCCACCTGCAGCGTCCCGAGGGGATACCTGCCCGGCGCCGATGCCGCGGCGGCCATGGCGTCCGTCACCAGCACCACACGGCCTGGGGCGGCGCGAAAGACGGCTGCGACCAGGCTGGGGTCCACATGGATGCCGTCGGCGATCAGCTCGATCGCGACCCGCTCGTCCGCGAGCGCGGCGCCCACCGGCCCCACCTCGCGGGCGACGATCCCCCGCATCGCGTTGAAGCCGTGCGTCAGCAGCGTCGCGCCTCGATCGAACGCCGCGCAAGTCGTCGCAGCATCGGCCTCGCTGTGGCCCACCGCGACCACGACGCCGGCCTCGACCAGCTGCTCGATCGCGTCGAGCGCGCCGTCCAACTCAGGCGCGATGGTGATCTGCCGAATGATGCCGTCACCGGCCTCAAGCAGTTCGGTCACCGCGTCGCGCGTGGGCAAACGAAGCGTGGCGAGGTCGTGGGCACCCTTGCGCGCAGGAGAGATGAACGGCCCCTCGAGGTGCACTCCCAGAATCGCGGCATCGACGGCCATCGCCTGGCGCACCACGTCCATGCCGGCGATGGTGACAGAAACCGGCTCTGAGACCAGCGAGGCAACCACTTTGCCCGTGCCGTGCGCGCGGTGGGCCGCGAGCGCCGCCAGCGTGCCCTCGACGTCGCCGCCAAAGGCGTGGCCCCCACCACCGTGGCAGTGAATGTCCACAAAGCTGTTCGCGAGTGCGCGGTCGGTCATGAGGACAGCCTAGAGCTGCTGCCAGTCGGGAGAATTTTCCTGTGCCCACCGGTAGTAGTCGGCATGTTTGAGCTTGCTCGCCGCCGCCTCGTCGACCACCACGGTCACGTGCGGGTGCAACTGAATCGCGGACCCGGGCATTGAGGCCGTCACCGGCCCCTCGACCGCGGCGGCCAGGGCATCGGCCTTGCCCTCCCCAAAGGCGAGCAACACCAAGTGTCGGGCGCGGGCAATCGTCCCTAGCCCCTGCGTCACACAGTGGATGGGGACCTCGTCCAGGCTCGAAAAGAAGCGCGTGTTGTCATACCGCGTCTGTTCGGTCAGCGTCTTGACGCGCGTCAGCGACGCAAAGCTTGAACCGGGCTCGTTGAAGCCCAAATGCCCGGTGGTGCCGATCCCTAGGAGCTGCAGATCGACACCGCCGTGCTCGGTGAGGGCACGCTCGTAGCGATCCCCCGCAGTCTGAATGCCGTCGAGCGCGCCGTCGGGTACGTGGACCCGCGCGGGGTCGAGCCCCAGCGGCACCGTCACCTCCCGGTCAATGACCGAGTGGTAGCTCTGCGGGTGTTCGACGGCGATGCCTACATACTCATCCAGCGCGAACGCCGACATGCGCGAGAAGTCGGTTCCCGCGGCTGAGCGGTCGCGCAACGACGCGTAGACCGGTAGCGGTGTCGAGCCGGTGGCGACTCCCAGCGTGTACTCGGGTGTCTGTGCGACCTTTGCGGCGACGTGGTCGGCGATGAGCGCGCCACCCTCGGCGGCAGAGGCGACGATGCGGACTTCAGCCACGGCCGGCTCCCATCATGGCGGCGCCAATGGCGGCGAAGGGCTCGTCAGTATCCAGCGCGATCACACGCTCGCGCAGGCCAAGCGAGCGAAGGAAGGCGCTGCGCTCCTGCCACTCGTCGAGCACCGCGAGGGTACCCGCCATGAGCGGCTCGCCCCACTTGGTGAGGCCACCGCCCAGGACTACCTCGTCAACGTCAAGCGTGAGCACCAGGACCCGTACCGCGGACGCGATGCCGTAGAAGAGTCCGTCGCGAATGACCTCGGCGGCGGGGTCGCCCTGAGTGGCAGCGAACAGCACCTGCTCCGCCGTAGTGTTGCCGCCCCACTGCCGCACTATTCCGCTTCCCGAGGCGTAGGACTCGAGGGCTCCGGGCGTGCCCTCGGTGTCTAGCGGCCCGGAGGGGTCGATGGCGATGTGGCCGATCTCCCCTGCAGCCCCGCGCCGCCCGCGCCACACCTTGCCGTCGAGGATGATCCCCGCCGCGAGGCCCGTGCCCAGGTTCAGGAACGCCATGGACCTGCTGCCGTTGCCGGTGAGGATCCAGGCTCCTACCGCCGCAGCGTTCACGTCGTTGTCGACCACCGGGGCCTTGCCCCACGCGGCGCCAAGCACTGCGGCGACATCGAGGCTCTCTACGCCCAGGTTGTACGCGTGGGACACCACTCCGTCCACCACGGCTCCGGGCACCCCGACACCAACGGACGCGACGTCCCTGATTGAGATTCCCGCCTCGTCGCACACGTGGGCCACCGCGCCGAGCACCGCGGCCACGACCTCGTCGTTGCCCTGCCCCGAGGGCACACGCCGGCGGTGAGAAATCACACCGTCGGCATCGGTCAGGACCACGTCCGTCTTGGTCCCGCCAATATCTACACCCACATGCACGTCTATTGTCCGATCAGGTCGAGGAGCGCATCGCCTACAAGGCGGGATGCTCCGAAGGTCGCGATGTCAGCGTAAGCCAGCGAGGGGTCGGGCCAGCCCATGTCGACCACGAGCACGTCGCCGCGCGCGCGCAAAGCATCGATGGCTTCCCGTGCCCACGCGTGACGATGGTTGTCTTTGCCGACCACGATGGGCAGCGTGCCGTCGGGCACGCGGTTGACCAAGTCCGCGGCGTCCGCGGGCACGCCGACGGCCGATGCGGTGACACGTCCCGTGGCGAAAGGTCCCCAGGGTGCGGGGCCCACGGCGATGTTTGCCGCCGGCTGCAGCTGCAGCCAGGCGACAGGTAGGTGGTTGGCGAGAAGCGCTCGGGCCGCATCGCTGACCGCAAAAGCACCGGCGACGACTGCGGACGTGAGTCCGGGCACCGTTCCCAACTCGAGTTCTGCGGGCGCCTGCAAGTGCTCTCGCCTGGCGGCCAGCGTCGAGCCGAGCGCCTCGATGCGGCGTGCCGCATCGGCGAGGCGTTCGCTCGGCAGTTCGCCCGCCGCAACCGCGGCATCGATCGCGTCGGCGATCTGGCCAATCTGGGCGTCGGTGTTCTTGGTACCGATGCAGAGCAGGTCACAGCCGCCGTCCAATGCAAGCGCCGCGGCGCGGGGAATCCCCACCTCGCCGCTCGCACCCTTCATATCCAGAGCATCGGACACAATCACGCCGTCAAAGCCCATCTCGCCGCGCAGTAGGTCCTGAAGGATGGGCTTAGAGAAGGTGGCGGGGACGTCGGGGTCGAGCGAGGGGACCATGATGTGCGAGGACATGATGGTCTGGACGCCCGCCTCGATGGCGGCCGCAAACGGAGGAAGTTCGCGAGCACGCAGGGTCGCGGGGTCCGCGTCAATACTCGGCAGGTCAACGTGCGAGTCCTGCGCCGTGTCGCCGTGTCCGGGAAAGTGCTTGGCGTTGGCGGCGACGCCGGTCGACTGCACGCCGCGGGTCCAGGCAGCACCGTGGACACCCACTTGCTGGGGGTCCGTTCCAAAGCTCCGGACGCCGATCACGGGGTTGTCCGGGTTGGAGTTCACGTCCACGTCGGGCGCTAGCGTCAGCGAAATTCCTACCCGACGTAACTCCCAGCCCACTTGCTCACCCACGCGGAAGGTGACCTCCGCATCGGCGAGGCGCCCAAGGACGGCGTTGCCTGGGAAAGGTGACCCCGTGTGCTGGTAAAGACGCGAGACGTCGCCACCCTCCTCGTCGATCTACACGATCGCGTGGGGGTTGGCGGAGTAAATTGCGTCCGTGAGCGCGCGCAACTGCTCGGGGTTGCCGACGTTGTCGCCAAACAGGCAGACTCCGCCCATTCCCTCCTGCAGTCTGCGCGCCACCCACTCAGGGAGTTCGTGTCCGACGAATCCGGGCATGAGGGTGCGCAGCGCGGTTATCCCTTGACCGCCCCGCTCACTAGGCCCGAGGTCATGCGACCTTGAACAATCACGAAGAACACGATGACGGGGACGGCTACCAGCGTGGACGCGGCCATGACCTGGCCCCAGTCCGTAGCGCGGGTCGCCGACGCTTCAACGAATCCGCGCAGCCACAGCGGAAGGGTTTGTGCATCTTCAGCGGGAAGCAGGATAAGCGCAACCGTGAACTCGTTCCATGCCTGCAGGAACGCATACACGCCAGCGGCGACGAGGCCCGGCGCGAGTAGAGGGAAGGTGATGCGCATGAAGGCTTGGAAGCGGCTCAGCCCGTCTACCATCGCGGCCTCCTCGAGGTCCGCGGGCACGCGGGCGACAAAGCCACGCAGCATCCAAATGGTGAAGGGCACCACCGCAGCGATGTAGATGATCGACACACCCAGCACGCTGTTGAGCAGGCCGAGCGAACTCATCATCTTGTACTGCGCGAGGAACAGTGCCTCTGCGGGAAGCATCTGGATGAGCAGCACAGCCAGAATGAAGAACTTGCGACCGCGGAACCTGAAGCGCGACACAGCGAGTGCAGCGAGGAACGCGAACAGTATGCAGAAGAAGACCACAATGATCGTAATGGACACGGACATCCCGAGCGCGGCGAAGAACTTACCGTCCGCCATCGCCGCGGTGAAGTTACTCCACGAGCCGCCAAACGGCAAGAAAGTTGGGGTAAAGAGCTCCAACGTGCGGGTGGGTAGGAAGGCCGAGTTCAACATCCAGTAGACGGGGAAGATCCAAATCAGCGAGATGACAATCGCCAGGACTGACAGCCCAACGCGAGACTTTTGCTTCATTAGTTGTCCTCCTTCATGAGTTTGTTGACGTACCACCAGGAGATGGCGATAGTCAGGAGGAGCACGATGACTGATGCGGCGGCCGCGGACGCGAAGTCGTTAGACCCCGTGCCAACCTTGTAGATGTATGTGGGCTCTTCACAGTTGAGGGTGTAGTTGGGGTCTGAAGCCGCCGGACTCGAGTAGCGATCTGGCGATGTAGTTGGTGAGGTTGCGGAAGCCTAGGGCGGAGCCGCGGAGGTGTTCGAGGCGGCCATT
>Ga0307486_1003115_pt1 | contig 11016 bp, 10 predicted proteins | sample CBIW02metaG_FD_203663 | JGI IMG/M metagenome (GOLD analysis project Ga0307486, IMG submission 203663) | Sea-ice brine microbial communities from Beaufort Sea near Barrow, Alaska, United States - CBIW 0.2 | ecosystem: Environmental > Aquatic > Marine > Coastal | place: USA: Alaska | collected... | reverse complement strand
CGACATGGTCGAGCCCGCGGCTGCGTATGTCGTCGCGCAACACGATGATCTGCTCGATCAGTGGACGCGAAGCCGTCGCCAATGACACCCACGACAGCCGGATGGCGGCCTCGGATTCGGCATCTGGTCCCCACAGGGTGGGGTCCTGCGCGCCGATACGCGATGCGACGCGATCCTCGATCGCCTCATTCAGCGCTGTCTCGAACTCAGACTGATCGGCAACGGTGATGCCGAGCGTGACCATGTCAGGCCTTTTCGATCTCAGCCGTCACGGTCTGGAGCAACTCAGCCCAGGAAGCGTCGAACTTCTGGACGCCCTCGTCCTCGAGCTTCGCGACCACCTCGTCGTATGAAATGCCCTCGGCCTCGAGATCAGCAATAACCTGGTGGGCTGATGAGTAGTGCGGCGTGACCTGGTCGCCCTGGACCTCGCCGTGGTCGGCGAAGGCCTGCAGCGTCTTCTCCGGCATCGTGTTGACGGTGTTGGCCACGACGAGATCGATCACGTACATCGTGTCGGAGTACGACGGATCCTTGACGCCGGTGGAGGCCCACAGGGGGCGCTGACGGTTGGCGCCTCGCGCTGCTAGTGCGGTGAACCGGTCGCTGGCGAAGATCTCCTCGTATGCCTCGTACGCCAGCCGCGCATTGGCGATGGCGGCCTTGCCGCGCAGGGCGTGACCCTCCGGCAAGCGGCCGTCGACCTCTGAGTCCACGCGGCTGACGAAGAACGAAGCCACCGAATGGATCGCAGAAAGATCGTGTCCGCTGGCTGCGGCCTGCTCCAGGCCGTACAGATAGGCGTCCATGACACCGCGGTAGCGATCCAGCGAGAAGATCAAGGTGACGTTGACGCTGATGCCAGCCGCAGTCGCGGCCGCAATGGCCGGCAGTCCTTCTGCAGTCGCGGGGATCTTGATCAGTGCATTCGGCCGGTCAACGCGATCCCACAGCTTCTGTGCCATCGCCACCGTCTCATCGGTCTTGCGGGCCAGGCCCGGTTCGACCTCGATGGACACGCGTCCGTCGACGCCGCCCGTGGCATCGAAGACGGGCCGAAACACGTCGCAGGCGTTCTGCACGTCCGTGGTGGTCAACTCGAACACCGTGGTGTCGACATCGGCACCAGCGGCCTTGAGCTCGGCAATCTGCGGGCTGTATCGGTCGCCGTCTGACAACGCCGAGGCGAAGATCGTCGGATTCGTCGTGACACCGACGACACCGGAGTTCTTGACCATGTCGTCGAGGCTGCCCGACTCGATGCGCTCACGGGACAGGTCGTCGAGCCAGATGGAGACGCCAGCGTCGGCGAGACCTTGCAATCGACTGTTCATAGAATTCCCTCCAGAGGGTGGTGTACGGGATAAATCAGTGGGTGTCGGCCGGGCCGATGGGGCCCGCGGGTCGTGCGTGGAACGGCGCCGACGGGGTGCCGGACGCTGCTTCGATGGACTCCTTGGCGGCGGCCACGACAGCGTCAGCGGTGATGCCGAACGCGTCATAGAGCTTGGCGAAGGAGGCCGATGCTCCGTAGTGGTCGAGCCCAACGATGCGACCGGCATCGCCGACCACGTCACGCCAGCCGAACGAGACGCCTGCCTCGACCGAGACGCGAGCGCGGAGCGTGGGCGGGATGACTTCGTCGCGGTAGGAGGCGTCCTGTTCCTCGAACCATTCGCGACACGGCATCGACACGACGCGGGCACCGATGCCCTCGGCGGCCAAGGTCTCGCGTGCGGCGACGGCCAGCTGAACTTCCGAACCGGTACCGACCAGGATCACGTCGGTCTCGGTGCCGTCTGGTGCCTCCAGCAGGACGTAGGCGCCCTTGGGGACCTGGGAAGCCAGGGCCCACTCCTGGCCGGAGTCATCGGTGCCGCGGGGGAACGTCGGCATGTTCTGGCGACTGAGTGCCAATGCCGTCGGTCGGTCCGTGAGACCCATGATGGTTCGCCACGCGGCGACGGTCTCATTGGCGTCGCCGGGCCGGATCACGTCGAGTCCGGGAATCGCGCGCAAGGCCGACAGGTGCTCCACCGGCTGGTGGGTGGGTCCGTCCTCGCCGAGGCCGATCGAGTCGTGCGTCCAGACGTAGGTGACGGGAAGCTGTTGCAGGGCGGCGAGTCGCACGCTGGGACGCATGTAGTCGCTGAACACCAAGAAGGTGCCGCCGTAGACGCGAGTGGGGCCATGCAGCGCGATGCCGTTCATGACAGCGCCCATGGCGTGCTCGCGGATACCGAAGTGCAACACCCGGCCGTACCAATCGCCCGTGAACATCTCGGTCGAGCGTTCGGGCGGCAGGAAGGATGGCTGTCCCTTGGGAGTCGTGTTGTTCGAGCCGGCCAGGTCGGCCGATCCGCCCCACAGCTCGGGGAGGTTCGGCGCCGCTGCGGTCAGGAATGCACCGGACGCGACACGTGTGGCCACTCCCTTGGGATCGGCGTCGTAGATCGGCAGGTCCGCCTCCCAGCCCGTTGGCAAGGTGCGCGACGTCATGCGGTCCAGCAGCGCAGCGCCGTCGGCGTTCGCGGACTTCCATGCATCGAAGGTGGTCTGCCACACGGCGTGGGCCGCCAGGCCGCGATCACGCAGGCTCTGGGTATGGACGATGACGTCGTCAGCAACCTCAAAGGTCTGCTCCGGGTCGAACCCCAGCAGCTTCTTCGTAGCCGCGATCTCGTCGGCACCGAGCGCCGAACCGTGGGAGGCGCCGGTGTTCTGCTTGGTCGGCGCCGGCCAAGCAATGATGGTGCGCAACTGAATGAAGCTGGGCTTGTCGGTGACAGCGGCGGCTTCCTGGAACGCGTTCCAGAGCGCTTCGACGTCCTCGGTGTATCCGGTGCCACCGTTGGTCCAGTCGACCACCTGCACGTGCCAGCCGTAGGCCTCGTATCGGGCCGCGACGTCTTCGGTGAAGGCGACGTCGGTGTCGTCCTCGATCGAGATCTTGTTGTCGTCGTACAGGACGGTCAGGTTGCCCAGTTGCTGGGTGCCGGCGAGAGACGAGGCTTCGGAGGAGACGCCCTCCTCCAGATCGCCGTCGGACGCGATCGCGTAGATGTGATGGTCGAACGGGCTCGTGCCCGCGGCGGTGTCCGGGTCAAACAACCCACGTTCGCGGCGGGCGGCCATGGCCATGCCCACGGCATTGCCGACCCCCTGGCCGAGCGGACCTGTGGTGACCTCGACGCCGGGGGTGTGGCGGTACTCGGGGTGACCGGGAGTCTGGCTGCCCCACTGCCTCAAGTCCTTGAGGTCATCGATGGTCATCGAGAAACCGCCGAGGTACAGCTGGATGTACTGCGTGAGGCTCGAGTGGCCGCACGACAGCACGAAGCGGTCACGGCCGATCCACAACGGATCGGCCGGGTCGTGGCGCATGAGCTTCTGGTAGATCAGATAGGCCGCCGGGGCCAGACTCATCGCCGTGCCGGGGTGGCCGTGACCGGCCTTCTCCACAGCGTCGGCAGCGAGCAGTCGGGCCGTGTCAACGGCCGTCTGGTCTAGGGCGGACCATTCGAGTTCAGCGTGGGCTGAGGTCACAGCACGAGCTCCTGAAGGTGTGTCGGGAACGAGGGTGGTGGTCGCCGGCCAGTTGGTGCCAACCGTCGTGTCTGAGCGTACTCGCGTGGCTTAGACTCATCTACGTGAGTGCCGTCGCGAAGACCCCGGATCTGCGATCTGGCGAACCCTCTCGCGATCCGCACGGTGCGGTCGACGTGGTGAAGGCGTACATCGCGCTTACCAAGCCGCGCATCATCGAGTTGCTGCTGTTGACCACAGTGCCGGTGATGTTCCTGGCGGCCCAAGCCGTTCCACCGCTGTGGCTGGTGGCAGCCACGATCGTTGGCGGATATCTGTCCGCAGGTAGCGCCAACGCCCTTAACTGCGTCGTCGACGCCGACATCGACACCAAGATGCGGCGCACGTCTCGTCGCCCGCTGGTTCGCCATCAGGTCTCCACCCGCGGTGCCTTGGTGTTCGGACTCGTGCTCGGCGTGGTGTCGACGGTGTGGCTCGGCCTGTTCGTCAACTGGCTGTCCTCAGGATTGGCGCTGACCGCCAATGTCTTCTACGTCGTTGGCTACACGATCATCCTCAAGCGGCGCACCTCGCAGAACATCGTGTGGGGAGGTGCCGCCGGCTGCTTCCCCGCCGTGATCGGCTGGACCGCCGTCACCAACGAGTTGGCCTGGGCGCCATTCGTTCTTTTCTTGGTGGTCTTCTTCTGGACGCCGCCACACTTCTGGGCCCTCGCCATGCGGTACCGCGAGGACTACTCGGCGGCCGATGTGCCGATGCTTCCGTCGGTGGCGTCATCTGATGAGGTCTCCCGGCAGATCGTCATCTACTCCTGGGTCATGGTCGTCACGTCGTTGGTGTTGTGGCCCGTCACGCCAACGGGTTGGTTCTACCCGGCAGCGGCGCTGACGCTCGGCATCGTCTTCTTGGTCGAGGCGTATGACATGCGTTCGCGTGCGCGCGACACCGAGGACTTGTCGATCATCAAGCCGATGCGGCTGTTCCACTTCTCCAACGCGTACCTCGCGCTGCTGTTCGTCGCAGCCGCGATCGATCCTTTCCTGCGCTGATGTCGCTGGCGGTGCGACCAACAAGGCCGTCGTCCAGCGCGCCGCGGGCCGGCCGATGTGTCTGGCAGCGGTCGAGGACAACTCAGGAGCACAGGGCGTGTACCAACGTGTCGGCTTCCATCACGATGGAGCCGCGCCCGATGCCGACGGACACCTGATCATGCATGACATCCCCACCACTCAGGAGCCCAGCGATGCCCGTTAATCCCACCGGAGCCGATCTGAAGCGGTATCTCGCCGAGGACCCGGGCGGTCCGGTCGTGATGCTCAACTTGCTGAAGCTGGTCGAGGGCGGGCGCGATGGCTACGCGGAATATGTAGCCGCCTTCGGTGGCTTCCTGCACAAGGTCGGTGGCCGGGTGCTGCACATCGGCGACCTCGGCACCGACGTGGTGCAGCGGGACGACTTCGACTGGGATGTACTGCTGGTCGTGGAGTACCCGACCCGCTCAGCCTTCACCCAGATGGTGGCCGACCCGGACTACCAGACCTTCACCCATCTGCGCACCGGTTCGGTCTCCGAAGCTGTCCTGCAGGCCTCCAGTCCTTGGACCTAGGCTGAACGGATGAGCCAGGCGACCCACCGTCTCGTTGCTGCTGCCCAGGAGCTCAATCTCTCGGACCGCTTCTTTGGCAACTCCTTCGTCCGGTTCCGACGTGTCGGTCTGCGCGGCGTCCTGGCTGACCTCAACCGGGTCGGCAGCCACACCGAGGTACCCGGTGAGGCTCCGGTTGCCGGTATGGCGTGGCAGCACGACGATCAGCACACGACACGCTGGTTCCCGCAGGGCATCACGACATCGGCCGATGCCTACGGCGCCGATCCCAGCGGCGGGATGTTCGAGGGGCACAGCGTCGTCATGGCGAGCTGGTACAGCCACGGATGGCTCGGTCGGCTTCTTCTGGGTTCACGCATCTCGATCATCGATTGGCAGGACGACGAGCCGCCCCGCTACCGGCACGTACTGCTCGTGGAGCCTCGGCGCTTCCTGCTGTTCTTCCACCGGCTGCGTCCCGTGCGCGTCCACGCCGGAGGCATCGTCTGGTACGGCAAGTATCTGTTCGTTGCCGGCAGTTCTGCGGGTATCCAGGTGTTCCGACTCGACGACATCGTCCGCGTCCACAACCGGGTTCGAACCAAGGGATACCGCTACGCGCTGCCGCAGTTCAGCTTCTTCGCCGCCGAACATGACGGGGACGACAGCGTCATGACGTACTCGTTCATGTCATTGGACCGGGCCGGGGAGGAGGACCACCTGGTCGCAGGCGAGTACGGCCGCAAGGGCGGCAGCCATCGACTCATTCGCTATCGGATCGACCGCGACACCGAACTGCTGCGAACTGACGACCTCGGCCGAGCGGTGCCAGCGGACATGCACGACCGACAGATCGCGCGGATGCAAGGTGCGGTGATCGCCGGCGGCACGTGGGCCGTGACCTCGAGCAACGGCGAGGACAACCCCGGCGACCTCTGGACCGGCAGGCCCGGCGAGTTCGTCCGTCACCGTGGCGTGCTGCCGACCGGTCCCGAGGACATCACGTACCTCCCGCAGCGTCACCAACTGTGGTCGTTGACCGAGTGGCCCGGGCGTCGGTGGGTTTATGCGATGGACGGCGAGCGCTGGTTCAACAGCTGACCCCACACGGGGTCTCTAGGCCGACGTCAGCCGCTCGAGCAGCTCCCCGGCAGCCTGGTGGTTGCCGGCGATGTGCCAGGTGTGACCGCGGTGTTCGACCATCTCGGCGTACCCACCCGCGGCGCGCACCAGAGCCTGGCCGGGCAGCCAATCCCACTCCGGCGCAGAGTGCTGTGCCCACACGCCGAGGCGTCCGCCTGCCACACCGGCAAGGTCGCACGATCCGGATCCGAGGATGCGCGGCGTGGCAACGGCACCGACCAGTGCCAACCACACCTCACGGACATCGAGATCTTGCAACGTTGAGGGGTGCACGTAGGTGGCAAGGCTGCATTCACCCAGCGGCCGATCGGTCAGGGGAACCACCCGCACCCCGTCGAGCGTGGTCGGATGATCGGGCCCGCCAAGCCAGGTTTCGCCGGTCACAGGTTGGTGAACGGCGCCGAGCACAGTGTCAGGGCCGTCCTGCAGGGCCAAGGCGCTGCACCAGTAGGCGAGCCCGGAAAAGAAGTTGTATGTGCCGTCGACCGGATCGATGACCCACCGGCGCCCCGAGGACCCGTCGCGCTGAGTGCCCTCCTCGCCGAGGAGGCCATCGTCGGGGCGCTCCTGCGACAGCGCCTCGGTCACCAGCGCCTCGGCAGCATGATCGGCAGCAGTCACGACGTCACTGATGGACGTCTTCTGTTGGGCATCCAGGCCGTCAGCCCGCATGGCCGCGGCCAGGGCTCCGGCTCGAGTGATGAGGTCAACGGCCAAATCGACGTCACGCACGCATTGAGCCTAGTGAAGAGTCCTCAGGTGTTGTCAGCAGCAGTCGTGTTGCGACGGCAACGAGCACGGCGGCGCCGATCAGGTGTGCTGCGACCAGCGCTATCGGCAGGTCGGTGAAGTACTGCACAAATCCGATCAGTCCCTGCCCGACCTCGACGGCAAGCAGTACAACGGCCGCCCGGCGCACACGGCCGGCGGATCTCCAGATGCAGAGCACGGTCAACGCGATCAGCAGATAGACGCTCGCGGCGTGGACGTGGCTCATGACCTGAGGATCCAGTTCATTGCGCGGAGCTTGGTCGTCGCCGGCATGCGGACCCGAGCCCGTGACGATGGTGCCGAGGTACACCGTGATCCAGGTGGCGCCGTAGGTGGCCAGCACCAGCGGCTGGCGCGCGGCTGTTGGCTGGTCACCGCGTACGCGCAACAACAGCCACACCGACAGCGCGACGAGAACCAGCGACAAGATGAGGTGTAGCGCGACGATCCACGGGTTCAGGTCCGTCAGTACGGTGATGCCGCCGATGACGCCCTGGAACGGCACACCGGCGGCGACCACCACGGTCAATTGACGCAGGGATCGGGACGTGTCGGCCCAGCGCCACACGGCCACGACCATCGCGATGACGACCGCGATGAGCACATACGTGAGCATCCGGTTGCCGAACTCGATGACGCCGTGCAGACCCAACTCGCTGTGTGGCACGAACGACTCGTCAGTGCATTTGGGCCAGGTGGGACAGCCCAGCCCAGATCCGGTCAGCCGGACGAGTCCACCGGTGAAGATGATGAGCGTGTTGGCGACGATCGTCGCCCAGGCCCACCAGACGACGGTCGCGCGGTCAGGACGCACGGGGTTCGGGATCATTCCCATGTGAAGGTCCTTGACACGAGCAGGCCGGCGCAGACAGCCCACACGGTGAGCACGATCAGCGAGAACGGATCGGGTCCCAGGCCCGCGAACGTGTCACGCAACCCCTGCCCGAGCGCTCCTGAGGGCAACAGTTCGAGCAGATGCCTGGCCTGGTCCGGATACCGCGACAACGGCACCAACAGGCCACCCCCGACCAACAGAAACACGTACACGAGGTTGGCCACGGCCAAGGTCGCCTCGGCTCGCAGGGTCCCGGCAATCAGCAGACCGAGCGATCCGAAGGCTGCGGTGCCGAGAACCACGAGGGCCAACGCCTCGACAACAACGATTACGCCGCCGGCGGGTTGCCACCCGAGCAGCAGCCCGACAACTGACAGCAGCGTCAACTGAACGATCTCCACGACGACGATCGCAGCGATCTTGCCGACCAGCAGTCCCCATCGCGGCAGCGGCGACGCACCGAGGCGTTTGAGCACGCCATAGCGGCGCTCGAAGCCAGTGGCGATGGCCAGCGAAGTGAACGACGTGGACAGCACGGCCAGCGCGAGGATGCCGGGCGTGATGATGTCGATCGGTCGGCCGGGTCCGAGGTCGACGATCCGGTCGGACTTTGCGCCCAGCACGAGCAGCAGCAGCGGAATCACCAGCGCGAGCAACATCTGTTCGCCATTGCGCGACAGCAGTCGCAACTCCATGACGGCCTGGCTGCGCAACATCGCCGGGTACGGGGCGGCACCGGGCCGGGGGGAGAGGTCGAGCGTCATCGGAGTGTCCGCCCTGTCAGGTCAAGAAAGCGATCTTCGAGTGTCTGGCGTTCCACCAACACAGAGTCGGTCAGCACGTTGTGGGCAGCGCACCAGGTCATCAGGGCTGCGAGCAACACGGGGTTGACCTCGCCGGTGACGACATACGAGCCCGCCGAAAACTCGACGACCTTGGAGTCGTGGGGGAGCGCCAGCATCAGGTCCTCGACGTCCAGCCCAGCGCGAGCGACGAACCGGACGGTGTTCTGCGCGCCGGTGAGGGCGAGTTCGGCAACCGTGCCTTCGGCGATCACGCGACCGTGGTCGACGATGTGCACGCGGTCGCTGAGGGCTTCGGCCTCGTCCATGAAGTGCGTGGAGAGCACAGTGGTGACGCCGTGTCCCCGGAGCTCGTTGATCAAGTCCCACGTGGCGTGCCGTGCTGCGGGGTCGAGGCCAGCGGTTGGCTCGTCGAGGAACAGCAACTCAGGCCGCCCGACGACCGCCATCGCCAGGCTGAGCCGCTGTTGCTGACCTCCCGAGAGCCGGCGGTACGGCGTACGCCCGTAGTCCTGCATGCCGAGGCGTTCGATAAGCAGGTCGACATCGAGCGGATGGGCATGCAGGGAAGCGATGTGGCGCACCATCTCGTGCGCTCGTGAGCCCGACCAGGCGCCGCCGGACTGCAGCATGACGCCGACCCGTGGGCGTAGGGCCTTGGCGTCGGTTCGGGGATCCAGGCCCAGCACCCGCACGCTTCCGGACTGCGGTTCGCGAAAGCCCTCGCACGTCTCGATCGTGGTGGTCTTGCCCGCCCCGTTGGGACCCAGGATCGAGGTCACCGTGCCGGGCTCGATCCGAAGCGTCAGCCCGTCAACGGCGGTGGTGGACCCGTATCGCATGACGAGGTCGGTGACCTCGACGGCGGGCTGATTCACCTCGTCAGTCTAGGCGGCGGGACCATGCTTGCCGTGGCCGGTCTGGGGCCGCATGCTGGACGTCATGGCTGTGCTTCGGATCGTTCCCAACCTGTCGTCTGAGTCGATTGCTGATTCGGTGGACTTCTATCGCGAGGTGTTCGGTCTGGATGTCGTGATGGACCACGGCTGGATCGCAACAGTTGCCGATCCGACGCGAAGCCTCCAACTGAGCGTCATGACTCACGAGGAGACCGCAGCAGTGGTCCCGGACGTTTCGCTCGAGGTCGACGACGTCGACGCAGCGCACGCTGTTGCAGTCGAGCGCGGCGCGGAGATCGTGCACCCCCTGACCGACGAACCGTGGGGCGTGCGGCGGTTCTTCCTGCGAGATCCCGATGGCCACGTCATCAACGTGCTGGCGCACCCCTAGCCCATCGGGAAGACTGCATGCATGGATCTGCCCGTGATGCCTCCGCTGAAGCCCATGCTGGCCAAGTCGGTCAAGGGGGTACCGGCGGCTGACTCGGTCGAGGGAGGCCTGTCCTTCGAGCCCAAGTGGGACGGCTTTCGCTGTGTCGTATTCCGTGATGGCGATGAAGTGATCTTGGGGAGCCGCTCGACCAAGGATCTCGCCCGGTACTTCCCCGAACTCGTTGAGGCGTTCGGGCGAGAACTGCCCGAGCGCATCGTGGTGGACGGTGAGATCTTCTTGGCGGTCGACGGACGCCTGGAGTTCGAGGTGCTGTCTCAACGCATCCATCCGGCTGCGTCACGCGTCAACATGCTGGCCGAGACCACGCCGGCCTCGTTCGTGGCATTCGACCTGTTGGCGCTGGGCGATGAGTCCTGGCTGGACAAGCCGTTTGGCGCTCGTCGAGCCGCCCTTGAGGAGGCGCTCGCAGGTGCGTCGGACCCGGTGCATGTCACCCGCACCACCACTGACGCCGCCCAAGCGACCGAGTGGTTCGGTGCCTTCGAAGGTGCCGGGCTCGACGGCGTGGTGGCCAAGGCGCTCGCCAAGTCGTACGCACCCAACAGTCGGACAATGCTCAAGATCAAGCACGCTCGCACCGCCGATGTCGTGGTGGCCGGCTTCCGGCTGCACAAGACGTCCACTGAGGAGCGTCCGCTGCTCGGCTCCATGCTGCTGGGCCTGTTCAACGACGATCCGACCAAAGGGGGCACCCTCCACCACGTCGGGGTGGCCGCGTCCTTCACCGAGGCGCGGCGAGCCGAACTGTTCGACCAACTCAACGCGATGCGGATCCCGCTCGACGAACATCCATGGGGGGAGTGGCAACAGGCCGAGGCCCACGCCGGTGATCGCCTGCCCGGCGCGGTGAGCCGCTGGACCGGCACCAAAGATCTGTCCTTCACCACCATCGCTCCCACGCTGGTCGCCGAGGTCGGCTACGAGCACATGGAGGGCAGGCGCTTTCGCCACACGGCGCAGTTCAAGCGCTGGCGCGATGA
>Ga0307486_1003114_pt1 | contig 11019 bp, 10 predicted proteins | sample CBIW02metaG_FD_203663 | JGI IMG/M metagenome (GOLD analysis project Ga0307486, IMG submission 203663) | Sea-ice brine microbial communities from Beaufort Sea near Barrow, Alaska, United States - CBIW 0.2 | ecosystem: Environmental > Aquatic > Marine > Coastal | place: USA: Alaska | collected... | reverse complement strand
AAACCGGCCTGGACCCAGGCATCATTTCCAATTGCCTGCAGTTCGACAGCGAGGAAGCCTGCACGAATTCCCAAAAGGGTAACTGGTTGGCGCGGCTGGCGCAGTTACGGCGCATCAGGCATTAAGGGTAGGTGACAACTGACGATCTGCTGGCTGGGAGCCCCCATGGCGAAGGAAATAGAAAACCCCTGCAACTCTATCTGTCAATTGGACAGCGGCGTTTGCCGGGGTTGTGGCCGCACACGGGCGGAAATCAAAGCCTGGAAAGGAATGAAACGGCCCGAGAAACAGACGGCTGTAAAAGCGGCGGGTCTGAGGCTGAAAAAACGGAAAACGAAGGATTGGTAAAAACCCAGCCCAGAACAACCTCTTTCAGTACCGGAAACACGCACGTTTACGTTGATCAAGTAGTTACATGATGTTATGTTATAACATACCAGTTAAGGGGAGATGACCGACTGTTGGGGTGCGCATTCCCCCAATGACTTGCGCCACGACCCCAGTCTTGCCAAACAGCGTGGAATATAAGGAGTCAAACGATGACCGCGGATCTTCCTGATGTCGCAAAAAACCAAGTGGGGCAGGGGGGTGCTCCGCTGGATTGGGTGGGGATGGAAAACATCAGCCTTCCTGTAGTGCTTAGTGAAGCCAGTCAGGTGTCCTATACATCCGGCAGCGCATCCGTATTTGTAAATGTTCCATCGGGGCCGCTGGCTGTGAAAGGTATCCACATGTCGCGGCTTTACCAGCTACTCAATACCTCGTCGTCCAGTGCACTAACCCCGGGACTGCTTCGGAGCCTGTTGGCATCAGCCATTGCAAGCCATCAGGATTGTGGTTCCGAAAAGGCAAAAATCACTTACTCGTTCAACTTTCTGACTCTGCGCGATGCGTTAGTCACTCCCGATATTTCAGGGTGGCAGAGTTACTTGGTCTCATTGTCTGCTGAAAGAGATGACGATAGAAAGTGCGAGCAAATATGGCTATCGGTGGATATTACATACTCGTCAACTTGTCCGTGCTCAGCCGCACTGTCCCGGCAGGTTCTGCGGGATGCGTTCACCAACGATCACTTTGGAATGACACAGGTATCGGTGAATGATGTGGCTCTTTGGCTCGACCAAAATGGCAGCGTCGCAACACCCCACAGCCAACGGAGCATTGCCCGTGTATCCGTTCCGTTGGATATGGCGCGGCCAGACCGCCTTGGCCTCATCGATCTGATTGATCGTTCTGAAGCAGCGCTTTCAACGCCGGTGCAAACGCTGGTTAAACGAGCCGATGAGCAGGCATTTGCTCGGCTCAATGGCGCAAATCTGATGTACGTGGAAGATGCCGTTCGGCGGTTGTCAGCAGCACTCACGCCACATTATAAGGAAGTTGGGGTCACAGTACGCCACCTCGAAAGCCTGCATGCCCACGATGCGGTTGCTTCCATCGGCCCGGCTATGGGCGGGTTGGCGCCATGATTGATGCGCCTGACATCTTCATTTTCAACACACTGAGTAAGCGCAAAGAGGCGTTGGTCACCGCCGAATCAGATCGAGTAACCCTCTATGTCTGCGGACCTACGGTGTACAACTATTCGCACCTCGGCAATGCCCGCCCAGCAGTGGTGTTCGATCTGCTGGTCAACCTCCTGAAAACCAGATACAGCGAAGTGGCCTATGCCCGGAATTTCACCGATATTGATGACAAGATAAACCATGCGGCCGCGGCGGAAGGGAGTTCAATTGACACTGTTGCAACGCGTTTTATCAATGCGTATCACCGGGATATGGACGCGCTGGGTGTGGCACGACCGCAATGGGAACCCCGGGTCACCCATCATATTCCTCAGATAATTGCTCTGATTGCCCGGCTTCTCAAAAAAGGGCATGCCTACAGTCACAAAGGGCACGTGTTGTTCAGTATTGCTTCCTACCCAGAGTACGGGCTTCTCTCTGGCCGAAATATGAATAGCGTGAGCGCCACTGTGTTAAATGATCCGGCGCCCTATAAGCGGCACCCTCTCGACTTTGTGCTCTGGAAGCCATCTACGGATGACCAGCCGGGGTGGGACAGTCCCTGGGGAGTCGGCCGACCGGGCTGGCACGTTGAATGCAGCGCGATGGTGGGCAGCCTTTTCGGATCGACGATTGATATACACGGAGGGGGTCAGGACCTGATTTTCCCCCATCATGAGAATGAACTGGCTCAGAGCACCTGCGCGTATGACGGCCAGTTGTATTGCAAATACTGGATGCACAACAGCTTCGTTACCGTTGAGAATGCCAAAATGTCCAAGTCTGTTGGCAATGTGGTTCTGGTCAAAGATTTGCTCACGGACAGTTCTGGAGCAGCCGTAAGGTTTGCGCTGTTGATGAGCCATTACCGGTCTCCGTTGAACTGGACCGCTGCCCGGCTAGAGGAGTCAGAAAGAACAATTGAGCGCTGGCAACGGTTAATCAAAACGAGCGGCTGTCTTCCCGAAGTCGGAACGCACGGGACTCAGCCCGACAGCGTTTTTCTTGCCGCACTTCGTGATGATCTGAACACCCCCGGCGCTATTGCGCGCCTGCATGAATGTTTCCGCGAACTTGCAACGTCGCGTTCAACAACGGGCCGAAAAGGCATTGCGTCTAAAATTCTTGCCTCAGCGAGAATGCTGGGTCTTTTTCAGCATCACCAGGGCACGGCCGACACCTTTGAGAACACGATTAAACCATCCTCGGTCAAGTGGATCGAAGTGCGGATAGAGCAACGCAATATTGCGCGGAAAGCGGGGAATTTTGAGTTGGCGGACATCATTCGGTCCGAATTACTGGCCAGGCACGTCCGGTTGGACGATACCCGGAGCGGAACAACATGGGAGGCGATTGCTCAGCCTTCCGCTAACAGAGAAGTGGTATAGAAATGGCAACATCCCAACTGGAGGTATCAAATGATTCGTAAGAATCCGAATGGTGATCTGCCGAGAGTTCATCAGGATGCGTTTGTGGACCCTACGGCAATTATTTGTGGAAAAGTCATCATTGAAAAGAATGTATTTGTTGGCCCTTACGCTGTCATTCGTGCCGACGAATCCAACGACAATAGAGACATGGAACCCATTGTCATAAAAGAGGGTTCGAATATTCAGGATGGCGTTGTCATTCATTCAAAATCAAGTGCTTCGGTTACGATTGGCGTTGGCGCATCCATCGCGCACAGAGCAATCGTGCATGGACCCTGTAGTGTCGGCGACGGCGCTTTTATTGGATTCAATTCCGTTTTGTTTAACTGCAGTGTGGGTGAGGGCAGCGCGATACGCCACAATGCCGTCGTTGACGGGGTAGCGTTGCCATCAGGCTTCTATGTTCCCTCAACTACGCGGATAGGCCCGCAAACAAACCTCGCTGAAATCCCTAGAATGTCGCCAGCGGCGTCTGCTTTTTCCGAGGATGTTGCGCAAACCAATCTCAAACTGGTTCGAGGCTACAAAGCGATTCAAAATGAACTGTGATGAACAGGCGCTGCACTCAGAGCAAAAACAGGCACTGAAATTTGCCGACTTGCTCATCAGAAATGCCCAGGTAATGCTGCCCTGGGGGTGTGAAGAGCTCGATGTTGCCTGCATCGAAGGTCGCATTGTGGCCATTGGCGAATCTGCGTGGAAGGGACGAGAAACCATTGACGCATCAGGCCTGCACCTGTTACCTGGCGTCATTGACTCACAGGTTCATTTCCGCCAACCCGGTCTAGAGCACAAAGAGACCATTGAAGCAGGTACACGGGGGGCGGTTTTGGGCGGTATCACTGGCGTTTTTGAAATGCCCAACACTAACCCCTTGACGCTGACCCAGTCCGACCTTCAACAAAAACTGACGATTGCCGAGAACGACGCGTGGTGCAATTACGCATTTTACGTCGGTGGCTCGCCTAAAAACGTGCACCTGCTGGAGGCTTTGGAGCAGCACGCAGGCTGTGCCGGTGTGAAAATATTCATGGGCAGCTCATTCGGTGAACTCCTCGCCGAAGACGACGAAGTCCTGGAGCGCATTCTTGCAAGCGGCAACCGCCGCGTCTCGATACACGCCGAAGATGAAGCCCGCCTGAGACAAAGACGCGCCCTCGCAGAGCAGAGTGGCGATGTGCGTGACCATCCGAACTGGCGGGATGTTGAAAGTGCCTTCCGTGCGACACGGCGTATTGTCAGTATCGCCCGCAAAACCAATAGGCCCATTCACATTCTCCACATTTCCACCGAAGAAGAACTTGCGTTTCTCGCGGGGCACAAGGATATCGTAACGGTGGAGGCATTGCCCCAACACCTGACGATGGTCGCACCCGATTGCTACGAGCAACTCGGTACGCTCGCACAGATGAATCCGCCCATACGGTCTCTTCGACACAGGGACGCGCTCTGGCGCGGAATAAACAACGGCATAATCGATGTCTTGGGCAGTGATCACGCCCCGCATACATGGCAAGAAAAGCAGCTTCCTTATCCCGATACACCCAGCGGTATGACCGGTGTGCAAACACTGCTTCCCGTAATGCTGAACCATGTGAACGAGGAAAGAACCAGCTTGTCGCGTATCGTTGACTTGCTTTGTAGCGGGCCCGCCCGTGTCTTTGGGATGGTTGGCAAAGGTCGTATTGCGGTTGGGAACGATGCTGATTTCACCATCGTAGATCTGAAGGCAACCCGAACGGTCAGAGATGAGGATATGGCCAGTATGTCAGGATGGAGCCCGTACGCTGGTGTTACGTTAACGGGGTGGCCTGAAATAACCATTATCTCTGGCAAACCCGTCATGCGTTCCGGCCAGTTGATCGGTCAGCCCAGGGGCCGCCCCATCGTTTTCCGCAATGAATTACGAAACCGGGAACCATCAGAACAGACAATAAGAGGTGTCCCTCGTGGCCGATGACGGACAACATGGTACTGACAGATCTTTCTTCTCGGACCGCATCAGTATTAAGCAAGTGGAGGAAGGGCATACTCTGGCTCCGAAGTTTGATTCATCGGGGCTCATCGCGTGTGTGACGACCCATGCTGATTCAGGTGAGGTGCTCATGCTGGGGTACATGAACGAAGACGCATTGACTTGCACCATTGAGTCGGGGGAAGCGCATTATTGGAGCCGGTCAAGGCAACAACTCTGGCACAAGGGAGGCACCAGTGGACACATCCAGACTGTTGTCGAAATACGAATAGATGATGATCAGGATGCCGTATGGCTGCGAGTTCGGTTGCGAGGCAGGCAGGCTAGCTGCCACGTTGGTTACAGGTCTTGTTTTTACCGGACGATAAACGGGAACAAGGCGCAATCGGCCCCGACACTGAGCTTTATTGAAACTGGAAAAGTGTTTGATCCGTCAGAGATCTATGGCGACGCACCAAATCCAACCATTCTATAACGTTTTTCACCATGAACGTCGCAACCATTTTTATGCGAGCGTTTTAATTGTAATGTTATAACGTATTTATAAAATAGTAAGGAGCGCTTAATGAATAAAGTTCCAGTTACAGTCCTCACCGGCTATCTCGGTGCTGGCAAAACAACACTGCTTAATCGCATCCTCTCGGAACAGCACGGCAAGCGCTACGCGGTGATTGTTAATGAATTTGGCGAGATTGGTATCGACAATGACCTGGTTGTTGGGGCGGACGAAGAAGTGTTCGAAATGAACAACGGCTGCATCTGCTGCACAGTCCGGGGCGATCTGATCCGAATTATTTCAGGTTTGATGAAACGCCTGAAAGGCTTTGACGCCATCATTCTTGAGACAACAGGAATTGCCGATCCGGCGCCGGTGGCGCAAACATTTTTCGTAGACGATGAGGTGAGGGCGAAAACGTCATTGGACGCCGTGGTAACGGTGGTTGATGCCAAGAACCTGCCAGCGCGACTGGCTGACAGTTCAGAGGCAGCCGAGCAGATAGCGTTTGCCGATGTAATCCTGCTCAATAAAGTCGGCCTGGTGTCTGAGGAGGAACGTAAAGGACTTGAGAGTCGCATCCTGGGCATGAACCCTTATGCCCGAATTATTCCTAGCAACTACTGCGATGTGCCGCTTGACCAGATTCTCAATCTAGGAAGCTTTGATCTGGAAAGGATCGTCGCGCTGGAGCCCGGGTTTCTCACCGAAGATCATGACCACGAGCACGACGATACGATAAAAAGTATTTCACTGAAGAGCAACGTTCCTCTGGATTCGGACCGATTCGAATCCTGGATAATGGAGGTGCTGCGCACCCAGGGCGTGAATATTCTTCGGTGTAAAGGCATTCTGGATTTGGTCGGCATGGATCAACGGTATGTGTTCCAGAGTGTTCATATGCTTGCTGATGGTACTGCCACCCAGCCCTGGCGAGCTGACGAAAAACGCGAAAGTCGCCTTGTATTCATCGGCCGTGATCTTGATGAAGCAGCCTTAACGGCAGGATTCAGAGCCTGTAAAGCAGGCACTGTCCATGGCTAAGGCACCGTCTCTGATTGAACGCCTCGGTCGGGTCTGGCAACTATCGGATTATGTGGTCGCCTGCTGTTTCGAGCGCTCGGGTGCCCTGGCATTCGCACTGGGCGACGGCTCGCTGACCGTCATTCCGCATGCGGATGGCGAGCCGCTGACAGTGCAGGCACATGCAGGGGGCTGCCTGAGCCTGGCTGCGGCTCCGGGCGGGGGGTTTATCAGTGGCGGTGACGATGGACGGTTCCTGGCAATATCCGTGGCCGGAGAAGTGACGGAGCTGGCCAACTACCCCGGTCGCTGGCTAGACAATGTGAGCAGTCATCCGGCCGGCGTCATTGCCTGCTCCGAAGGCAAGCGTTTACATCTAACCCGTATCGGCAAACCCACGATCAGTTTCGAGTATCCCAGCACCGTAGGCGGCTTTTGTTTCTCCCCGGATGGCAAGCGCGTCGCCGTGGCTCATTACGGTGGCGTGAGTATACGCGCCGTTGACGACCAACACTCCGGAGTGCTGACCTTGAAGTGGGCAGGCTCGCACCTGGACGTGACCTGGAGCCCGGATTCAAGATTTATCCTATCGGCAATGCAGGAGAACTGCATTCGGGGTTGGCGCCTGAAGGACAAACAGGACCTCCACATGAGCGGATACGCCAGCAAGGTGAAATCCTGGGCCTGGGTCGCTGGTGGGCGTTATCTGGCAACCAGTGGCGCCGACGTTATCCCGTGCTGGCCGTTTACCGGTCGCAAAGGGCCATTGGGCAAAGAGCCTGTTTCTCTGGGTTATGCCGAATCCGGACTGGTCACGGCCGTTGCTGCGGCACCTGACTATCCATTGGTGGCTGCCGGTTACGATGACGGGCTCGTGCTAATTACCCAACTGGCTGATGGTGATGACAATGAGCAGGCTGCAGTCATCAAACCGGCCGGGGGTGGCGGCGTTACCGATATCGCCTGGGCGCTCGACGGGAAATATCTCGCGGTAGCAACGGAACAGGGGTTTGCCGGTATTCTGCCAACAGCCGCTTAATATTTGCCAGCTCGGTCCCCGATACGTGGAGTGAAAATTGCTAAATCAAAGAGTGTCAATATGAAAATCACCAAAGCAGTGCCAACCAATATCATCACCGGATTCCTGGGGGTGGGCAAAACCACTGCCATTTTGCACCTGCTGGCCAATAAACCCGCCAATGAGCGTTGGGCGGTATTGGTTAATGAGTTCGGCGAAATAGGTATCGACGGCGGTTTAATGGCTGGAGGCCAGGGGGCTCAAAGCGGCGTTTTTATTCGCGAGGTACCCGGCGGCTGCATGTGTTGCGCTTCAGGTTTGCCCATGCAAATGGCGTTGAACAGATTATTGATGACTGCAAAGCCAGACCGGTTGCTCATCGAACCGACGGGGTTGGGGCACCCTCAAGAAGTTATTGAGTCTTTGCGGCAGCCGCATTACGCCTCTGTTATTGACTTGAGAGCGACGCTGACCCTGGTTGATCCTCGACGCATACGAGATGCGCGTTATACCCGGAACGCCACATTCATCCAGCAAATTGCAGTAGCCGATGTACTTGTGGCGAATAAATCGGATCAGTGTACGGATAAAGACTTTTCTTCCCTGGATGCTTACCTTGTTGAAAAAGCCTGTCACGAAAAGCCGTTGTATCGAGTGAGTTTCGGGGAGATCCCGTTCACGGCTCTTTTGGCCCCTTCTGCCCACGCAACGTCCGAGCCTGAATCGTCGAGGCGCTTTACGATGCCCGCATTATCAAAAAACGCCTTTGGGCAACCCGAATCCACAGAGCGTTCAGATCACAGGCCATTGCCTGAGGGTGATTACATTAAAATCAAAAAACAGGCTGACGGTTTTACGTCGGTTGGCTGGCGTTTTCACGCCAGCATTCTGTTTGATAGGGGACGGTTGTTTGAGTTCTTTTCCGGTCTTACCCTGCAAAGGGTTAAAGCCATATTCATTACGCCAGACGGTGTTTTTGGCTATAACTTCAGTGATCAGGCGTTAACCGAGGTGGAGTTAGACGAGGCCCAGGAGAGTTGTATCGAAGGCATCGACAACGACGAGACGGTTTTTGAAGGTTTTGAAACTCGCCTTCTAGACTGTAAGGCGCGCGTCAGTTGATGTCTTGACGCCCTTCATCTTCTTCAGTGGTCCGAGTGGATTGCGGCGACCCGGTTGCCAAAACAAGATCGGAGCTGATTCGAGACTGCATCGACGCCAGTTGTTTGCTGACGTGTGCCTTAAAGGAGGCAAGCTCGATATCAGGCACTTTGGCGGCAGTCGGGATATCCGCGGTCAGCGGATTAACGGGTTGGCCGGCCACATGAAGCTCGAAATGCAGGTGGGGGCCTGTTGTGCGTCCCGACTTGCCTGTTAGTGCTATTTTTTGGCCCCGCTTTATTTTTTGACCTCGTTTGACCAGAACTTTGCTCAAGTGGAGGTAACGTGTTTCAAAGGTACCACTGTGACTGATATCGATATACCGCCCGGCAAAGGGATGGTTGCCAACACGCGAAACGACGCCGTCGCCGGTGCTTACAATGGGTGTGCCGACAGGTGTTGCGAGATCGACACCGTTATGGGGTGATCGTCTGCCGGTAATCGGATGGAGACGATCAGGACTGAACGGGGAACTTATTCTGAAGTGTTTTTCGGTGGGCCAACGCAAAAATGCCAGCAAAACGCTCTCGCCGGTCTCGTCATAGTAGTTGCCATCGTTGAAGAGAAACGCGTTATAGGTTTTAGGCCCGCGGAGCAGGGATACCGCTTCAATTCGTTGGCGGCCCGTTGGCGTATTGTGAGTCATCTCGCGATCCGTGATAACAGTGAAAGTATCGCCTGATCTGAGGTCCCGCCGAAAATCAATCTTGCGTTTCAGAAGGTGAGCCACTTCGGCCACCTGGGTTTTACTCAGCCCCGACTTGACGGCAGAGGCATAAAAGCTGCCATTAATGGCCCCCCGGGTAATAGCTGAGCGCCAGTGCGTCTCGGATTCCTGTTTCAGGGCGACAAATGCGCCATCGTCCTGGCGGGCAAAGGTAATGGTTCTGGCCGCATCAATGCCCAGTACTAATGCCTCAAGCGCCCGGTGCTTGTCGTACTTGAAGGTGACCCGTTTTCCGGGTTGCAGTGTTTCAAGGGATAGATACTCAACGTCAGCTTCCAGAACCTGGTACAACACAGACGCAGCAATACCTTCTGATTCGAAAATGTCACTTAGGGTATCCCCCTTTTTGATCACATATCTTTGTGTTCCGGGCTTATCGGCAAGCGGCGAGGGCAGGGCTTCGGGCTCAGTCGCGAGGGCTAAATGCCCATTTGGCTGAGCATTCAGGGAGCGGGGATTGTCCAGTTGGATTGATACGGCGCCGGAATGCTCTGGTGAAGCGAAAATAGCGACAGCAACGAAAACGATCGCCAATGACAATAGGGTCTTATGGGTAAGTGTAAAAAAGTGTCGAAATAACATGGTTGCGAACTGTCTCCCCGAACTGCCTATAATCGCCCGTCAGGCATGAGTTTTTTGTGGCTGGATGAAGTACCGGAAAACGCTGGATACACCGAAAAACACAGCGACAATACAGACGATTGTTGGGCCTGTCGGGGTGTCCATAACGTAAGACGCCTGCAAGCCGGCCAGTGAGGCACCGCACCCGATAATCGCTGCAATAATGGCCATGGTTTCTGGCGTTCTGCTGAAGGGGCGAGCCGTCGCTGCCGGTATGATCAGCATGGCGGCAATCAGCAACACTCCCACTACCTTGATGGCCACAGCCACAACAACCGCCAACGATAAGGTGAGAATCATTTTCTCTCGCTTGGGCGAAATGCCACTTGCGCAAGCGAGTTCAGGGTTAACGGTTGATATAAGCAGGGCCGACCAGCGCCAACCAACCAGTGTGAGAACAAGGGCTGCACCACCCCAAATCACACCAAGGTCAAGGGTGCCGACAGAAAGGATGTCACCAAAGAGATAGGCCATCAGGTCGATGCGAATACCCGACAGAAAGGACACTGCCACCAGGCCAAAAGCCAGCGAAGAGTGCGACAAGACACCAAGCAGGGTATCCATGGCGTAACCGCGTTCACTCAGAATTGTAACGGCCAGAGCCATTAACAGCGATACCACCAAAACCCCCGCAAATATTGGTATGGATAACGTGAGTGACAAAGCTACCCCCAGAATGGCGGCATGTGCGGTTGCATCGCCGAAAAAAGCCATACGTCGCCAAACAATAAAGCAGCCAAGCGGCGCCGCGGCGATTGCGACACCGAGGCCGGCGAGGGACGCACGAAACATAAAATCATTGAACATTAAAGAGCTTCCTCGTGCCGAGACGTCGCATGGCCATGGTGGTGGTTCTGGTTATCATAGCTAGCGAACATTTCTGCATTATCGAGGCCGAATAATAATCGATACTCGGGAGTAATCTTGACAACCTCAGGCGCGCCTTCGCAACAAATACGGCCGTTCAGGCAGATAACCCGATCCGATGTTCGCATCACAGTGTGCAGTTCATGGCTGACCATCAGGATGGCGCAACCCAGTTCCTGCCGCACCCGCTCAATCT
>Ga0307486_1003112_pt1 | contig 11022 bp, 5 predicted proteins | sample CBIW02metaG_FD_203663 | JGI IMG/M metagenome (GOLD analysis project Ga0307486, IMG submission 203663) | Sea-ice brine microbial communities from Beaufort Sea near Barrow, Alaska, United States - CBIW 0.2 | ecosystem: Environmental > Aquatic > Marine > Coastal | place: USA: Alaska | collected... | reverse complement strand
ACGAGTCCGCGACCATCGTCAGGGAACTAGACGATGCTGAATCGCAATTTCCGCTCCGCCACAAGTCAAAATTAACGGTCTCGTCCCTTCCTGAGTCCCTTGTTAGGGCCATTGCCGCGTTCGTTGTCGCGAACGCGATCCGGGATGTCCGTGGTGATGAAGACCAGCCGCGCTCGATGCTTGTCAACGTCAGCAGGTTCAACTCGGTGCAGGCGCAGGTTCACGAGTTGGTGGAAGAAGAGCTATCCGCATTCCGAAATGCGATTGAGTTCGAAATCGCTGACGCTGACTCTGCGCAAATTGCGGTGCTCGAAGCGGCGTATTTACGCGAATATTCTGAGTGCGGTGTGACTTGGCCAGAAGTGAAAGCAGCACTAGCGGGCGCCGTGGAATCAATGGAAGCTGTCTTAGTTAACTCGCAGTCCAACTCTGCCGAAACGTACTCGAAGCTTGCTGCGATAGGGCGGACAAAAATCATCGCCACCGGCGGTGCTGTCCTGTCGCGGGGGTTGACTCTCAATGGGCTGATGATTTCGTATTTCTACCAAGCGAGTCGAGCTGCAGACACGCTGATGCAGATGGGGCGTTGGTTCGGGTATAGAGATGGCTATAGGGATCTGTGCAGAATCTGGATTGATGAAGAGGTCGCTTCTTGGTACGAATTCGTTGCTGAGTCGGCCCAAGAGTTGCGGGCCGATTTGAGAGAAATGAATAGGCTCAACTTGACGCCGAAGGATTTCGGCCTAAAAGTAAGAAAACACCCTGAGTCGCTTCTCGTGACCGCTGCCAACAAGTCGAAAGCTGCACAACTTGTAGAGCACACGATCTCGTTGCGGGACAAAACTCTCGAGTCGTCGAAGATCCTCGAAGACACGACGCAAATTAATGCGAACTATCGGGAAGCGCGAAAGTTGCTTGACGATTCGAAGCGATTGGGTATCGCGCAGCCGGGCAGAGCAAATGTTTACCGGAGCGTCCCTAAGTCAGTGATCTCGAAATTCTTGAATGACTTCGGTGCTAGCGTGACGGATCCCTACTTCGCTGGCCCTCTATCCACATTTGAAGAGTCCGCGTTCGCGAAGTATGTGCGGACGGAACTGTCAGGAGATCTTCAACACTGGGACGTGCTGGTTGTCGGGGGTTCTGCCGGGAAGCACTCGATCGGAGAGCATCAAGTTGAGCTCGCAAAACGCGCGCTCAAGAAGAAAGACGGACATCTTTTCGTCTCAGGTGATCGGCGGCGAGTAGCGGGGCCTTCCGACTTGGCGCCACTTGTTGAAGCAAATCGACTCGCTCAGGCAAAAGCAGAACTTGGGCCTGGCGGTCGGCTTACCGAGCGCGGTCTTCGTTCACTTTTGGAGGCCCCGGCGGTGCTCCTCTATTTCATCGATGCGTCCGAAGTAGTCGAACCGAGGCAAGAAGGATCGGATGAACTGCGCCCACTGGTTGCCGTGAAGGTGGCATTTCCCAGCGACCCACTTGGGCTGGAGCATGAAGTTCGAAACTCGTCTGGAGTCAGATACTTGATCAATTCTGTGCTGCAGAAAGAGTGGATGCCGGAAATATTCATGGAATTGGATGACGACGATTTGGCGGCGCTTGATGGCTGACGCGAGCCCTGCTGAGGCGTTGAGGACGCGCTGGGAGCGTGTTATCGCCGCGGGGGCTGGTTTGTTCAACCTAGTCGACTCCGAGCACCCCCTCAGGATCTATGTGGGCGGAAACGCTAGTGGCCAGCCGACGATGACGCTGATGCTTAGTCACCGTCCTCCCGCTCTCTCAAGCTTCAATCTTCTAAAGATAGAAACGAGACGACGTGAAGACATGTCGTGGATATTGCTAGTCCAGTTGCAGTCGACTGCTGCGATGCGAGAGTTCGTGGCCATGTGTGCCGATTTGATCGAAAGTAGCAGGCACGCGCAAAACGAAGAACGGGCTTTTAGCCTGTTCCTTGCCGGATTAGATCATTGGCGACGCTTGTTCAAGCCAGCACTTGGTGACGTCCTTTCCGAGAATCAATTGCGTGGGTTGGTTGCTGAGCTCCAATGCATGATTGACCTCTTAAGCCCTTCCATTGGCTGGCGGGAGACTGTTTCGGGCTGGGTCGGGCCGTTGAAAGCTCCTCAAGATTTTCGGGTTTCTAGCAATCGTTTGGTGGAAGTCAAGTCCCTTCATCGCGATTCAAGAAGTATGGAAATTTCCTCCCTTCAACAGCTCTCCGCTGGTTCGTCCCGGCTCTATTTAGCTGCTGTGGTTGTGGAAGTCGAGAGTGCGGCCTCGGACGGCACCGTCACTCTCCCGGACATTGTGGACGAGATCGAACGAGCGCTGATCGGAGACTTCACCACCGTGGATCTGTTCCGGCATAGGCTGCGCGAACTAGGGTTCGAACCTGAAAATCCTGCTTATTCGGATATTCACTTTGCTCGAGGGGACGCTTCGCTATTTGGCGTGATCGCTGGATTCCCGTGCATCACGAATGAGAGCGCCGCGCCAGAGATATTGGAAGCGTCCTATCGGCTCTCCCTCAGCGGTATTCAGCCTTACAAACTGCAAGCATCAGATCACTTTAAGGACTCAGCGTGGAACTAGAAGATTACTGGGCCGATTTCAACAACTCGATCGCTACGGTCGCACAAACAGACGGTAACTACCAATATGGTGCGTTCTTGGAAGTCTGCGCTGAAAAGCTTGCGGACGCACAAGAAGTCTCGGACCTAGTGCCCAGTCACTTCGAAGGAGTGGGCTCCGGTCGGCGAACGATTCGACTGGACGGTCTGGTCGTCGACGATGCTGACGGATCTCTAGTAGTTCTTATCGGTGACTACAGAGAAACGGACCGCAGTGAACGTTTGACCACTTCTGATGCACAAAAGCACTTTAAGGCTGCACAGGCCTTTATCGAGGATGCTGTCAGCGGCCGGCTCATCGATGTTCTAGAAGAGAGCTCCGAGGCATATCGGACTGCTCTTCGGATCAAGCGTCTCATGCCGACTACTACGCGCATTCGCTTCTACCTCGTCACTAACTCACTCATGAGCGAGCGGATCAAGGGATTTCCTCCTTCAAAATTCGGCTCGACTACGGCGAGCTATCACATCTGGGATATCGCTCGATTCTTTCAGGCAAGTATCGCTGCGAACGGCAGGGAAGACCTCGTTGTTGACCTCACGAAATGGCTACCTGACGGATTAGCAGCGCTTCCAGGGGGCTCCACTGAGGAAGGGTTCAGCACTTACTTGGCTGTCCTTCCAGGACAAGTGCTCGCAGATATGTATAGGCAGTACGGCAGCCGGATCCTGGAAGGCAACGTTCGCTCCTTCCTGAGCACCAAGGTCAAGGTAAACAGAGGCATCAGAGCGACTCTCGCTCAAAACCCGCACCAGTTTCTAGCCTTCAACAACGGGCTCACGTGCACCGCTTCAAGCGTCCAAGTCTCAACGAACGGTTCGAGCAACCTGACTGCTCTTGCCGACTTGCAAATCGTGAACGGGGGGCAAACTACCGCGTCACTAGCTACCTTTGCGCGGGATAACTCCGAAGGTTCACTAGATGGTGTCTACGTGCAGGTGAAGCTTGTTGTCGTGCAGCCAGAGAAGTACGAAGCGCTCGTGCCGAGTATCGCGAAGTTTGCCAACAGCCAGAACGCAATCAATGACGCCGACTTCTTCTCCAATAGCCCTTATCACCGACGGCTTGAGGACTTGAGCCGCCGTGTACTCGCGCCCGCCCCCCTGGGATCTCAAGTTGAGACTTATTGGTTCTACGAGCGAGCTCGTGGCCAATACGCAAATGAGAAAGGCCAACGCAGTGTAGCTGAGCGCCGAAAATTCGAGGCTCAGAACCCCCGTAGCCAACTCATCGTCAAGACAGACGTAGCGAAGTACCTTTTAGCATGGGACCAGCGGCCGCACGACGTCGGTCTGGGAGCTCAAAAGGGTTTTGTTAAGTTCGCGGCCGGAGCGCAAACTGCGTGGGAACTGAAACCGGACGAGATAAACGAGCTGTATTTCAAGACGCTGGTCGCGAAAGCCATCGTCTTTTCGTCAGCGCGTCGGCGCATTAGCCAGCAGCCTTGGTATGAGACCGGCGGCTACTTGGGGAACTTAGCTACCTACTCGGTAGCTAAGCTGGCTCACTCGATCTCGAACTCCGTGGGGACTAGTGCGCTCGACTTCCGAAAGATATGGGCGACGCAGTCGCTGGGTGAACCAGTTCTTTTGGCTATCGACTCCATATCGGAGGGCGTCCAAAGTGTCTTCACCTCAAGCAAAAGGGGAAGTCAGAACGTATCTGAATGGGCAAAGAAACCGGAATGCTGGGAACAGGTTCGGGAGCTCAAGATAACTCTCCCAGACTCGTTGGCAGATGAATTGGTGAGTCTTGACGACATGCATGAAGCTAAAGTTTCCGCGCGAGTCGTTCAAAAAATCGATACAGGAATTGAAGCGCAAATGCGCGTGCTCGGGATACCTGCCCTAACGTGGCGGGCCATCCGGGATTCGCCTGAAGCCCGTTCGCTTCTCTCTCCTCACGACGTCGCGGCGTTGAAGCTCGTGACTGGTGAGGTGAAGGGCGCAGTTCCGGAGGGTTTTCAGGTGCAGCGGTTGCTTGCGGTACTGAATAAAGCGCAGGAGTACGGGGTTATCGGTGAGTCTTAGCCCCGTATTCGAACGTCTCGTTGCTGATGTAATGACTCAGTTGATTCGTCATGAGTCACATTCGGGGGTATTCGTTTGCGTAGGTTCCAGTGCACAATTGCGTTCTGGCGAACCGCTCAGGCGACCTCTAACTTCGTTCGAAAAATCTTCCTGACCTCGCGCGCGATTTGAGTTGCTAGCAGCGGAGGAACCGCATTGCCCACTTGGTGGTACTGCTGTGTCCGGTTTCCCCAGAAGAAATAGTTGTCGGGGAAAGTCTGCAGGCGCGCGGCCTCGCGAACAGTCAAGCTCCGCATCTGCAGCGGGTCCGGATGAATGTAGTAGTGACCATCTTTGGAGATGTGGGAAACCACAGTGGTAGATGGCTGATCTGCGACTTGGACCCGGAAGCGGTCTTGAAACGGACGGCTCGCAGCGCTGGCGTTTTTGTGCAGCGGCTGCAGGTCGGGGGGAAAGCTACTCAACTTGGGCGAGGGACCGTTTGTGCCTTCATGGGCGGCGAACCAGTAGCGTTTGAGGTCCTTCAACATGTGCCCGCGCGACTCATGCTGAATCGCATGGCGTAATTTGGGGTCCCGCACCCAGGTCCCGAAGCCGCCCTCGAGCGCATTCGCGAATGGGACCGACGGTCCGCCGCGTGTTAGCGAACGGCCGCCCTTTTGTTTGCTGCCCCCATGCTCAGCGCTGACGGCGTCGCGAACTCCCAGCCACGCTTCCGCGCCGTCGTCGCGAATCGGGCTGATTCCGGAACGCAGTTTTGGCATATCGGAAAGCGCTTGGCCTACGGTCACTGGCTCGGACTTTTGCAACGAATCAAGTGCGACGGCAGAATTGAAATAGTCGTTCCGGATTCCGACAAGGATTACTCGATGCCGTTTCTGCGGCACCCCGTAGTGCTCGGACTGGATCACAAAGTCGCGGGGCAACAGTTGATCGGGTTCCTTGTCTGAGACCACCGAGTGAATTGTGTATTGGTGCTTGCCGTCACGGTTTTCAAGGTCAGACTTGATCTTTGCGAACATTCCGCCGTGTTCGTCCGTCGAAGAGGAGAGTAGCCCTTTGACGTTCTCCATGACGAAAATTGGAGGAGAGAAAGTCGTGATAATTCTCAAATACTCGCGGTAAAGGAAGTGCTTCTTGTCCGTAGCAAAAGTCTCATCGTTTGCCCGTCGCGATCGTCCCGCCAACGAATACGCTTGGCACGGCGGCCCGCCGATGAGCACCCATGGGCTATCGACGGTCACTTCAGCCGAGTGAAGGGCAGCCTCGATGAGCGCATCGGAATCATCATCATCACTGCCAAGCTCGACTTGGTGAACGTGGGCGCTGGACGCCTCGAACTCCGCTGCGATGCCTGGTTCCGCTAAGAAGCTTTCCCACAGGCGCTCTCCGCGGATGAACTCGTAGTAGGAATCGGGGACTCCAGACGTCCGCAACAAGCGACGATACAAGCCTCTCAAGCGAAGGGTGTTGATTGCCGAACTCTCCATCTCGAACGAGCCGACCGTTTCGAATTGCGGAGAACCGCTATCTTCCCCTAGCCGCGAGAATCCTTCGTTGAGTCCGCCTGGCCCTGCGAATAGGTCGATAACCGGAATGGGTTTCTTGCTCACAGTACTCAATTCAATGGGTGGACCAACAGATAGCCAGGATACCAGGTTCCGCCCACAACGGGCACAGAAACAGAATGCGACTAGGGAGTCGCCGCCTTCTCTATGAGTTCGACCGCAGGAATGTCGGCGGGAGCCCAATCGAGCGAACCCAGCTCTGCAGACGGAAGCCAGACCACTTCCGCGTGTTCTGTCAGCACTGGCGTACCGGAGAGCAACTCGCAGTAGAACGTGGTCAACACGACGATTCCGAAGTCGTACTCATGCGACGTAGTGGTGATCAGCTCGCCCACGGCCACCTCGCACTCAAGTTCTTCGGTGATCTCCCGCGCGAGCGCAACGCGGGGAGTCTCGCCGGCCTCGATCTTGCCGCCGGGAAACTCCCACATGCCCGGCAAGGCTCCGTCGGGCCCGCGCTGCGCGCACAGGATGAGGCCTTCGCGCACGATGACCGCACCAACGACATTGATCTGTTTCTTCACGGATGATCTCTCTCAGGGACATCCCGAAGGGCGTCCGTTTGGCGTTTACCACAGGCGGGCCTGCACGCTTCAGCCTATTGGCGCGCGTCGACTCTGCAGCGTGCGACACCGCCCGCCGCCGAGTGAACGTCACTTCTGGCAGCTCGGACACCACCACGTGAAACGTGTGTCAGTCGGGCCGGTGCCGAGCTGAGCGGACTCGATGCGAGTGCCGCAGCGCAGGCAGGCATCACCGCGGCGGCCATGAACCCAGTAGCGCGGTTTTCCCCGCGGCAGGCCAGTGAGATTGCGGATGCGGCGATCCTTGTTCACCGTGATCGCTTTGTGTGCGAGCGCGACCAAACGCCTCGGATCGGCGACCTCACCGATCGGAGTATCGGGGCGGAATCCGCGCAGAAAGCTCAACTCGTTCGCATACACATTGCCGAGGCCCGCCAGATTTCGCTGATCGAGCAGTGCGAGCGCAACCGGACGCGCAGGGTCCGACAGCAGGTTCGCAAGCGCGAGGTCGGCATCCCAATCAGGCCCGAGAAGGTCTGGGCCCAAGTGACCCACAATGCTGTCTTCGGATGCCGTCGGCACCACCTCAAGCAGGCCAAGTTCAAAACCGACCGCCGTCTTCGATGCCGTGCTCAACACACCCCGCGCCAGATACGCCGGCTTGCGCCAGCGCTCACCGTTCGCGTAAATCTGCCACACCCCCTCCATCTTGAGATGGCTGTGGATGGTGTGGTCGCCAACCCGAATCAGCAGGTGTTTGCCGCGCGGCACCACACTCGTGACGGTTTGGCCGCTGAGGTCGAGCGTCGCAAACGCCGGCACGCGGAAGTCGGTGCGGGTGAGAACCTGGCCGTCGAGCGCTGCCCGCAGTTTCGCGGCCGCCTTATAGACGGAATCGCCCTCAGGCACGAAGCCTCAACCCCTGCGGCGTCGCGACAAATCCCGCCTCCACGAGAGCCTTGCCGACCGGGGTTCCTACCGCGAAGTCTCCATTGACCTTCTCGATACGCAACTTCGGCAGCGTTCCCCGCAGGGTGCTCGTCAGCGAACGGGTCGCCGCATCCACCACGGCCGGTTCCAGATCGAACGCCAACAGAGACTTGCCGCCGCGCTCCAGGTAGAGCGAAAGATGCCCATCGACCAGCACCACGATTGCACCAGCCTTGCGGCCCGGGCGATGCTTCTTGGGAGAATCGGCGGCAGGCTTGGCGGATGAGGCGGTCGCAGTCGCGGTGCCAGATTCTGTCTTGTCGCCCGCGCCCGCCTCCGCCCCGGCATCCTCGCCACCGAGCCCCGGCCAACCGAGAGCAGCCCCGTAGGGGTTCGCGGGGTCTGTCGCGGCGAGAGTGATCGCGCGAAGCTCGGGCGCAGCATCCGGATCTCGGGTGAAGCTGCGCAGGCGGTCAACGGTGGCTCCGGTCGCAAACTGGGCAGCACCGAGCCCATCGATGAAATAGCCGCGGCGGGCGCGACCCGTCTCTTCGAAGCCACTCAGCACGCGGTACGTCAGGGCGAAACCACCACGGATGCCCTCGCTCACAACCGCGCCGCGCGTCACGACAGCGTGCCGTTCGAGCATCAACTCGGCGGTCGACTTGGCGCGCACCGTCGTCTCGCCCTCGGCGGTTTCCAGAAGCGCCCACCGGCCGGACGCACTCGGCGGCCCGGCCTGCGCCACCGTCGATACCCGACCGCGATAGGCGCGAGCTCTCGCCGGACGCGGCGCGCGAGTAGCCCGCACCGTGCCTCCGAGATGCGCGCGCAGGGGCGCAAAGCTGTCATTCGTGATGAGCGACCGCCACACCAAATCCCACAGTTCCTTCAGCAGCACCTTGTCATCCGTGCTGCCAACCTGATTCGACAGCTGCCTAAAGAAGAACGCACCACCACCCGCCAGCGCCTCCAGAATGCTCTGTTGCAGGTCGCTCAGCCCATCCCGATCCGGCTCGGGCAAAGTCAGCGCGGCCGTCGCTGCCGGGTGCAAACTGATCCAGCCATCGCTGCCCGCCAGCGCTCCGTGCCCAGCCCACACCACTTCGCCCGAGGTGGTCAGCTCGTCGAGCCACGCTGGTGAATAGTCGCGAATGCGGGCACTGAGAATGAAGTTCTCCCACGCGGATGCCGGAGCCGAGTATCCAGCCAGTTGGTCGATCACCTGGGCGAGACCATCGGTGCCGCGCAGTGAGTCACCCGCAGCGGAGACGTGTTGCCAGGCGGGCAGAAACCGACCAAGCGTTGCGGGGGACACCGGCTCGACCTCTTGGCGCAGCGCCGCGAGCGAGCGACTGCGCAGGCGACGCAGCACATCCACCGAACACCATTCGGTGCCGGTCGCGCCGGGCCGGAACTCGCCATCCACGACGCGACGATCGGCCGCGAGGCGACGCAGGGTGTCGTGCACGACGGCGGTTCCGAGACCGAAGCGGGCTGCGGCATTCGCCAGTGTGAAGGGTCCGTGAGTGCGGGCGTAACGACTAACGAGGTCGCCGACGGGATCATCGACGGGTTCGATGAACGCGGCGGGCACACCAATGGGAAGCGGAACCCCAAGCGCATCGCGCAGTCGCGCCGAATCCTCGATGACGGCCCAGCGACGTTCGCCCGCAATCGTCGCTTCGAGCACGCGGTTCGCTTTCGCAAGCCCGGCCAAATCAGTTGCGAGGGCTGCGCCGGTCACGAGCGACCGCGCCTCAATCTCGGCGACGGTCTGTGGACCAAGCACGCGCAACAGATCGACGAGCCCTTCGGCATCGCGAGCGTGACGTTCAACAACGAGCCGCTGCAGCTCATTCTCGGTCTGTTCGATCACTCCGGGGTCAAGCAGTTCGCGCAGCTCGGCACGCCCCAGCAGCTCAGCGAGCAGAGTCGGGTCGAGCGAGAGTGCGGCGGCACGGCGTTCGGCGAGCGGCGAATCGCCCTCGTATACGAAAGTGGCCATATAGCCGAACAGCAGGCTGCGCGCGAACGGTGATGGCACCTCCGTTTCGGTCTCCATCACGCGGATGCCGCGGCTCGCGATCCGCTTCGTCAACGCCGTCAGCGCGGGCAAGTCGTACACGTCCTGCAGCACCTCGCGCACCGTCTCGAGCACGATCGGAAAGCTCGGATACATGCGGGCAACATCCAACAATTGCGACGCGCGCTGGCGTTGTTGCCACAGCGGCGAACGCTTACCGGGGTCACGGCGCGGCAGCAGGAGCGCTCGGGCAGCGCACTCACGGAAGCGTGCAGCAAACAGTGCAGAACCACCCACTTCTTCCGTGACAATCTGCTCGAGCTCGTCAGCGTCAAACACAAAAAGGTCAGCACCGGGCGGCGCGGCATCGGTGTCGGGAATGCGCACGACAATGCCATCGTCACCGGCCATGGCCGCGCCATCCACTCCCAACTGTTCGCGAATGCGCGCCGTAATTGCCAATGCCCACGGCGCGTGCACGGGCATGCCGTACGGAGAATGCAAGATCACGCGCCAGTCGCCCAGCTCATCCCGGAACCGTTCGACAACAAGCGTGGTGTCGCTCGGTACATGACCGGTCGACGCCTTCTGTTCGGTGACGAGGGCGATCAGGTTGGTGACGGCGTGTTCATCGAGCCCGATTGACTGGGCCCGCGCAACAGCATCGTCAGCGGATGCCGTAGCAATTTCTTTAGTGAACGCCCCGATAGCTTCGCCCAGCTCTGCCGGGCGGCCGAGGCCATCACCTTTCCAGAACGGCACACGTCCGGGTTGGCCGAAGGCGGGGGAGACGAGCACTTGGTCGTGGGTGATGTCTTCGATGCGCCAGCTGGTGGTGCCGAGAGCGAAGACGTCGCCGACGCGGGATTCGTAGACCATCTCCTCGTCGAGTTCGCCGACGCGACGGCCGGGGGCTCTGGCTTCGCCGCCGATCATGAAGACGCCGAAGAGGCCGCGGTCGGGGATGGTTCCGCCGGAGGTGACGGCCAATCGTTGCGCTCCGGGGCGACCCGCGAGCGTGCCGGCGATGCGATCCCACACCACGCGGGGTCGCAGTTCCGAGAACTCGTCGCTCGGGTACAGCCCGCTCAACAGGTCGAGGGTCGCATCGAATGCGCTGCGCGGAAGGGTCGAGAATGGCGCACTGCGACGCACGGTGTCGAACCAGTCCTCAATGTCGATCTCGTCGAGCGCGACGGCCGCGACGGTTTGTTGCGCGAGCACATCGAGCGGGTTCGTCGGCACGGCGAGGGCTTCGATTTGGCCGCTGCGCATCCGCTCGACAGCGACCGAGGTGTGGATGAGGTCGGTGC
>Ga0307486_1003110_pt1 | contig 11026 bp, 10 predicted proteins | sample CBIW02metaG_FD_203663 | JGI IMG/M metagenome (GOLD analysis project Ga0307486, IMG submission 203663) | Sea-ice brine microbial communities from Beaufort Sea near Barrow, Alaska, United States - CBIW 0.2 | ecosystem: Environmental > Aquatic > Marine > Coastal | place: USA: Alaska | collected... | reverse complement strand
AGACGAATGCGTTTTCTGTATTCCGTTTTCGCAAAGGGACTCTTATGGCGGTTGAAGCTGTAAATACACCCGTTGATTTTATGGTGGGGAAAAAATGGATAGGGTCCGATACAAAGCTGGATATGAAATTGATTGCCGATACTTCGGTGAATATTAAGGACTGTACGATCTAGGCGTAAACCCTACACATCGTATATCGATGTTAACGACCGTTATGTATTTGGAGAGTAATAATGAAAATAAAAAATATAATGAAAATCGCTATAGCAGTAATTATGAGCCAGGCGCTTACTGTTAATGCTGTCGCTGAAAGCTACCCCTCAGAGCCGATTTCAATAGTTGTTGTTTGGCCGGCTGGTGGTGGGCACGATGTTACAGCTCGTCTTGTTGGACAGTACTTGTCAGAAGAAGCCTCAGTTCCTGTGGTTATAAATAATGTTACCGGAGCTGGTGGATCTACGGGTATGCGAGCTATAGCAAATGCCCAGAAGGATGGCTATACCATCGGGATTATGGGGCTGCACGCCATCTCTGCTTCATTCATGAACCGGAATGCGCCGACTCTTGACGAGATTCAACCGTTAGCTTACATCGGCCCTGATCCCGGCGCTCTGCAGGTTACCCCTGAAAGTGGCATTAACTCCCTCGATGAGTTCATTGCGATCCTGAAAAAAGAACCCGGATCAATTGTGAACGGCAATGATGGGCTAGGCGGCAACTCTTACATTTTCGCTTCGGTTCTTGAAACCGAACTGGGTGTAAAAATGACACGAATTCCCTATGCAGGCCACGCGCCTAACGTAGCGGCTTTGATGTCGGCTGAGGTGATGTCTGCAACGCTTCCTGTTCCCCCTACCGCTGAGCATACCCTCGGCGGAAAAATCAAGACACTTGGCGTTATGGCTGAAACTCGGCACCACCTGTTGCCCGACGTACCAACATTCAAAGAGCAGGGGTACGACATTGTCATAGGTGATTTTTACACTCTGGTTGCCCCGACAGGTCTTCCAGCGGATCGTCTTAAAAAGCTAGAGTCAATGTTGAGTAATGTGTTGAACAATGAAGAGTTTCAGAAGCGGGCCTATCAGATGGGTTTGGTGTTAGACCCTAAAGGACTTGATGAAACTGAAGCTCTTATAAGTAAAGAGACAGAGATTATTTATAAAATTCTGACTGAAGGTGGCCTTGTAAAAGTACCTAAAAAGTAATCTACACAACAGGCGTTGTGCGGCCTAAAGGCTGTCGACGCCTGTTGTATGCAGGTTTGGTCAAGTTACTTTAAAAGGCGCTGAAATCATGGTTAAATTAGATAGTAATGAAGGGAATACTCAAAAACACGCGTCGAGTATGAAAAGATCAGAATGTTTCCTGGATTTATGGGCCGGATTCTTTTTTATCCTTATTGCAGGTATTGGGTGGTACTCACATATAATCAATGAGCGTTTGGCTACGGCACTTATTATGGGTGGAGACCCTGGCCCAGCTTTTCTGGCTAAAATAACGCTATGGATTATAACCTTGGGAGGAGTCGGGTATCTCTTAAAGGGAAGCCGCTGTCTCAGCGAGATCAGATTAAATATTTTTTTGCAGGAGATCGCTAAGCACAAGGTTTCTTTTTCTTTTGCAACGAGTATAGGGTTGCTGGTTGTATTAGTGCCTATAACCGGATTTACGGTTTCTGCATTCCTGTTTTCTTTTCTCTGGCTCTTATGGCTATCGCTTGGAGCAGGCATTTCGAGAAAAGGCGCTATATTGTTCTCAGGCGCTGTTTCAGTTGCGATCTGTATCTTTTTATACATAGTGTTCTTTTATCTGTTAAATATAAAATTATACGGGTGACTTTATGCTTTCTTTTGATTTTCTAAATTCGTTAGCAGGTTTAATAACACCTATTTCGCTCCTAATAGCGGTTTTGGGTGTGGCGCTTGGAATAGTGTTGGGCGCTCTTCCTGGGGTTAGTTCGACAATGGCTTTGGCAATTTTGTTGCCTGTTACTTTTACGATGGATCAAAGTAACGCCATTCTTTTCCTTATGACCATTTTTGTATCGAGTGTATTTGGGGGGTCGGTATCGGCTATTTTGATCAATATTCCGGGTACCCCAGCCGCGATTGTTACCCAGTTTGACGGGTACCCTATGAGTCGCTCGGGGCGGCCTGGCGAAGCGTTGGCATACGCATTGTTTTCATCTACCGCTGGTGGTTTGCTTGGCCTTTTGATTCTCTCAATGGCTGCACCGTTACTGGTTTCCGTCGCGCTGGAGTTTAAAAGTCCAGAGTTCACAATGATCGCTGCATTTGGACTGGTCTTGCTCGCGTTCTCATCGAGCGGATCGACCATAAAAGGCATTATTGTTGGTGCAATCGGTCTCATATGTGGAATGGTCGGTTTCGACATGATGACGGATGTAGAGCGCTTTACGTTCGGAGGTTCTGCGTTACAAAGCGGAATTGACGTAGTGCCGCTTACGGTCGGCCTTTTTGGGTTGGCTGAGGTTTTAAAGAATGTTGCGGATCGTTCAAATAAGAACATATCAATTCCAAAGATCACGCGTATTTTGCCACCGCTAAAAAAATTACTTTCTACCTGGAAGGTAATGATACGGGGCTCAGTTGCAGGCGTTTTTGTAGGCGCGATCCCAGCAGCGGGATCGGCCGTTGCTGTAGCCATAGCTTATGCAAATGAGGTTAAGCTTTCCAAGACTCCTGAAAAGTTTGGCACGGGGTGTGCGGAAGGTATTGTGGCGCCGGAAGCAGCGAATAGCGCCGGTGTTGGCGGAAGCCTAATACCTATGATGACGCTTGGGATTCCTGGCGATACGATCACAGCGGTTCTGATGGGCGCTCTACTGGTTCATGGGCTTCGGCCCGGGCCGATGTTATTTACCAGTAACCCTGAGTTTGTAACAGGGGTGTACGCCGCTCTTTTTATCGCACTAATATTGACCTTCATCGTCGGTCTTTTGTCGCTACGCTGGATGGCCGCAGTCATGAGAATACCAACTCGAGTCATGATGGTGCTTATTGCGCTGCTATGCATCATTGGTGCTTTTTCGATAAGAAGTAATATTGTAGATGTTTATGTCATGATTTCGTTTGGGTGCCTCGGATATATAATGAATTTGCTTAAGATACCGGTGGCGCCTTTGGCTTTTGGACTTATTCTTGGTCCCATGCTCGAGGAAAACCTAAGGCGAACCTTGATGATCAGCCGGGGCTCTTGGGAGGTATTTATAGATAGGCCAATTGCACTGGGGCTGCTCGTTGCAATTGTATTATTTATCTTGGCTCCGTTCATCAAGCCACTAATCAGGCGCATCAGATTTAGTATGGCGTGAGTGAAAGCAATAATGTCGTTTCATAAGATAAAAAATAGGAAGTCGTTTTTTTAAACATAAATAGTGTATACACTATTAGTGTGTAGGCTAATGGGTGTGCTTGATTCTAGAAGTTAGTGTTTCTTAAGGCTCTTTGATTTTACTTGTTCAATGATCGGAATTAGCAATAGACAGCTTGTTAGCAAGCTCCATAAGTCAGATTTATTCTGGGACTTTAATCGCTAATTTCGAGATTGAGCGTGCTTAATGACCAAAAATTACAACAAAGGTTGGTTTTCTGATGTCAAAAAAACAAATATTGCCGGTTGCCCTGCTCTCAATGGTATTTACAGGCGCTGTTGGTGCGGACACACACGACGACTTGGCAACCCAGCTTAATGAGCTAAGGGGCAGGTTAGAGAAAGTAGAGCAGGCGGAAGCCAAAAGTGCGCCCGATAATAGCAAAGCTGGAGAGATTCAGGTTCCTGGAACCAATACAACGATTAATTTTGGTGGTTATGTTCAGGGCGATCTTACCTACGATGTGCGTGTAAAAAATGGAGGGTATTTTAACGCTGGATCTACCACACGCGACAGCGTTGATGACGAGCCTGAGGCTTCTTTGCGAGCGAATCAAAGCCGTTTTAACGTTACAACGAGTACAAGCACGCCTTCAGGGAAACCCGTAACAGGTTTTTTTGAAATTGATTTCATGGGCGAAGACAAAACAACTAATGAAATCTTTTCCAACTCCGAGGGTGTTCGGCTGCGACATGCTTATTTGTCGTATGATGGGTTTCTCGTCGGTCAGTACTGGTCAAACTTTCAGGATTTTGCAGCGTATCCAGTCCTGTTAGATGTATCCAGTCCTGCGGGAAGAGTGTTTGTTCGACAGCCTCAAATCCGCTATACCGTAGATAGTTGGGCACTATCGCTTGAGAACCCCGAAACTCAACCTATATATGGTTTCAGTAACCAGGCGGAGAGCCTTGGTGGTATCGGCGAAGACACCGTCCCGGATATGGTACTGTCTTGGCGGCATAACGGAGCGAACTCCTACCAGGTTTCGGGGGTTCTTAGAAGAATGGGTGTCAAGGGCACAGTCTCTGGTGTGAATTTTGATGATACCGAAACAGGCTGGGGCGTTAATGTAGCTGGTCGCTGGGGGTTCGGTAACACTACGCTAAAGGCAAACACTGCAATTGGCGACGGCATTGGGCGTTATATTAATAATGGCTTTGGTAATGGTCTTCGTTTGCATAATGACGGTAGCGTTTCTTTAATCGAAAGCTATGGCGTATCTGCGGCATTGGAGCAGCGTTGGACTAATGCGTGGAAGTCAACATTCTCCTACGGGCTGTTTAAGAACGAGAGTGATTTCGGTGCTTACGACACTGATCAAATTGAGACGTATCGTGCAAATATCAGATACGATTTTGCTGCAAACACGATGATTGGCGCTGAAGTAATGTACGCAACGCGCGACTTCATTGATGGCGAGGATGGTGATAACACAAGGTTTCAGCTGTCAGTACGACATGGTTTCTGACATTCGGATATAGAGCTTGACTGGTTACCCTCTCAAATAGATGTCTGGCTGTTGTGGCCGGTCTCTTTTGAGGGGAGACTAATTACGCACACAACGTCGATGAGTTAATGCTTGTCAGCAGGCCCCTAGTCAGACTGAGAATCTCCTCCGATTTTCCTCAATAAAAACTTCAGAGCAATGCGCTCACTCATATCTAGTTTTTCTAAAGTCTTATTCGTTATTTCTCGCGCCATAGGAATCATATTCTGAATAAGCTGCCCTCCGTCCTCGGTTACGCGGACGATAACCTTTCTACTGTCCGAGGGGTCCGAAACGAGTTGTATCAAGCCCCTGTCTTTTAGTCGCTTAACAACGCCTCGAATAGTGGCCTGATCAATGGCTGTGCGCTTAACGATGTCGGTTAACGAGCTAGGGCCTTGCTCCAGAACGCTGCAAAGGACAGAAAACTGCATAGGCGTGAGGTTACTATCACAGCTGTACTGCTGAAATATAGCTGTGTGCCTTTGATGGGCCTTCCGTATCAAATGACCAACTTGCTCTGCAACGTTGTACCCGTCTAAAATAGAGTTTTTATGACCTTGATCTTCGGGTTCGGAATGCTTATTTTCCACCATTTCCAAGGCACCTTTCATACACTATCTCTTTATTTTTTAAGTTTGAATCAAGCGGGGGACAGGGCTATAACACTGCTCCAACTAAAAGCGACCTGTAGCATTTGGTTATATCAAATTAATTATTGAATATTAACACGTAGAAGCAGGGCGGTCTCCAACTCCAAGTGTAACACTCGGCTAATGAACCCCAGGAGGGGCGCACTGAGTGCGTTTGAGCGAGTCCATAAACACTTCTAGTGGTGCTTTAAAACCAAGCCGTTTTCGAGGCCGCGTGTTAAGTTGGAAAGCGATGGAATCCAGCTCGTCCTGGCTTAGCACGGACAGGTCTGTACCCTTGGACATGTATTGGCGTAATAGCCCGTTGGTATTCTCGTTGATCGCACGTTGCCAAGGGCTGTGAGGGTCGGCAAAGTAGATTGCTGTGCCGGTTCTCTGGGTGATTTCAGCGTGACGTACCAGCTCACGACCTTGATCGTAAGTGAACGTCTGGCGCATTTCCAGAGGTACTTGATTCAGCGCCGCACTGAAGCCCTGAACAGCTGCTGTGGCGGTGGCTCCGTCCATTTTGGAAAGGAACACCAAACCACTAACCCGCTCAACCAACGTGCCCACAGCAGAGTGATTAAAAGCCCCTTTGATCAGGTCACCTTTCCAGTGTCCGGGTAAGATGCGCTCATCCACTTCAGGTGGGCGCAGATGAATACTGACCAGATCCGGGATTTGTTGACGCCGGTCCACACCGCCCGATCTTGGTCGGCGTCTGGTGTGGCCCTGACGTAGACAGGCAATCAGTTCCTTGCGAAGCTGGCCGTACGGCATCGCATAGACCGTTTTGTAGACGGTCTCGTGAGAAACTTGGTATTGAGGATAATTGGAAAACATAACCTTCAGTGTGCCGCTGATCTGCTGTGGTGACCAGCGGTTTCGGAGCATATCGAGGACAACGGCATACAGGTCTGTGCCTTCAATTAATTTGCGTCGTGGGCGGCAACGGGTTCGAGCAACGAGTGCTTTTTTGGCCGCTTGACCAGCATCATAAATGCGGTCTTCACCGGTATGACGCCGAAGCTCGCGGCTGAGTGTACTGGGAGCCCGGCACAGCTTTGTACCGATGACTCGCAGGCTGTAACCTTGGTCCCGCATCAGCATGAGCGTGGCCCGGTCCATATGACTGAGATGATGGTAGGTTCTTTTCATCGCAACACGATACTCGATTTGAGGGTGTTGCACTTGGTTATTGAGCGCGCGCAGATTGCGTCTCGCTGGAGAAATATTCGGACGCGAGTCCGTCAGTATGAGCCCTTGCCGGGCCCTCTGTAAGGATCAGGTAAGGGCGTATCTGCGATGATACCCTCTCTCTTAACTCTTCAAATAGTCGAGGTACTCTTTAGACGAAATTACGTCGCCGTACTTGCTGTCGATATCGAATAGATTCGCTTCATGGGGAGCCGAGTGGCGATCACCGACACAGTCGCGCAGCACCATCACCCGAAGGCCATGCTGCACACCGTCGACCGCGGTAGCGCGGATACAGCCGCTGGTAGAGCAACCAATCAGCACCAAAGTGTCTATACCCTGTGCGGTCAGCGTTGCGGCCAGGTTCGTGCCGAAAAATGCACTGGGGTATTGTTTGCTGATCACTAGTTCGGTTTCCAAGGGGATAACTTCGTCACAAAACTCTGCCAGTGGATTGCCTTCAACCATCGCCCTCATGACGGGTGCTTTCTGCACCCAGATACCACCATCGAGAAAGTGCCCTGGGTGATAGCGAATGTTGGTATGCACGATCAGTGCACCAGTTTCCCGGGCAACCTGCAGTATAGATTGCGCCCGGCTGACTGCCTCTATAACCCCGGGGGCATACAGGGGCGCACCTTCGGTGGTGTAGGCTTTCATAAAGTCGATCGACAACAGGGCAGCTTTGCGGCCGAAGCCTATGCGTTGGCCCCAGACGCCCTTGTAGTTGTCTGCAACATTGATACTTTGTTCATTAGCCATCATTGATTCGTCCTAGTATGCGCCAGAGAGCAGGGCGCCCGCGCCGGGTACTACCGCTTCCAGTTTCAGTGCTTTGAGCAGCTGATAGGTGGTGGAGATGGCGGCGGTGATGACGGGTTTACCGGTCTCGGCTTCGACCCGAGCAACTGCCGGCAGAGAAGGCATTTGCACACAGGCGGACAATACAATCGCATCGACGTCCTTAATGTTCATGCCGGCAACAATGCCCGGCAGATTCATTGGATCATGGCGGGCGACATCTAGGTTGTCGGAAATTTCCAGGGCCCGATAGTCAACTACTTCAAAGCCTTCCGCACGAATATAGTCCACTACCATTTCGGTTAGTGGCTTCATATAAGGCGCGACCAAGGCGATCCGCTTGGCACCGATGACCTTCAGACCTTGCACCAATGCGCCGGCACTGGTCACGATTGGCGTGTTGACACCATTTTCCTGTGTGCGCTTCGCTAAGCGGGCTTCCGACTCACGGTGATAACCCAGACCCATGGCCATGATTGCCACCAGGCAGGCATAACCCATAACGTCGACGTGGGCGTCACTCAGCTCAAGAGCGCAGCGATCGGACTCTGCATCCATGGCCGCCAGCTCTTCCTTGCTGACTTTCTTCATGCGCATGCGGCTGGAATGGAAGGTGAACCGTTCTGGGCGAATCAGCTGACGCGCGGTCAACATAGCCGGTATTTCGGTTTCCATAGTAATATTAGAACTCGGCACAATCTGACCGATACGGTAAGTCTTGCTCATCCTAAAATCTCCATCATTCATGTCAGTCCCCCTTAGGGGGAAGTCTCGGTGAGGCGAGCTTCTGCGCTTAGACGGACGCCCCAAGAAAATCTTCGAAACCTTTGAAGAAGCCTTCGTAGTCATCCCAGGGAATCATGTGGCCGGCGTTGGCGACGTGGCTGATGCGCAGCGAGGGCATCAGTTCAAGCATTTCAGCCTGGTCTTTCGCAAGAATGACACCTCCTTTGCCTGCAACCATCAACAGCGTTGGCACCTTGATGTGCGGCAGCTCGCTGTGGATGTCGTCTTCATGAAAGTCGTTAAAGGCGGTCACGATGGCGTCCGAGTAGCACGTATGTAGCCACTCCGCCCGCAGCTGCAGTTGCTCTTCGGTCCAGGTTGGACAATAGTTGCGCATGTGGTCTGCGTCGCAGCCAGCAGTGGCATCGCGAATGGAGTCTACGTACCAGGGCAGTTTGCTCGGATATTCCCGACGCCCCGGCCCCGACATTGGCGGGTCCACCAGAACAAGTTTGGCTAGGCCTTTAGCACCACGAGTGCAGGCGCGAATACCAAAACGGGCACCCATCGAGTGTCCTACCAAGACATAGTTTTCAAGACCCAAGGTTTCAGCGAAGGCAATGATATCGTCGGCGCAGGTGTCTATGTCGTAGGCCAGATCCGGGCCTGTCGATGACAGCCCCCTGCCACGGACATCCAGTACATAGGTGTCGAACTGTTGACCCAGTCGTTCCGCAACGAAGCCCCAGGTTATCGCCGGGCTTGTAATGCCAGGAATCACGATCAGCGGCTGCCCTGCGCCACCGTAGCGCAGGTAGTGTTGGCGGATTCCATTTGCCTGAACATTACTGCCGTAGAGGTAGGTGCTGCTCATACGACACTCTCTGTTTTCAGATCCTGGGCGTAGACGTCATAACCGTAAACCCAAGCCGGATCCTCCTGAGCGTAGAGCCAGGTGTTAGCATTTGAAACCTTCTGCACCCGGGACGCACGCTCCTTTCGGCTCGTTTCATAAAGCTTGAAAGCGGTCTGATAATCGCCAAGGCCGGTTTCCTGCAGGCAGCGAGTCAGCATCGCTGCATCCTCGATCGCCATGCCAGCACCCTGGGCCATATGGGGCTTCATCGGGTGGCAGGCATCGCCTAAAAGTACCAAGCGGCCGCGACTCCAGAGGGGCAGTGGGTTGCGGTTCTTGAGCGGCCACTTGGTGACGCTGTCGGTCGACTCAATCAGTGCCTGAACCGTGGCGTGGTAGCCAGTGAAAGCTTCGAACATTTCCTCACGGCTGCTGTCGACGAAGGCACCTTCGAAGTCCAGCTCTTCGTGGGGTACACCGGTTACGTAATAGTATTCGTCGCGCTTGCCACTCGTGTAGTAGACCATCATGTGGCGATCCTCGGACCACCACTTAACGCAGTCTTCGAACTCCAGATTGTATTTCCGCAGTTTGTCGCCCGTGATAAGCGCGCGGTGTGCAACCCAGCCGCTGTAGGTTGGGCTTTCCGGCCCCAGCAAAGCTTCGCGGATGCGGGAGTTAATTCCATCGGCGCCGATGACGATGTCGGCACGGGCGCTACTGCCATCAGAAAACACCAAATTGACGTCGTCACCCGAATCGTCGATAGATTCCAGGTGCTTGCCGAAGTGCAGTGTGCCCGGAGCAATCGCATCGATTTGCATGGCGTGCATGTCACCACGGTGAACCGTGATATAGGAGGCACCATACTCCTTACGAGCGAAGTCGCCCAAAGGGATTCGCGACAGGTATTCGCCGCTCTTTCCATCACGGCTGAACCAATGACTCGGGTGGGAGCCTATCGCTTCAAGAGGTTTCTCCATCCCCAGGCGGCGGAAGATTTTCACCACATTGGGACCAATATGAATCCCGGCGCCAAGGCGAGAAAATTCAGACGACTGTTCATAGACATCAACTGTAAAGCCGGCCTGCTGCAGCAGAGCAGCGGCAGCCGCTCCGCCAAGACCAGCACCGACGACGGCAATCCTTGGGTTCGAGTTGGTAACCATCAGGAAAGATCTCCTCGTTTTTTGAACTTGTTATGAAAATAGCTGCCTGGAAATGCGTTCGCAGCTGAAGCACAAATAGTGTATACGCTATAGATTGCTAGAGTAAAGTCTGATTTGTAAATATAGGCTCAATAAATTTTCAATAACAACAAAATGTTGTTTTAACTAAATTTTTATTTTATTTTTTTATCGGCGTTCACTAAGGCAGCCTTTTTTTACTAGTATTTAGCCGCATTTTAGTAAAAAAGCACGCGCTATTTTAAGTGCGTACACTATTGGTGTCCGGGTTTTTGGTAAGCGCTTCTGCGGTGCCATATTGCTTGCCGCACCGTCGTCCAGTTTGGACCCATGAGCGAGAGCATCCGCTTGGTTTGTTTTGCGGGCCTTGTAGGCGGGCACAGAAACTCAGGATGGAGGCTTTGGCCACGGCCTGGCCGTTTTCTCGCGGATTCGACGGCTCCGGATAACAAGAGAGTAATCACGTACACGCTTTATATTTTAAGGTTTAAACTAACTTCTCAGGAAAAAACTTAACTCATTAAATCTAAATTAGACGGGAATTTAGTTATAACTTATTGTTTTCAAATAAAATAAAATAAAATAACCCACTGAAGTTAAAATTTTATCTAAAAGCCCAAATCCATACATAGAGATTCGGCATGGACTTAATTGCTCATTTTTGAGCAATTAAGTCCTCGTGGTGGAACCTGGAGCTCACCCAGTCTAGAACTTCTTCAACTCAAGCCTACGTTCCAGTTA
>Ga0307486_1003109_pt1 | contig 11028 bp, 8 predicted proteins | sample CBIW02metaG_FD_203663 | JGI IMG/M metagenome (GOLD analysis project Ga0307486, IMG submission 203663) | Sea-ice brine microbial communities from Beaufort Sea near Barrow, Alaska, United States - CBIW 0.2 | ecosystem: Environmental > Aquatic > Marine > Coastal | place: USA: Alaska | collected... | reverse complement strand
GAGCTTCCAAAGCTTTTCTTATTCCTTGATTTAGCTCCTGGAGACTATAGAATGTTTCGTTACGGATTACAGCATAAACCCGGCGATAGATGATTTTCACCTGATTCTCTACAGATGGTTTATCTTTTGGAGATCTGACCCTTGTGGCCAACAACCCTATATGGTTGTGCAGGGCCCATTGCTCTAGGGCCTGAGGGAAGGTCGGTTCATACCTGCAGCTGCGAACCACCCATTGCTTCATATTGTCGGATATAGCATTGAGTGGCGCCCCACCAAAATAATTTAAGATGTTATTCAGGGCAGGAATTACCTGGGAAAGGGAAGCATTGGGTAATGCTTCTGCAAAACCAAAGCCACCAAAGGGAAGCACGCCTATAAGCACAGGGCAGGCTATAATTTCCCCTGTAGAAGTTTCTACATAACTTAACTTAGAACCGGCAAAATCGATTTCCAGCAGCTCTCCCGGGTTATGTTTAAAGGCCATAGTTGGGGTCTTCAAATTGATCTGAGTATCCAATAATTCACAAAAGCGGGAATAACTAAAGCCTTCAGGATATTCTTTTAAATACTCCTGCCATAGCAGTAGCCTGGTTACCCCGACACGCCGTAGTTCGGAGATAAAATAATCCGTTTGTTCTAAAAAATAAAGTGTACGGACATCCGGGGTTTGATCTGGCCCTTTCTTTTTGGCTTTCACCAAATCATAAAGTTCCGGATCTTTGAGATTAAGAAGTACATCATAATCAAGCCCACTGGCCTCAAAGATGCCACGGTATGAATGAATAGTAGGCCTTGAGACACCCGTCTGCTCCGCAATACTACGCTCTGATAATTCTCTTTTTAGGAATAATAATATTTGTCTAATTTTCTGCATACCAAGGGTTTTGTTGGCCATGATTCTAGGGAGGGTTGGTTATTCAAACTAATGTACTCCAACATCATGGGTTTGTTCCCTTGGTGGTAAACATTGCTTCGGAATTTTTGGTAAACTTTGTGTCGGAATGTCAGCCTATAAAAGCTCAATTCCATCATCAAAAATCCAAATCAATCAGAAAAATTGTAAATCTTAGCCCTGATTATTCTGGTAAACTATGCTCAGGAATCAGTGGTAAACATTGCTTCGGAATCAGTGGTAAACTTTGGGTCGGAACAGTGGTAAACTTTGGGGTGGAATATCCAACCAGACTTAATAGAGTTTGAAACAACCATAGTTCCAGCTGTTATTGCTTCTAAATCGTCAGAAAGAATGCAATCAGATTCTTTAGATTATTTAGGTGCTGGAAATAAAGGTTGGGAAATTATCACAAATATTAAACGAGGTGAATATAATGGTGGTGAATCTGGCAAAAGCGCTGCTAAATTCAAAAGAATTAGTATGGAACATTATTTACACTGTATGAAAGTTAAAATTTCTAATGGAGATTTTGACTAAATTGAAAACTATTGGTAATAAACATGACAAGGTTCAATATTTGTATTGAAGAAGAATTGGACATCCATTGGAAATATTTCAGATTTATTTATCTTCAAAAACTCCCACCGATTTCTATATCTATCTTTTAAAACTTTTTTAAATCGAATATTAATATCTTTAGCATCTAAAGAATTTAAAATACAATTTATTTCACCATCAACTTTAGGAAAGCTAATAGCTAGTTCCGATTTGGTTAATAGCCTTATCTGGACTTCAGAATCCAGTTTTTCGTTAAGTAATGCTTTTCTAAGTTTCTTGTATTTACCATTCTTGTAACTCCAAAGACCATAAGATTTTGGTAATATTTTTTTTGCTTTCTCGATATGCGTGTGGTCTATCACTAAATAGTTGTACTCAAACGCCAACATATAATCAGTCATTTGCTTACTTAGTTTAGATAAATTATCCAATTCTGATTTAATTTCAAAACTAGTGGTATGACCATTTATTGTCAAGAAATCTACCCTACTATTATTAACTTTAATTTCAAAGGCTGCTACAATACTTTTTTTGTTTATATAATTTTGAAATAGTTTATACTTAAGTATTTCTTCTCCTCTATAATTTTGAAAAAGAGTATCGTTTAGCAGTTTGTGAAGTTCATATTTAGAAAAGTGATCAAAATTCTCAGTAGGGAAAACATTTTTTAATAAAGAAGACAATTTTACAGAATAGTCTAAAGCATTATAACTTTTTGCTAATGTATTAATAGCTCTGTCGTCTATGTTTTTATCTAAAATCATGAATCATTTTAATTATTTGGACACAAAATTATTGCAAGCGCAAAATAAAATTATATTACTGAAATAATGTAAAAATATAAAATTAAACTTCATTTTTTATCAAAAAAGTATTTTTTCAATTGGCTAATTTCAGAATATAAAAATTTTAAAATCTTCCTCAAACTCTTCACAATCTCATAATTAAAATTCCTTCATAATTCATTATTTAAATAATTATACAATCCTGTATACACCGATCTATGCTGACCCCACTCCTGGACGCAAATTTATCAACATCAACAGGAACCCTAATTTACTGCCATTCCGGCGGATGCTGACTCTTCATATTAAAGATAATAAGATAGGAATACTTTATTCCAGAGCAAACTGTTTAGTACCAGGTATTTCGGTTTGATTTGTGCCAGTTGAGCAAGCCTTTATCAGTTCGGTTAGCAGGGGCTTTAAAAGGAGTCATTCTAAACGGTATTTTTGAAAGGTTTTTCCCAGGAGGCTAAGGAGGTTTTAGGGAGGTGAACTAAGGAGACTTCAAGGCGCTCATAAGTTCTTTCGCAATTGCAGCAGGTGCGAAGTCGGGAGATTTCCCGCAGCGGGTGGTTGTGCGACCTTTCCAGCGACACAAATCCTCACAACGGCAAAAATAACTCCTTAGGCCTTACAATAATTAAATCTTGAGAATTGATCCCATTTTTAATAAATAATTCTGGAGTTTCTTCTTCACTTATGTTTTCAAGCATTAGTAATGCTTTAGCTTGATCAAAGGATTTTTTGACAGATAGACCAAATCCAATTGACGAATAAAATTGTGATGAAAAAATTCTTGCGGCTTCATCTCCAATTGATGTGTTCATTCCTATTGTTGCTTCAACAAACTCAGAGATGGCCTCTGCTTGATTTCTAGAATGGCAAGTATTAAAAAAGACTAATCTAATTCCATCGGATGAAGCCATCATAGTTTGTACAATGGCTTCTTTACTAACAACTTTAGTCTTGCCATCATCAGTCTGAAAAATAATTTCATCATTATCGGAACCATGTCCACTAAAATGAATTATTGAGGGTTTGAATTCATTAATTGCCTGTAACAAATCTAATGGTTGAACTGCCCAACAAGTTTCAAGTTTGACAGCATCTCTATGCTTTGATTTTCTAATCATTTCAGATATTGCTCTCGCTTCTTCATCTAACCTTAACTGTTGCTGGTCGATGGGATTTGATGCAAGAAATAAAACAACAATTTTTTCAGGAATATTCTTTAATTCTTGAATTTGATGTCTAGTTTCTGTGTGCAAACTATTGTGATGTTGAAGAGTTGAGCTAATATTTCTAAGATTTCTTTCTTGTTCTTTATTAATTTTATCTGTTTCAACTTTTCTCTTTTTCTCAATAGATGCTAACTCTTTGTCGACTTTTGTTTGAGCGTCCTGAATTTCTCTATTTTTCTTACCAATTTTCGTTTCAAAATCGGCTATTTTCTTGTAATAATTTGCTATGTCATTTTCATATCTAGTAATCTCCCTCAACTTAGACTGAATTGTATTAATTGATTTGGTTCGATTTTTAGCTTCACTGGCCCTATTAATTTTACCTGTTGTATCTGAAATCTTTTTTTGTTCTTTAGCTCTATCGGTTAAAAGTTTAGTTAAGTCCTTCTGTTTCTGTGATAATGTATTTCTAAATGAATCAATTAATGCCATTTTGTATTTTTTACCTTTATTTTTTTTTAAATTCTATCTATTCGGTCGTGAAACTATACTTGCTCGTGGATTTGGTTTCATTTATTTGTTTTTAATGACTATTTATTACTTCTGCAATTTCTGATGCAATTTCTTCAACCGTAAAAGAAGAAGTGTTTCTTGCTAATTTGTCGGCCAATGACGGACTAAAATCAATGACTTCTTTTTTAGTTAGATTATGCCAAATCGGTAGCAGAACTTGTTCTTGGGAAACTGATTTTGTAATTATTCCATCAAGTTCATAATTTGTCCATCCTTTACGGATAAAGTCCTTCGATAAAACAACTATTCCAAAACGACTATTAGCTAATCCTTTGTCAATTTTTCTTCTCAAAGAATCTCCAATTTTCATTTCAAATTCATCATACCATACAGAGAGACCTTCTGATTTTAGAGCCAATGCTAAAGGTCTTACAACTTCATCTTTATCTTCAGATGCATGGGAAATGAAAACGTCATAGTCTCTTATTTCATTATCATATTCAGGTGGTTTTTCTCGTTCTTGAACAAGTGATGGAACAGTTGATAATGCCGGTTGTCGCATTTCGGGCAAAGCATTTGGTATCATTCTAATAGAACTTCTTACAGTTCCTCTTAATCCTTGCATATCAACAGTTACATACCAATGACCTGAGTTAGGAGTCTGCAATCTAACGGGTGACCTTTTAGCCAAACCACCTGTATATCTATGACTTCTACCATTTTTGTAATTCTGATAATTTGAAGAGTCCATTAGTCTAACATTTGCCGCACTACCTTGAAGTGTAATCTCAACAATTTCACCTCTTTTTTTATTTCCTAAATCATAAACTGTATATTTCATTTTATTCTGGGTTAGTCTTCAACATTACACACAACTCGTTCCACTATAACTGTTTAAGTTCTTTGCCTAAATTTATCCGGGGATAACAGCCTGTTTAAAATTCTTTTTGTTACTGAAATTTTATTTCTCATTATTTACCCACGCTCCCCTCAACAATTCCGCTGCGCAAAGTCTCATGACTTTGAGCTACCCTCACGCGTTTAATTTCTTTCACTTACCCAACGTCTCCCGACGTTTAAACGAATTGTGATAAAAACCGGAAACTCACAGCCAGTTCTAACCAAATTGTAACAAGAAGTCAGGAGACTTCAAGTTGATTCCTGGTTCCTTCCTCATTGTAGCAAGCGCGAGGCCATGAGACTTCAGACAGCAAGTTATAATCTATTCATATCAATTTCATATCCTGACCTTTTCATCTCCTGTGCAATTTGAAACTGCCATCCTCCTTCAGAGTCCATTTTTATATATACAACCCCTGAAATATCATTCGGCGTTTCAATATCTTCTTTAACTAAAGCACAAACGTTTTCTCTGCCAATTTTTCCGATTAAAAACCCGTGCTCAAAAACTACATTTTGTCTAGCACGATTTTTTAACTCTAAAGTATCGTTTTTAACAGAACCAACATCGCAGGGGGTATAAAGAACGATGCCAAAGCCAACGTTCGAATAACACTCTATTTTTTCTATAATAGTTTTTCCTGAACTTGGCTGTTCGTGTAGAATGATCGGGTTAAAACCTAATTTTACAATAAATCTAGCAGTTCTCAGTTTCGCCTCATTATCATGACCATGTACTATAAAAACTGCTTTTATATCCTTTTTTAATTTTAATTTTTGGTTTTTTGGTTCTTGAAGAATTTCAGCTTCTAAGTCTTCTTCAGTTATATTTTCCAATACACCGATGGCCTGATCTATTGCATCTATTATAATTGAAGTTACATTTGATTGAAAAGGAGGGTTGAAGAAAACATCAAAGGGGTTGACATTTTTCATTCCTGGGCCACCAACTACAGGAGGTGGAGACCAATCAAATCTTTTCGCACAATTCGTTCTATTAACGACATCTTCCACAAAAGGTTTTTTCCTATTTATGTTGGACCTAAGTTTATCGGATTCTTTTGGACCGAGTTCGTTATTGCTCCACTGGTTTATTAGATCTTGATAATTCTCTAAATCCTTTATCAATTTTACTTTTTTTAATTCGAATTTAGTCATCTATATTGCTTAATTTAATAAAACTTGTACTCTTAATTTTTAAAACTTCTCCAATTAGTCCAAATTTTTCCTCAGTCAACAATTGAAACTTGACATAGCGAGTGATTACAGGAGGCGGGAAGCCGGATACTTCACTCAGAGGGTTTCTATGGAAAAAATTTTAATTGATATGGGACGTTATATATCTTACAATATTTAATTCTGAAATCATTCCAATCTGAACTTTCTTTCATTAATTCTGTGGCTTCTGAAATGAATTTTGTTAATTCTATTCTTGCTCCTGGAGTTAGATACTGATGATGCCTAAATTTTCTTCTTCCTGGAATGATGAAAGGATTAATTATCCTTAGGAATGGCAATACTTCATTCGAAAATCTATAATAAATAATTTCGTTAGTATATTTTCCCACCACCCAAGGTTTTTGTGCTATTATACCTTTATATTCCCAGCCATTAAGTCTATAAATTTCTTGATAATATTCTTGAGAGAAGATGGATTCATAATCACTAGGTTCTTTTAGTAATTTGCCGTTAATTCTTTTAACTTTCCATAAATCTCCTATTGTATCAAGTAGCCTTCTTTTTTCAAGTTCTTGATCTAATTTTTCATCAGAAAATTTATTTTTTACTTTAGCTTCAGTTTGATCAAGAATAAATCTTTTTAGTAGATCTTCATTTTTTTTCTCTTGTAATAATTGAACCTGCTTTAATTCTTCGGAGCTTAACTTTGTACTTTTCATTAAATTAATTATAAATTGAATTTCTTAATTTTTTTATATGCTCTGCAAATGAATTACCAGTTTCAAAAGGATGCTGCAATTTAGATTTGAGCTTGTCCGTTTTTGGATTTCGTTTCTTTGCTCTACCCCAAGCATATTTATTAGAATCTGGCGCATCAAATGCATAAAAAACATAAGCAAAACTTGGATCGACATTATTTGCGAGTGCAAATTGTTTAACCATTTCATGATCATTTATAAACGCCCCAATTTCTTTAGTTTTCTCTTTTGAGAATAGATATTTTCTAGCAAATTCATCAGCTTCTTCTTCGTTTTGAGACGTACTATCAAAGTACTCCTGACTTTCTTGGGATATATGATAATCAGATAATAGGATTTCGTCCCAGTCGAATAATACATGGTAAAGCTCGTGGACTAATGCAAACCATAAGGTTGGATAAAAACCAGCATAGTCCGTTAAGGCGATACAAGGCTTATCATTTACGAAAAAAGTAGCTCCTCGAATATGCAGTGAAGGAAATGATGGAATAAAAACGACTGTTATCCCTAACTGGAATAAATGATTTATAACTTTAACTAATCCGTTTTCAACATCCATTGAATGCCATCTAATTTGAGGGAAATATTCAATTAGTTTTTCTCGGTCATAAGCATTTGAATTGCGTAATTCAATACAAGTTTGCTCTGCTAGATAAATCCAATTTTTAACACTATAATTTTTCTTAGCTCTTTTTCCCGAACTAAATGCAATGTTCATTTCAGGTTCTTTATAATCGAAAATTTCTTGTAAACCGAAATATTTGCATATAGAACTAATTATTTCATCATAGTCTGTTAGCGATTTTATAAGACCAACTTTTCGAAGATCTGCTAAGTTGAACCTTTCATTAATAAAGTCGACCATTTCACTAGTCCTATTATTTGGATCTAATTGATAAACTTCTTGTAATTTTTCTAAATAAAGTTTTGCAGTTTGCTCTAGTTCAAGACCTAAAAAGTTGGACAATTTTATTAATTGGGTATAATCTAATTTTTTTTGTTCTCCTGAAAGTATTCCGTTTAAAGTTCTGGTTGTCATGCCCATAATTCCCAAAGCAGTAGTTTTAGGAATATCTAAGGACTTAAGTTTATGTTCAAAAAGTTCTTCGAGGGATTCTTTAACCTTAATAGGTTTAGGCTCAAAGAGTCTCTTCAAAATATCATCACTATCAAAATCTTTTTTACTCATTTTATTTTATAATGTATCAATGCTTTTGTCAAAAGTAAGTACTTTTTCCTATTATAGCAAGATAAAACACAAAAAAATGTATTAGTACACTTTTTTTTATTAGAAGTTTTAAATTATGATTTGATACGCTAAATTTTTGAACTCAAGAACACGTTTTCTCATGCCATGTAACAATTTGGTAATCGAGTAGGCAATGGGGCTACCCCCCCTCGCTGCACTAAATCTCCTTACATTAAAGCTACACTCACCTGTTAAAAAACATTTACTACCCCCAAAGTCTCCCCACTTAGGAAGTCATAAAATGAGTTTGGTTTGATCTTTTATGATATAGCAATCCTTCAAAATGATTCCATTCTTTAAAATAGGAAAAAAGAATGAAGTTCTAACCAGATAATAAAATGAAATCAAGAGCTTTCAAGGCGATTCCCTGTTCTTTCATCCTTGCAAAAGGAACAATATCCTGAGACCCTAGCTGCGGGATTTGATAAATCATAATAATTACGAACATGTAAAAAGTTTCCAATATAACATTGTTAAAGATTAACTGAATTTCCCTTTCATAATTTTAAGAAAATATTTAGATTTACCATACTTACTTCTGAATCTGTCTACCCTACTTCCAGAATTTAAGGTAAGCACCATTTTTTAACCCCAAAAAATATCTATGGCGCTGTTCCAGGTATCGGTACTTAATACATATCTTAAATCACAGGAAGAACAAAAACTGGCGAATGCCTTTAAAAAGTTCTCAAAATATTTCCACAATCCTGCTATCCAGGAAAACATCCGGAATTCTAAAGAGGAGCAATTTCAGGCGACTTTTCTTAATGAGCTTTTTGTGAATGTTCTCGGGTACACTTTAAATCCGCAGCCGGATTTTAATCTTTCTACAGAATTTAAAAATGAAAACAACGCCCGTAAGGCCGATGGTGCTATTCTTAAAGATGGCGCCGCAATAGGAGTTATTGAATTAAAGGGCACCAATACAAAAGATCTTGAAGGCATACGTAGGCAGGCATTTGATTATAAGGTGAATCAAAAGAGCTGCGTTTATGTGATCACATCCAATTTTGAAAAACTTAGGTTTTACATAAATGATGCAACTGAATTTATAGAATTTGACCTTTTTCTGCTCACGTCCAAAGATTTTGCGCTGCTGTATTTATGCCTTCAAAAAGAGAATATCCTCAAGAATTTACCGCTGAAGATCAAGGAATCCTCTGTGGTAAAAGAAGAACAGATTACAAAAGATTTTTATAAAGATTACTCCGTCTTTAAACGCGAGTTGTATCGCGATTTGGTGCGGCTCAATGCCAAAACCTTAAAAAACATACGGCTCAGCGACCCGAACTTTTCGGGCGTGGAAGATTCTAATCCGGATTACGCAAAATCCCAGGCGCAACTACTGCGGCTGGAGAAAAATGTAAAACTTGAGCTGTTCAAGAAATCGCAGAAGTTGATAGATAGGTTCCTCTTCATATTTTTTGCTGAAGACCGCGGCCTCCTTCCTCCCAATTCTACCATTAGGATCGTGAAGGACTGGAATAAGCTGAAAGAACTTGATGCTGTTGTGCCTTTATATAATCGGTTTAAACTTTATTTTTCCTATCTGGATCAGGGCCGACAAAGCACGGATTCCAGAGCTGAAATTTTCGCCTACAACGGCGGACTTTTCAAGCCGGACAATCTCCTGGACCGCCTGGAGATAAACGATGAACTACTGGCAAAGCACACAACCCAACTCTCAAAATACAATTTTGAAAGCCAGGTTGATGTGAATATCCTGGGACATATTTTTGAAAATTCCCTGAATGAAATTGAAAGCGTAAATGCGGAAATTGAAGGTGCCGACTTTGACAAACAGAAAAGCAAGCGCAAGAAAGACGGCGTTTTTTACACCCCGAAATACATCACCAAATACATTGTAGAAAACACCCTGGGCAAACTTTGTGAAGAAAAGAAAACCGAGTTGGGTTTTAGGGAAGAGGAATATTATAAGGGACGAAAAAGACGGCAAAAAGACACCCTGGAAAGTTTGGTGAAGATTCTGGACGATTACCGCGCCTGGTTATTAAAGCTCACCATTTGCGATCCCGCTTGTGGCTCCGGTGCATTCCTCAACCAGGCACTGGATTTTTTAATAAAGGAGCACCACTATATAGACGAACTGAAAGCAAAACTCTTGGGTGGCGGCCTGGTATTTAGCGATATAGAAACCACCATCCTGGAGAACAATATTTTCGGGGTAGACATCAATGAAGAGAGTATAGAAATTGCCAAATTGAGCCTTTGGCTGCGCACCGCACAACCCCGCAGGAAGCTCAACGATCTGAGCAGCAATATTAAATGTGGGAATTCTTTAATAGACGATAAAAAGGTAGCCGGAAATAAAGCCTTTAAATGGGAGGAGGAATTTGCCGGTGTATTTGCAAAGGGAGGTTTCGATGTGGTAATAGGGAATCCGCCTTATGTTAGACAAGAATTAATAGGCGAAATAAAGCCATTTCTAGAAAATAATTATAGTGTTTTTGAAGGAACTTCAGATTTATTTACCTATTTCTATGAAAAAGCATTCCACATTTTACGAGAAAAAGGTCTTTTCGGTTTTATTTCTAACACTTTTGATAAAACAAAGGCAGCTGACAAACTCAGAAACTTTCTACAAGATAGAGTTTCTTTTATAAATTATGTTGATTTTACTGAGGTTCAAGTTTTTGATGGTGCCACAACCTACCCTATTATTTTAACAGCCTCCAATGAAATTAAGGAACACAATTTATTCAGTTTTATTAAAATTCACAAGAATTCTGAATCTAAAATAATTGATATTGAAAGTCATACCACAGTTGATGTTTTACAAAACTCTTTAGATAATAGTAATTGGAGTTTTTATTCCGTTGAAAAAATAAAACTTTTTCAACGAATTTCTAAGCTTGAAAAAATAAATAAAAAATTTCCGAGAACATACCGCGGAGTTGTTACAGGTTTTAATGAAGCATTTATAATTAATCGTACAACCAAGGAGAAATTAGAACTGCAACATTATAGTTCCAAGGAAATGATAAAACCA
>Ga0307486_1003108_pt1 | contig 11029 bp, 7 predicted proteins | sample CBIW02metaG_FD_203663 | JGI IMG/M metagenome (GOLD analysis project Ga0307486, IMG submission 203663) | Sea-ice brine microbial communities from Beaufort Sea near Barrow, Alaska, United States - CBIW 0.2 | ecosystem: Environmental > Aquatic > Marine > Coastal | place: USA: Alaska | collected... | reverse complement strand
ACGACTGATGCGCTCGATCTGCTGCTTTTCCAGCAGTCGATAGAGCTGCCGCGAGTCGATTCCCGCACGGCTCGCCTCGGATTGCGAGAACGCTCGCGCCGGCAAGCTCGTGGTTAACATGCGCCTATTTTAGCATGCAGATAGATTTATCTGTACCTATTATTAGGCACACCTTAGCTGGGGATGACCGGCTGTCCCAAGGTCAACAGGCCAATACCAGGCCACGGAGCCGCGCATTCTGCCAAAATGTGTGGGCAAAGCGTGGGTAAATATGGGCACGACACGCCCGATGTGATGTATCAGGACATCTATTGATTCAGAACTGTCAGGGATGTCTTGATACATAACAACCGTGAAGCAGCTGGGTCCCATTTCCGGTCGAGCGATTGTTGGCATGGACTCCAACGCCGGAATCAGTGGCTCGAGGATGGCCCGCCGATGCGTAGCAACGGTCGTCAGAGATGATCGCAATTCGGCCTCGTTCACCGCGTTGAATCATCGTGACCACCTTCTCGGCCACGATCATCACGAGCGGGTAGCCGAGGATCGAGATAGGTGCCGACTCGTCCTTGTCCAGGACGCGCGGTACGTCGATCTTTTGGGGAACTGGCCAGATTGGGTCACCGAACCCCCAGAAGCACCCACCAGCGTTTCGATCGGTGACGTGAAGTGAGGCAGACCCCGACTCCAGTGTAGAATGCAGCCCATGGAGACTGCATATACGACTTTCTCCTACGTCACGGCGACGAACGCTCCCCTTTACCGAGCGATCATGCTCGAATTCATGCGAGCGAAAGACCGTTTCACCGTTCATCTGCGGCCAGAGGAAATCGCCGACGTACTCGGCATCGACGCGACCGAGTGCATACCGGCGCTCAAACAACTCACCGAGTGGAGCAACCTCAGCGCCGATCCGGACACCGGTCGGGTCACCTCCGTCGAGGACTTCCGCAGGGCGCGCTTCCTCTACCAACTCACTGCCGCGGGCGAAAGCACGGAGCGTGCGCTTCGCCAGTTCGACTCCCTGATCGGGCGCGATGGAGTGCTGCAAGCCGCTGCCCTCGCCGACGTCCGCGACCAGTTGCGAGCGCTCGCAGAGCTCGCCCGCGAAGAGACCCCGGATGCTGGCAAGGTGCATCCCCTGCTGCTGACCCTGGTTGCACGGTTCCAGGGTCTCGCCGACAACGCGCAGGCCTTCGTCGGCTCGCTCCAGCGCACCATCGAACTGAGCGGCGTGGAGACCGAGGTCTTTCTCGCATACAAAGATCGCCTCATCCAGTATCTCGAGCGCTTCGTTCGCGACCTGATCGCGACCGGCTCTGATATCGCTCGGTTGATCGACCAGATCGAAGAGCTCGGTGTCGACAGCCTGCTCCGCCTCGCCGCAGAACGGGAGGCGCTCGACGAAGCTCCGCTCTCGGCAACACGCACTGAGCAACCCGACCCAGACTCCCTGATAGCGAACGCCCTCGTTATGTGGCAGGAGCGCTGGCGCGGCGTGCACGACTGGTTCATCGGATCCGCGACCCACGAAAGCCAGAGTCGACTGCTGCGCGGCCGCGCCCGAACAGCAATCACCCAGCTTCTTCAGGTGGTCACGGCAATCAACGAACGCCGATCCGGCCGAAGCGATCGCGCGGCAGACTTTCGTCAACTGGCGCTCTGGTTCGCCGAAGCCCCCGACGAACCAAGCCTCCATCGCCTCGCGCGAGTCGCCTTCGGGGTTTCTCCGAGTCGACATCTCACGGTGGATGCCGCTACCCTCGAGGCCCGCCAGCTATCGCCGATCTCACCGAACACCCCGTGGGCTGAGGCTCCCCCGCTCCTGATCAGCCCGCGTCTGAGGTCGACCGGAAGCTACGACCGTACCGGGCGTCCGAGCCAGGTTCGTGACCGCTCCGCAGCCCGGGCGATGCTGGCGGATGTCGTCGCCCGACAGAATCGCAACCTCGAATCGATCCGTCGCCAGTTGATAACAGCCAGTCCTGTCACGCTTGAGCAATTCGAGCAGGTCGACCGCGATGCGTTCGAATACCTGCTGAGACTGCTCGGAGAGGCGCTCGGCCATCGGCGACCGAAGGAGACGGTCAGCGTTCGCTCCCTCGATGGCTCGCTCGAGATCCGTCTCATCCCGGCAGCGCACCTCGACAGCAGGTTGATCGAGTTGCGCACAGAGAGCGGTACTCTCCGTGGTCCGGACCACCGGCTGGAGATCGTACCGACCGGGGGCACAGCGTGACGAACCTCGGGAGCGCGATCGAAGATGGCCGCACAGCGGAGCGGCAGGCCGCGCTCCGCGCACTCCTCGCGAGGCCGGTGCTGACATCCACTGGATCAGATCGTGCCGACTATCTTCTGGCGCGCAAGCACGCGGAATCCCTTCGAACCTGGCTCGATCTGAACGTCGGATGGCAGCTGTCCGTCGACAGCGCCGTTGCCCGACTGCACAAACGATTCGCCGACAGCCCCGATGGCACGCGCGGCCTGAGGGATGACAAGGGAGGGCCATTCACGCGCCGCCGGTATGTGCTGCTGTGCCTTGCGCTCGCGACGCTCGAACGCGCCCAACTGCAGACGACGCTCGGACGACTCGCGGATGACGTCGTGGCTGCAATGGCCGACGCGCGGTTCGCAGACGCGGGCATCGAATTCGCCCTCACCAGCCGACGCGAACGCAGCGACATGGTCGCCGTCGTACGCTTCCTGATCGATCTCGGCGTGCTCACCCTCGTCGCCGGGGAGGATCGCGCATTCCTCGATGACAGCGGCGACGCCCTCTACGACATCGAGCGCCGGGCACTTGCCACCCTGCTCGCGACTTCGGTCGGGCCGTCTACCGTCGGCACAGCTCACTTCAAAAATCGTCTCGACTCGGTTCTCGAGCATCCGTCGGACACTTCTGACGACCTGAGAAACCGAGCACTGCGACGAACGCTCACCCGCAAACTCCTCGACGATCCTGTCGTCTATTTCGATGAACTCTCCGAGGAAGAGTTGGCCTACCTAGGCCGGCAGCGCCGTTCGATTACCGACCGTATTTTTGAGGCGACCGGCCTCGTGCCCGAGATTCGGCTCGAAGGAATCGCGATGGTCGATCCCGAAGATGCCCTCACCGACGTGCGGATGCCGGAGGCCGGCAGCCACGGTCACCTCACGCTTTTGCTCGCCGAATTCCTCGCCGCGCATCCGAGCGTTGAGCACGAGAAAATCGTCGACCAGGTCGTGCTGCTCGTCGCGGAGTATGGAAACCGATGGAGCCAGTCCACGCGCCAACCCGGTGCAGAGCGCGAACTCACCGCTGCCGCGCTCGACCGACTCGAACGCCTGTCCCTGATCGCCTGGCACGGATCCACGGTGATACCACGGCCCGCAATCTCTCGTTACGCGACTGGCGCCCCCATTCTCATCGGCCGCAAAAATGCAGAGCCAACAGCCCAACTGGAGCTTTTCTAAATGACTGATGCAGTGCCCGAACTGCCCGAACCGTCCCCCGGCCGCTGGCGTCCGCTGCGCTGCGGTTTGGTCGAGCTCTTCCACTACGACTCGCAAGAATTCCGTTTTCGGGACGGCCGGCTGCTCCTGCGCGGAAACAATGGCACGGGCAAGTCGAAGGTACTCGCGCTCACCCTCCCGTTCCTTCTTGACGGGAGCCTCGCACCGCACCGCCTCGAGCCGGACGGCGACCGCGGCAAGCGTATGGAGTGGAACCTGCTGCTCGGTGGCGAGTACGACGATCGCACGGGATATTCCTGGCTCGAATTCGGCCGCCGAGACGAAGACGGCGTCGACCATTTCTTCACCATCGGAGCCGGGATGCGCGCCATCGCCGGCCGCCCGGAGGTTCGGCGCTGGTTCTTCAGCACGGAAGCGCGGATGGGGCAGGACCTCAGCCTCATCGATGCCACCAGCACCGTGCTCAGTCGGGACAGGCTCGGCCAGGCACTCGAGGGACGCGGAGCGATTTACGAGACCGCCGCGAGCTACCGGCGCGCGGTTGATGAGAAACTGTTCGGATTCGGCGAGGAACGCTACGGGGCACTCGTCGACCTGCTCATCCAGTTGCGTCAACCCCAGCTCTCGAAGCGACCGGACGAAGAAGCGCTGTCGCACTCCCTGAGCGAGGCCCTCGCCCCGCTCGATCCCGCGATCGTCAGCGATGTCGCCACCGCATTCCAGAACCTGCAGGAAGACCAGGACGAGCTCGAGCGCCTGACCTCGGTTCGGGATGCCGTCGGCCATTTCGCCGAAGAGTACGCGGACTATGCCCGACTTGCCGTATTGCGAGCGACGGCCGGCCCACGGATGGCCCAGAGCGAGTACGAGCGCGACAATCGGGAGCTCTCGAGCGCCCGGGTGAGACTCGACGAGGCCCACGAAGAACGTGTCAGGCGCGATGCGGAGGTTGAGGCCATCGACTTGGCCCTGTTGGGTCTCGATTCCCGGATCGAAGCACTTCAGGAGGCGACTCTCGCCTCGGGTTCCGACCGGCTCGAAGCGGCGGCCGATGCGTTGAAGCTCGCAACGGGGACGGCAACCCGCGCGCGCGAAGAGAACGAGAACGCCCAGGCCCAACAAGCACGCTCAACCGACAGGCGCGATCGACAAGTCATCGCGCTCGAGGAGACGACCGAGGAACTGCGGATACGGTTGTCCGCCCTGCTCGACGCCGCGAATCGCGGCGGAATCGCCAGCGAAGTGAACGAACTGCTCGGCGAGAGTGCCGTGGCGCTCCACGACCTCGAGCGAATCACCGCAGCAATCGACGGAATCCGCGTCGAGTCAGAGCGTCGCACCGGCCAGGTGGCCGAGATCCGACGTCTCTCGGATGGGGTCACATCGGCACACGGCCGTCGACGGGAACGCCAGGGTGTCGTCACCAACGCCGAAGACCAGGTGGCTTCAGCGGAAGAGGATGTGGCGAGCGCGACAGACAATGTAGCGACCGCCGGTGCCGAGCTCCTCGCCTCCACCCGCGAGCAGTTGTTCGCCGTGACCGAGTTGCTCGAGACCTCCAGCCAGCCCCTCGCCGAGCTCGTTGCTGCCCTCGAAAGCTGGGTGGAAACCCGCGCAGGCGAAAACCCGACACTCCGCTGGGCGGCATCCGTGCATCAGGAGCACGCCGTTCGTCTCGACCGTGCGAGCCTGCGGCTCGAAGCGGAATCCCAGGAAATCGAGCGGATACTCGCCGAGCTACAGCGCACAATCGAGAACCTCGAATCGGGACAGGTCTCAGAACCGATCACGCCCTACACCCGTTCACCCGACGCCCGCGATGCTCGCGCTGGAGCAGAGTTCTGGCGGGTCGTTGATTTCGCCCCGACTCTGGATGCGGCTGCCCGGATCGGAATCGAGGCAGCGCTCGAAGCATCCGGACTCCTCGATGCCTGGGTCACCATCGACGGCCGCGCGATCGCGACAAACGGCGACACGATTCTGCTGCCGAGCGAGCTCATGGGAGGAAGCGACACCCTCGCGGACCTGCTCATCCCCGAACCATCGACGCCGATCGCAGCCGCTGTCATCCACTCGCTGCTTCGTTCGATTGCCGTGGATGACGCTCCCGTGACGAGTAAAGCGCCAGCCGCGGTCAGCCCAACCGGTGCGTACAGAATCGGCCCGCTGGTCGGCGACTTCACCAAAGATGCCGCCCAGTACATCGGTGCGACCGCGCGCGAGAACGACCGGCAGCGACGACTCGCGGAGGCAGCCGTGGCACGCACACACGCGGAGACCGAGCGGGAACGACTGCGGTCTGAACGTGACGCCGTCGCGGCCAGACGATCGCGACTGGACGCCGAGCGGGATGCCCTTCCCTCCGACCGCACACTCGGGGCCGCTGACGCGAATCTCGACGCGGCAGAGCGATACGCCCGGCAGCGATCCGTCGAACTCGACAAGACCCGCCTGGCGCTGTCGGCGGCTGTGGATGACGAAGCCGAAGCCGCTCGCTCGCTCACCGAGACCGCGGTCGAGTTGGCCCTGCCTGCCGAAGACGATGGCATCCGAGCTGTCGAGGCCGCTCTCACAGATCTGGACTCCGAACGGAGACTGCTCGGTCCATCCGTCGAGTCGGTTCGTGCGGCGAGGGCGAAGTCACAGGAGGCTGAAGACGACCTTCTCCGGGATCGCACATCCGCAGAACTGCGTGTTCGCCAGCTTTCGGACGCAGCGGCCGCGAGGAACGAGGCCGACGTGCGCCATCGCACCCTCGATGCCTCGGTGGGCGTGGAGGTTCGGCAGCTGTCGGCCCAGAGGAGCGAGGCGATTTCTCACCGGGAAGCGACGCGAGCCGAACTCAAAACTGCGCAACATGCGGCCACAACCGCTGCCGCGGCCCAGGGAACGGCTGAAGAACGCGTTCTGAATCTCGACCAGCGAGTCGCGGAGCGAACGGTGGTGCGCGCAAACCAATCCAGTGAATTCAAGGCCTTCGCCCGGATTGGACTGATCACGATCACCGCGCCTGAGATCGAGTTGCCGAACCTCGATGCCGAGTGGGCGCCCGATCCGACCGTCCGGCTCGCCCGCCGCGTCTTCGAGACGCTGGGTGGCGCAGATGTCTCCGCCGAAGAATGGACTCGCGCGCAGACCCGCGTCGGCTCAACCTTCGACGCTCTCGCAAGCGCGCTCTCGCCGTTCAACTATCGGGCAGAGCGATCGATGGCGAACGACGTCGTCGTCGTTGCGGTGCGCCACGGCTCAGAGGAGCAGACACCGCACGAGCTCGCCACGATCCTGACCAACCAGGTGGATGATCGTCGCCGGCTCCTCAGTGCACGCGAGCGCGAAATTCTGCAGAATCACCTTGTCGACGAGGTCGCGGGAACGCTCCAGGAACTCATCGAGGCCGCCGAACGCCAGACCCGCAACATCAACGACGAACTCGCCAAACGCCCGACAAGCACCGGGGTGAGACTACGCATCCGATGGGAGCCACGAAGCGACGGGCCGACCGGCTATGGCGAGGCCCGGGTGCGCATCCTGCGTCAGGCAGCGGATGTCTGGTCGAACGCCGATCGCGAAGCCATTGCAGACTTCCTGCACGAGAGAATCGACACGGTACGCGCAGAAAATCCGGCGGGAACCTGGATGGAACATCTCACCCTAGCCCTCGACTACCGCTCGTGGAACCGGTTCAGGATCGACATCGAACAAAATGGAAAGTGGCGTCCAGCGAGCGGACCTGCCTCCGGCGGGGAACGGGTGCTTGCTGCGAGCGTGCCACTGTTCGCCGCGGCATCCGCCCACTATCGCTCAGCAAGCAACCCGCTTGCACCCCGTATAATCACGCTCGACGAGGCCTTCGCGGGCGTGGACGATAGCGCTCGCGCCGGCTATCTCGGCCTGCTTGCCACCTTCGACCTCGACGTCGTGATGACGAGCGAACGTGAATGGGCCTGTTATCCAGAAGTTCCCGGAATCGGTATCGCCCAACTCATCCGCACCGAGGGCATCGATGGCGTTCTGGTTGAGCGTTGGGAATGGGATGGCGCGACGAGGGTGCTGATTGCGGATGCCACTAACCCGCAGCCCCTGGGCGACGAGCACCTGTGACCGATGACGAACGCCTGCGAAGTACTCTCGGTGCACCGGGGCTGGAATGGCTGGTTGCGCGGGTGCGCAATCGTATCGCCCGCGGACTGTCGCTGACCGGGACCGTTGTCAGAAAATCGGCAACGACTATCGAACGCGATGCTCTTGCCCGCTTCATCGGGCGAACGGCCATCACTGCTAACTCAGTATCGGTGTCTCTGGATGACGTCGACCGACTGCTGCGTGCGAACGGGATAGCCGATGGCGGACTGGCGGATGCTGTGGTCACTCTCGGCGGCCCGGTGACGATCCGGCACGACGAAGCCTCACGTCTGCACGAAGAATGGTCTGCGGCCCATGAGCCACTTCGCGTTCTCGGCGAGTCACATCCCCGGTGGATGCCCTGGGTTGAAAATGCCGAGAAACGCAGCACGCTCCGACGAAGAACGTCTGTTGCCTCAGACGCGCGACTGCTCGCATCCGAGGCTTCCCGTGTTCTCGAACGATTGCCTGCGGGCGGGATCGCACTCGCAGTGTTGGCCAACGAAGTGCTCGATGATTCCCACGCCCTCGACGCCGGGCGGCCCGTCGCGAATCTTGTGCTCGCCGCCATCCGTTCCCTCGATCCCGAGCAGGAGTTCACAGCGCGGCAACTCTGGGAGAGTGTCGGTGTTGCGCACGACGAGCTGTCGAGCACCGTTCTGGTTCATGCGCTGCCCTATTCGAGCCGGGCACAATCGGGGACGATGGCGCTGCCCCACTACCTCACCTTGCAACAGCTCGACCGCCTGAACCTGTTCGATGACGACTTGTCCGGCGTCGAGATCTTTGTCTGCGAGAACCCGTCGGTAGTCGCAGCGGCAGCACTCATCAGATCCCCTCCACTGGTCTGCTTGCGGGGGCAACCGAGTGCCGCAACCGTCAGGCTACTCACGCAGCTCAGTGCGGCCGGGTCGACGTTCCGCTATCACGGCGACTTCGATTGGGGTGGCATCCGTATTGCGAACGGACTGTTCCGGCGCTTCGGCTTCAGCCCTTGGCGGTTCCGCGCTCCTGACTACGAACGAATGGTCAGCACGAGAAGCACCCCGTTACTGGGAAAGCCCATTCATGCTGACTGGGATCGAAGTTTAACTGAGGCGATGACAGAGTTCAGCATAAAGATAGAAGAGGAAGCGGTTCTGGGCGACCTCATTCTGGACCTGTCGGAAGCGGGCTGGGACGCTCAATAAGGCAGCCGACGGGGGTCACGTCCCGTGGACTGGACGTGACCCCCGGTGTCTTGATAGGGGTAATCAGGAGCGCGAACTCGGGAATGAGTACCGAAGCTGATATCAACTGACTCGCAGGTGTCGAGAAACTCCACAGAGATACTGGATATGGCTCTGGTGCGGAGTGACTCAAAAGTCCACCGACACCTTCCGGGGTTGTCTTTGAGCGGATCTGTCCGCCGCGCCGGAGCCGCTAATGCCGGTCGATCAGCGGGTCATGACTTGATAGGAGCCTGACACCAGTCTCACCTCTGTGCTGTCTGCCTTCCTGACCAACGGCGATACCCTTCACGCAGAAACGGGACCATCGAAGTCATGACATTGATCGAAGAAGCACAAACCAGCATTGCGGTCTCGGAATCGCGCAGCATCTTCGCGGGGGTCGATACCCATAAAGACACCCACCATGTTGCCATCGTTGACGAACTCGGACGGCCGATCGCTGACCGGGAGTTCCTGGCGGTTGGAAGCGGATACCGCCAAACCCTCAGCAGTCCCAGATTGAAATCGTGGCGGGCGCGCCTGGATAAGTCCGTCCTATTGGGAACAGGTGAGAACGAATCACAGGTACAGAGAGATCGTGTCGACCTGGCCTCCTTAACTTATGGCTTGCTTGTCCGCATACGCGATAGTATTATCGTGTATGTGAATATAAAGGCACCGACCCTTGCGCCACTCTTCCGCTCGGATGCGCAAGGTGAACTACTCGCGACGCTGTTCCTGAACCCGGAGAGATCGTTCACGATCTCTGAGCTTGCACGCGCAGCGCACACGCCCTATGCGAGTGCCCACCGCGAAGTTTCCCGAATCGCCGAGATGGGACTGGCAACCACGACCAAGCGCGGGCAATCGGTCGAAGTGCAAGCCCGGCGCGACACTCCCGTGTTTCGACCCTTGGCCGAGCTACTCGGCTTCACCTACGGTCCGGCGATCGTCATTCCTAACTACCTCGCCGGTATCCCCGGCATAGAGGCCGCCTACATCTATGGATCATGGGCCGCCCGCCAAACGGGAGAACCGGGCGACACCCCGGGGGACATCGATCTCCTCATCGTCGGAAACCCACCACGAGGCGATGTATACGAGGCGGTGCGCCTTGCCGGGTCCGCCATCGCACGTGAGGTCAACCCTCGCATTGTGAGCGTTGAGCAGTGGGCGGCCGCCGATGACCCATTCCTCCGGACACTCGCGCAGCGCCCTATCGTTCACCTTGACATCAAGGAGCCGCTGTCATGATCAACCGCTGGGATCGTGGCCGTGCTGAGATCGATCAGCTCATTCACCAAGGTCGGCTAACCCGCGTTGCAGCGAACCGGGCTCTCGCCGAGAGCCATCTCGCCCAGGCCAGCACCCATCTCGCCGCAGCCTCAACCCTTCGCAATCTCGACCCGGCCGGAGCATTCACGCTTGCCTACGACGCTGCGCGTCTCGCACTCGCCGGTGTTCTCGTCAACCAAGGCCTCCGACCACGCGGTGAGGGTGCACACGCGGTTCTGCTTGAAGCAGCAATCGCTCAACTGGAGCCACCGCGTCAGCCAGAAATCCGCGAGTTCGACTGGATGCGCCGACTTCGCAACGACACCCAGTACCCCGATATCGACCGACCCTCGGCAAGCGGGGACGATGTCGATCAGGCCATCACCGCCGCGAAAGCGATCGTCGATCGCGCAACGCGACTGGTTGAAGTGATGCCGCCATATTGATCAGAGGTCAATAGGTCACTCGCGTGTGGAGAACCAAATCTCTGGCAAACACTGGGCCGGGACGAGTCGCAAAGACCGCATTTCGGCCACAATCCGACCCAAAACTTTTTGAAGTGTGGGCAAAGTGTGGGCAGAATGTGGGCAAAAGAAAAACAGGCCCGACCGCACTCCACGAGAAAGTGCTGATCAGACCTGTTTTACGTGGTGCGCCCGGAGGGATTTGAACCCCCGGCCTATTGATCCGTAGTCGAAAGCCGTCTCACCTGAGTTATGCGGAAGTGGCAGAAGTCCTACGAAAACACTGGCGACTGGGCGCGACTCCGATGCCGCGAGCTGACCACGATGTTCTCCGAGTGTGGGTGAAATGTGGGCACGAGTTCTATCGAGCAATGCTCTGTGATGTATCAGGACATCGGTGACAGTTCTGCATCAGGACATCGGTAACGGTTCCTGCATCAAGACATCGGTGACACTTAGAGGGTCCGAGGTTGCCGGCCTCTAGGCCGACCGGAGCCGACGTAT
>Ga0307486_1003106_pt1 | contig 11034 bp, 8 predicted proteins | sample CBIW02metaG_FD_203663 | JGI IMG/M metagenome (GOLD analysis project Ga0307486, IMG submission 203663) | Sea-ice brine microbial communities from Beaufort Sea near Barrow, Alaska, United States - CBIW 0.2 | ecosystem: Environmental > Aquatic > Marine > Coastal | place: USA: Alaska | collected... | reverse complement strand
GCGTTTAGCTTGTCGGCTCCATGAGTCGCGCGATCAGTTCGGTGAGCAGTCGCTCAGTGAGCGCCGCCGGCAGTGCCCCGATCAGGGCGAGCAGCGGCGCCATCCGCTCGGGGAGGCCATCGCTGGCGCCCTCAAGGCCAATCATCGCCAGAAGCCCTGCGGCTTGCTCAGAGGTCAGAGGCGGAGCATCCGGAGCCAACAGAGCCGCGCCGACCTCGGCCGGGAAGGCTGCGAGCGCTGCTTCAGCAGACACCGGAGGAATTCCGCGCACCTCTTCAGCAGCTGTGAGCAGCGCCGAGCTCAACTCATCGAGAACGCTTTCAGTCACCGGAGTGACTGTCAGATGGGTCGTCGCCGGAAGGACGCTACCGTCACTCTGCACGAGAGACGGCTGCAATTGAAGCAAGAAACCGTGCGCTCGTACCTGATCAGCCCAATGATGGGCGTCAACGCGACGGTCGGTCGGCACTGATTCGTCGGATGCCACTGCCATTAGCGGCCCGACCGGATTGCCAATAACGCGCAGGCCGTCAATGCCGTTGACGAGATCCCGCAGGGCGTTGGTTGATCGGGAACAGGACTCGGCAAGTTCGGCAAGGCCGCTCGTTCCGAGCGCGTGCGTGATTGCCCAGGCTGCGGCGAGCGGCCCGGCAGACTTCGAGCCGAGGATTGTGGGGTTCACGATGGGGTAACCCGGCCACCGCGTGGTCGCAAAGTATTGGGCGCGCTGTCGGTCACGACCGCGCTGCAGCAACACAGAAGCCCCCTTCGGCGAGTAGCCAAATTTGTGCAGGTCGGCGCTGATGCTCGTGACGCCCATCACCCCGAAGTTCCACGGCGCAACACCATCCCAGAACGGGAGGATCCAGCCGCCGATGCAAGCATCCACATGACAGGCGATGTCATGTTCTGCCGCTGCCGCAGCAACCTCAACGATCGGGTCCATCGAGGCGTGGGCATAACTGGGTGCCGAAACCACAACAAGGGCAACGTCATCACCGAATCGCGCAATGAGATCGCTGGCCGCAACCATTCCATCACCGTCGACGGGCACCAGATCAAGTTCAAGCCCGAAATAGTGCGCGGCCTTATGGAAGGCAGCATGCACGGTGACCGGCGCAAGCAAGCGAGGCGTTCCGGTACGGGCCGAGGCACCTGCACCGCGCCACACGTCGCGCGCCGTCTTGACGGCCAGCAGGCAGCTTTCGGTACCTCCGGTGGTTACGGTGCCGACGACATCCGAGTCTCCACCGAGAAGATCACGAGCGAACGCGACAACTTCGCGTTCCATGACTGCGACGGAGGTGAACGTGGTCGGATCGAGCCCGTTTACCGGCTGTACCGCCCGAATCGCGCTGGCAGCAAGCTCATCGAGCTCTGCCAGCCCCGAGTCGTAGACGTACGAGAGCACCCTGCCGCCGTGCGTCGGCGCATCAGCCAGTCGCAGTTGGTTCAACCGTTCAAGGATGTCGGCGGGTTCGTTGTCGAAATTCACTAGTTTCCCCGATCGGTGGGTGCAGAAGATGCCTCGGTATCCGCGGGCTCAGTATCCACGTGCTCGATGTCGGCATGCTCGATGTCGTGGCGGCGTAGCGGGTACCGCCTGAAGGTCACCAGCGACAGGCCAATGAGCACAGCAGGCACAATGCTGAAGCTAATGATGATCCCGACAATCGCGGAATCCGGCTGAGTCACAACCTGATTTGCTACCGATTCGACGTATCCGGATGTCGCAAGCACCAGCGTGAGTACGGTTGCGCCGAGTGCCAGTCCCGTCGTTTCGCCCGCGGTCCACACTCCCCCGAAGGTTCCAGCTGAGGCGATCTTGTGGCGGCGGGAGTCGTGGGAGATCACGTCGGGAAGCATCGACATGGGGAGGGCCTGCATTCCCGCATAGCCGGCTCCGGCGAGCGCGACGGGCAAGTAGATCCATTCACCGGGCCACCACAATTGCAGCACGATCAGTAGTGCGGCTACTCCGTAGAGCACCGATGCCCAGACGAAGGCTCGCTCTTTGCCACTGCGTCGTGAAATCGCCGCCCAGAGGGGAGCGAAAAGTAATGCAGGACCGATGAGGGCGACGAAGAGCAGCGCCACACCGGTACCGAGAACCCACGTGGCCACATACTGCGCTCCGGCGAGCATGACTCCGGTTGCGAGCGCCTGCAGCAGGAATGTCAGCAGAAGGGCACGGAAGGATTGGCTGCGATTGAGCGCTGCAATGCCGGCACGGTAGGTCGCGGCAACTGATACCGCCGGCGCCGCGATGACTGTGCCGGTTGGCGCCACGAACGAGGAGATGATGAGCGAGACTCCCATGAGGGCAGCCGCACTCAGGGCCATGACGAGGTAGCCGAGCCGTTCATCCGCAAAGGCATCACGAATCTCGGGCGCTCCCGCCCCGAACAGCAAGATTGCAATCGTCAACACAACGACTCGAACGGCCAATAGCCTCGTTCGTTCGTCGTAGCTGCGCGTCAATTCGGCTGGCAGGGCGATGTATGGCACCTGAAACATGCTGAACGCGGTCGCCGCGGCAACGAAGGCAACGAACACCCAAATGCCGGAGGCGAGCGGGCCAATTCCCGCGGGCACCGCAAACGTCAGCACAAAAAGGATCGGCAGCAGGATCGCGCCAAGCAACATCACCGGTCTGCGCGTACCGCGGCGGGCCAGGCTGTGGTCGCTTCGCGCGCCGATCACGGGATCGATCAGAACGTCCCACACCTTGGCCGCAGTGACAAGGATTCCTGCTGCAAGCGCGGCAATCCCGAGCGTGTCGGTCAGGTAGTACACCAGCACGAGACCGGGCAGCGCACCAAAGCCTCCCGTGCCGAGAGAGCCAATGGCATAGGTAGCGATTGTGGATCGGGTCAGAGCTCGCGGTGCTGCGGTCGTCATCTGTGTGAGCCTATCGCTACACACAGCCGAAATTGTGGCGCCCGGTCGTAGTGTTGGCACATGTCGCCTCACACTGTTGCTGCCCCTATCGGAGTTCGACGCCGCGACTCGCTCGTTGCGCGCTTGAGCTGCACCACTTCAGACACGGTCACCGTGATCGCGCCCTTCACCGGGCAGCCACTGCACGAGTTGCCACAGAGTTCGATCAGCGATGTTCAGGATGCCGCAGCATCCGCCCGTCTCGCACAGCACTCGTGGCAGGCTGCCGGGTTCGCGCACCGTCGCCGCATTCTGTTGCGCGCTCATGATCTGCTGCTCGAGCGCCGCGATGAACTGCTCGATCTGTTGCAAATAGAGACGGGCAAAACACGTGGTCACGCCTTTGAGGAGATCTTTCAGGCCGCATCGATCACTCGTTATTACGCTGTCTCCGCGCAGCACGTGCTCGCCACGAGACGGCGACGGGCGGGCATCCCGCTGCTCATGAGCACGCGGGTCAGCTACTCCCCCAAACAGCTCATCGGAGTCGTCACGCCGTGGAACTACCCGATCGCCTTAGGCGCAATGGATATTGTTCCTGCGCTCGCCGCCGGCAGCGCGGTGATTCAGAAGATCGACAATCAGGGTGCGCTCTCGATGCTCGCCACCCGAGAGGCCTATATCGACGCCGGGGTTCCCGCCGAACTGTGGCCGATCGTTGCTGGTCCAGGCAGCGAAGTCGGCAACGCCGTGGTCGACAGTTGTGACTATGTTTGCTTCACCGGTTCAACTCCCACCGGAAGGAGCGTCGGCGAACGTGCCGCCAGTCGTCTCATCGGCGCATCGCTCGAGCTCGGCGGCAAGAATCCCCTCCTTATACTCGGCGACGCCGACCCGGCGAAGGCTGCGGCAGACGCCGTCTACGCGTGCTTCTCGGCAATGGGTCAGCTGTGCGTGTCAATCGAACGCATCTACGTGCATGAGTCAATCGCGGCTCAGTTCACCCGCGAGTTCGCTGCACGTGTCGGCGCCCTCACCCAGACGGCCGCCCTCGACTACTCCGGCGATGTCGGATCGCTCACCTCCGCGGCGCAGCTAGAGCGTATTCAGGCACACGTAGACGACGCCGTAGCCAAAGGAGCAATAGTGCTCGCTGGCGGTACGACTCGCCCCGACATTGGCCCATACTTCTTCGCGCCAACGGTGCTCACCGACGTCACGGCAGACATGGAATGCTTCGCAAATGAAACGTTCGGGCCCGTCGTCGCCATCACGACGGTTGCCAGCGACGACGAAGCAATCGACCGAGCGAACGACAGCGAGTTCGGTTTAAACGCCTCCATCTTTAGCGGATCCGTTGCCCACGCCCGACGACTCGCTGACCGGCTTGATGCTGGCAGCGTGAACATCAATGAGGGCTACCGCGCCAGCTTCTCCAGCGTGGACGCTCCGATGGGCGGAATGAAAAACTCGGGGCTAGGCCGACGCAATGGCCCAGAAGGAATTCTTCGGTTCGTGCAATCTCGCACTGTCTCGCAGTCGAATGGCATCATGCAGTTGCCTCGCTCGGGCACAGAATTCGCCGCAATGGCAGGCCTCATGATCACACTACTTGGCGTGTTGAAGCTGCTTCGCCGGCGCTAGGTTGCTTCGTTGTCGAACGGTGCTGGCTCGCCATCGGCGCTTTCGCCCTGCCGCTCGGCGACGGCAGCCTTGCGGTCTGCAAAGGCCGCAGATCGTGGGGGACGAACCTTTACCGGCGGTGGCTCGTCTTCGAGAAGAGCGTCGCGGATGATGCGTCGAGGGTCGTACTGGCGAGGATCGAGTTTCTTCCAGTCGATCTCGTCAAAGTCTGGGCCCATCTCGTCACGCATACGATCTTTCGCACCGCTAGCCATGTCCCGCAGTGAGCGAACGAGGCGTGCGAGCTGAGACGCGTAATACGGCAAGCGTTCCGGCCCAAGCAAAAAGACAGCAATGAGCCCAATAATGAGCAGCTTGTCGAATGTTAGACCGAATGACACCCGTTTAGCTTACCGGCGGCGTCGTACTCTGCGTCTACAGTTGAGGCAGCGAATAGGAGCAATGTGTCAGACAAGCAGCTGAGCTGGAAGTATGCCGAGGACTTCGTTGTCGAACGCCCAGAAATTGCGGCCGCTCGTGTGCATTCGAAAGAACTCGGAATCGAGGCCGTCTCCCCCGCTGTCGGCGCGCAATTAGCTTTGCTGGCTGCCGCAACCAACGCCAAGAACATCATCGAAGTCGGCACCGGAGTTGGCATCAGCGGCCTCTGGATGCTCACAGGAAGCCCAACAGCGCTCCTCACGACGATCGACTCTGAGCTTGACCACCAGCACGTCGCGCGCGCTGTTTTCGCTGAGGCGAACATTCCCTCGAATCGCGTTCGTCAGATTGGCGGACGAGCCGCCGAAGTTCTGCCCCGAATGAACGAATCGAGCTACGACCTCGTCTTCATCGACGCCGACCCACACTCCGTAATCGAATATGTCGAACACGGGTTACGGCTTGTACGACCCGGCGGTGTCGTTGTGGTTGCCCACGCGTTGTGGCACGACCGAGTTGCCGATCCAACGCAGAGGGATGCAACGGTGTCGAATTTTCGCACTCTCCTCAAGGAAATCTCCCAATCCGAGGCAGTGATCAGCTCGCTCATTCCCGTTGGCGACGGGCTGCTCCAGCTCACTAAGCTCAGCGACTAGCCCAACATCTAGCTAGCGCATCTCGCGCTCAGAGTCGGCACGTACTGTTGAATCGGAGTTGACCGAGCATAGGAACGAGCGCTGAAACGGTCACCCCTAGGGGGCGGTACCCCCTAGTTCGGCGGGGAAAGCGGCGCATCCATGACAGGCAGTAACACGACACTCAACGACTCGACGGTCGGCGACACAACCGGCAGTGACACAACCGGCAGTGACACAACGGGCTGGGTGCGGGTACGCGGTGCCCGTGAGCACAATCTCAAGAACATCGACCTCGACATCCCCCGGGACCGCTTCGTGGTCTTCACCGGTATTTCCGGATCTGGAAAGTCTTCGCTCGCGTTTGGCACTCTCTATGCTGAGGCGCAGCGGCGGTACTTCGAATCGGTGGCGCCGTATGCGCGGCGGCTCCTCAATCAGGTCGGCGCCCCCGACGTGGGGGAAATAAGCGGACTACCCCCGGCAGTCGCCCTGCAGCAACGACGGGGCGCGCCGAGTTCACGCTCATCAGTCGGCACGATCACCACCCTGTCGAATCTTCTGCGCATGCTCTACTCCCGCGCAGGAACCTATCCGTCGGGAGCTGGCCACCTGTCTGCCGAAGCCTTCTCGCCAAACACTGCCGCCGGGGCCTGCCCGCGGTGCCACGGTCTCGGGATCGTGCACGACGTTGTGGAAGAGCTTCTTGTTCCCGACCCCGGGCTGAGCATTCGTGACGGTGCGATCGCTGCATGGCCCGGTGCGTGGCAGGGGGCGAACCTTCGCAGCATCGTGCATGGCCTCGACATTGACATTGATGTGCGTTGGAAGGATTTGCCTCGTGCCACTCGGGACTGGTTGCTCTACACCGAGGAACAGCCATCCGTTCTGATCATGCCGGAAGACGGACGACTCGATCATGGGTACCGTGGCAAGTTTTGGAGCGGCCGCAGTCACATCATGAACGTGCTTGCTCAGTCGCAGAGCGATCGGATGCGCGAGCGCGCGCTCCGCTACGTGCGGAGCATGGCGTGCCCTGACTGTTCCGGAAGCGGACTACGCCCCGAAGCACTGGCGATCACGTTCGCTGGCCTTACGATCGCCGAGATGAACGCGGTGCCCCTCGGGGAACTCGCGGCCGCATTGCGGGTCGGGGTCGACACGCTCGCGGCAGACGACGGCGATGGCAACGAGGCTGCCGATCGAATAGCCGCGGATGTTTCCGCTCGTGTGGAAGTGCTGCTCGATCTCGGCCTCGGGTATCTGAGCCTTGGCAGGAACTCGACGACACTTTCTCCCGGCGAAGCACAGCGACTGCGGATCGCGACCCAGTTGCGTTCAGGACTATTCGGTGTCATCTATGTGCTCGACGAGCCCTCTGCTGGGCTGCATCCTGCCGACGCTAAGCCTTTGCTTGACGTGCTGGATCGACTCAAGTCCTCCGGCAACTCGCTATTCGTCGTCGAACACGATCTCGACGTCATTCGCCGGGCGGATTGGATTGTCGACATCGGCCCTCGAGCGGGAGAGGGAGGCGGTCAGCTCATCTATTCCGGACCCGTCGATGGGCTTCGGGATGTTGAGGAGTCAATTACCGGGAGCTATCTGTTCCCCGGCGAAGGCGCACACTCGCGAGAAGTTCGAACTCCCGAGAACTGGGTTCAGCTGCGCGGAGTTTCCCGGCACAACCTCAATGATGTCTCCGTCGACGTTCCCCTCGGAGTCATGACCGCGGTCACCGGCGTCTCGGGATCAGGAAAATCGACCCTTGTCACCCAAGTACTCGCGCAGGTGGTGCGTCGGCACCTCGGGGCCGCGCCAGACGACGCTGACGAGGCGGAAATTGACATCGACGTGCAGGAAGAGTCTGGAGTGGACTCGTTCGATCGGATAGTCGTTGTAGACCAGCGTCCCATCGGACGAACTCCACGGTCCAACCTCGCCACCTACACGGGAATGTTCGACACTGTGCGCAAGCTGTTCGCCGCCACAGTCGAGGCAACCGAGCGCAAATACAACGCAGGACGTTTCTCGTTCAACGTCGCGGGAGGGCGCTGCGAGACCTGCCAGGGCGAGGGATTCGTCTCGGTCGAGCTGATGTTCCTGCCCGGAACGTATGCGCCGTGCCACACCTGTCACGGCGCGAGATACAACGCGGAGACGCTAGAGATTAAGTATCAGGAGAAGTCGATCGCGGATGTTCTCGGCATGACGGTTGATACAGCAGCGAAGTTCTTTGCCGATATCCCTACCGCTGCGCGCAGTCTCGCCACTCTTCGTGAAGTTGGCCTCGGCTACCTTCGACTTGGCCAGCCCGCCACTGAACTCAGCGGTGGCGAAGCCCAGCGCATCAAGTTGGCGACTGAACTACAGCGCGCCAGACGCGGACACGCGCTCTACCTGCTCGATGAGCCGACTTCCGGACTCCACCCTGCCGATGTACAACTACTACTGGAGCAGCTACACAAGCTTGTGGATGCGGGGAATACCGTCGTTCTGGTCGAACATGATCAAGCAGTAATCGCTTCGAGCGACTGGGTCATCGATTTGGGACCGGGCGGTGGCGACACCGGCGGACGGGTGGTTGCCACGGGAACACCAAACACCATCGCGGCCGGCGAAGGCGCGACCGGCCAATATCTTGCGGCCTGGCTGGCTGAGCAAGGGCCGAGTACGAAATGACGCAGTGAGACCGGCAACATCCCGATCCAGCAACCGGATCAACACCGCCAGCGGGAAAGACGAAAGCGCCAACCGAATCGGCTGGCGCTTTCGTTGAAACTGGATGCAGCAAACGAAGATGCGGATCGACCGCACATTCATTGACGCTGGGTGGAGCCTCTCTAAACGGAGGCGACAACACCCGCAAGTGCGTCGTGCAACTCTTTAGCTTCATCGTCGTTTACAGAAACAACGAGACGACCGCCGCCTTCGAGAGGCACTCGAACAATAATGAGTCGACCCTCTTTGACAGCCTCCATCGGCCCGTCACCGGTCCTCGGCTTCATGGCTGCCATAGATAGTCCCCTTTCATCGGTACTAACTTCCATTATCCAGCAAAAACCGCTGATACTGAAACTCTGTCGAATCGACTTTGGAGAAACCGTCAGTTTAAGGCGGAGTCCAGTCATAGTTGTCGACCCACCAGGCGATATGCACCCATCCCCACTGGCCAGCAATGCAGGCAATCAGGAGTAGAACTCGGTAGATGCGGGACTGCGGTATAGCTAACACTCCAGCGATCGGGAACATCGGCATCAGCAGGCGAAATGTACTCGACTGCGGAAAGAACACGGCCAAAAGGTACAGGGCGTAACTCGCCACCCACAACCGAAGATCTACACCGAGCCGGCGGGCCGGTCTCAAGAAGAGGAAGCCGAAGAAGGCGAGGATGCCGATCACCAGCAGAGTCGAAAGCACCCACTCGGGAATGTTCCACCACTGATGCCAAAATCCCGCCGCCTGAAACCACGCAGTGAACGGCACGAGCTTGACGTACCCGATGTATGGCGCGCGCCAGGCAAGCTCCGTGTCGGTATAGGCAGCGGGAATTCCTGTTCCCAGCGCCGCGATGATCAACCATGCGAAACCCATTACAAGGCTGAAGAAGGTAACGGAGACCGCAGCGACCCGCTCGCGCAGCGGGAATTCTTCGCGATCGCGAATCCACCACCGATGCACTACATGCAGGCCAAGCGCGAGGGCGAAGGCGAGGCCGCTAGGGCGAGTAAGTGACATCACCGCGATCACCGGGATGAGCATCCAATAGTGACGTTTCATGAGCCAAAACAGCGCAAGAATCAACAAAAACAGGTGCATCGATTCGGCATATGCCACTTGCAGAATGGGCGACAACGGCGCGAAGCAGAAGACTGCGACCGCGAAGAGCGCGGTTCGAGCCGGGAGCACCAAGCTCATCACGCGATAGAGCAGCAACGCGGCGCCGAGCGCGAAGCCCACCGAGATCATGACTGCTACGACCGCGAAGTCGAGCCGTGTTACTTCCATTACGAAGCGCACAACGAAGGGGTAGCCGGGCATGAACGCCCACGCGTTCTCGGCAACGTGCCCCGCATCGTCCAGAGGCAACTCGGCGGGATAGCCGGAGAGCGCGACGATGTAGTACCAGTGGCCGTCCCAGATCTTGGCAAACGAGAAGTAGTCGGGCCGGGCAGCAGTCCAGCCGTTTGGGCCCTGAATGGAGGCGTACGCCAACAGGATCGCTGTTGTCACCACGCGTGAGGCGGCGAAGATGCCCAGGACCGCCAGCCACCATCGCTCGGGGGCGAGCACCGCAGTGGTTGCGCGGCGAACGACGGAGGTTAGCGAGCCGTCAGCCACGCCCTCAACCCTCGCTCGCAGGCCAGGATCTCACTTGTTGCAACGCGCTCGTCGTCCGCGTGCGCACGCAGCGGGTTTCCCGGTCCGTAGTTGACAGCGGGGATGCCGAGTTCGGAGAAGCGAGCAACGTCGGTCCAACCGTATTTGGGAGCGGGTGTGCCGCCGACCGCGGTCACGAAGTCTTGCGCGATGGGTGCGTCCAGACCCGGTCGCGCGCCACTAGCAAGGTCGGTTACTTCACAGTCGAAACCGGCGAACACCTCGTGGAGGTGCTGGATGGCTTGGTCGGTGCTGCGGTCGGGGGCGAAACGAAAGTTGACGGTTACGGTGGCGCGATCTGGAATCACGTTGCCGGCAACACCGCCCGAGATTCCAACAGCATTGAGGCCCTCGCGGTACACAAGGCCGTCCACTTCGCGCTGTTCGGGCTCGTAGGCCGCCAAAATCGCCAGTACGGGCGCAGCGGCGTGAATCGCATTCTCGCCCATCCACGCGCGTGCAGAGTGCGCACGCAGGCCAGACAAGTGGATGTCGATGCGGGCGGTGCCATTGCAGCCGCCCTCAACCGAAGAATTCGAGGGCTCCCCGAGAATGGCAAAGTCGCCAGCCATCACGTCGGGATGATTGCGCGCTAGACGACCGAGCCCATTCAGCTCTGCCGCAACCTCTTCGTGGTCGTAGAACACCCATGTCACATCGATCGGGGGATCAACCAGTTCCGCCGCGAGCTTGAGCGCGATCGCAACTGCACCCTTCATATCGACGGTGCCACGACCCACGAGGTGTTCTTCACCATCGATTTGCTCGGTCGTCGTCGGAAGGTTCGCATTCACGGGAACCGTATCGATGTGCCCGGCAATCACTACTCGCTGAGCCTTGCCACCGTTCGTGCGAGCAACGATGGCATCCGCATCCCGAATAATCTCAAGGTGATCGAAACCGCTCAGCGCCGTCTCGATCGCATCCGCAATCTGCCGTTCATTGCCCGAAACCGACTCGATATCGCACAGTTGGCGGGTGAGGTCGGGGCTCGAGGCACCCAAATCGAGCACGGGAACGGTGGGATCGGTCACAGGCATGCACCCAGTGTAAGTAATCTTGATGCATGACTTCG
>Ga0307486_1003105_pt1 | contig 11041 bp, 10 predicted proteins | sample CBIW02metaG_FD_203663 | JGI IMG/M metagenome (GOLD analysis project Ga0307486, IMG submission 203663) | Sea-ice brine microbial communities from Beaufort Sea near Barrow, Alaska, United States - CBIW 0.2 | ecosystem: Environmental > Aquatic > Marine > Coastal | place: USA: Alaska | collected... | reverse complement strand
GTGTTTTATCCTTCGCGTATGGCCGACAGGATCCTGGGAATGGGAGATGTTGTTTCATTGGTAGAACGTGCACAGGAACAATATGATGAAGAAGAAGCGAGGAAGCTTCAGAAAAAAATAGCCAAGAACCAATTTGGATTTGATGATTTTTTAACCCAATTACATCAAATCAAAAAAATGGGGTCTATGAAAGACCTGATGGCGATGATTCCTGGTGCCGGAAAAATGTTGAAAGATGTGGATATCGATGACGATTCTTTCAAACACATAGAAGCCCTTATTTACTCTATGACTCCTGAAGAAAGAAGCACACCAGCCTTAATTAACGCGAATCGAAAAAAACGAATTGCAAAAGGATCAGGAACGTCTGTGCAACAGATCAACCAATTGTTGAAACAGTTCAACCAGATGGGGAAAATGATGAAGATGATGCAAGGCGGCGGCGGTAAAAAGATGATGCAAATGATGAAGGGAATGAAATAAGACCCCGAAAAACCGAAGGGGGAATTTTTTATAAAATATAATCAAGCTTTTTCCGTAAATAAATCGGTTGGCTTTAAACTTAACAAAGGAAATGACAATACTTGATGGTAAAAAAATCAGCAACGAAATTAAGAATGAAATTGCAGGGGAAGTTCAGAAAATGAAGGACCGCGGAGAAAAAGTTCCGCATTTGGCCGCAATTATTGTTGGAAATGATGGTGCGAGTGAAACCTATGTAGCCAGCAAGGTAAAAGCTTGTCAACGAGTAGGTTTTGAATCTACTTTGGTTAAAATGTCAAGTACCACCAGTGAGACAGAACTGTTGAATAAAATCAGGGAATTAAACGAAAATCCGGATATCGATGGGTTTATCGTTCAATTGCCCTTGCCACCACAAATAGATACCCAGAAAGTGTTGCTTACCGTAAATCCGGATAAGGATGTAGACGGATTTCATCCTACAAATTTTGGAAAAATGGCCCTGGATATGACCAGTTTTATTCCCGCCACGCCTTTTGGAATTCTGGAATTATTGGAACGATATAAAGTGGAAACACAAGGAAAACACACCGTTGTAATTGGCAGGAGTCATATTGTTGGCAGGCCGATGAGTATTTTGATGGGAAGAAAAGGATTTCCCGGAAATTCAACCGTAACCCTTACTCATAGTTATACCAAAAATATCACTCAGATAACTTCACAGGCTGATATAATTATTACTGCCTTGGGAAATCCTGGATTTCTAAAAGCCGAAATGGTAAAAGAAGGAGCCGTAATTATCGATGTTGGGATCACAAGGGTTGCAGATGAAAACACTGAAAAAGGTTACCGCATTTCCGGAGATGTGGATTTTGAAAACGTTAGTAAAAAAGCATCGTTTATAACACCGGTTCCGGGAGGAGTAGGACCCATGACCATAGCAATGTTGCTAAAAAACACATTGCTGGCAAGGGAAAATCACCGATTGGCTTAAGATTTAATTTTGATTATATTAAAATGGCCGTCTTTTGACGGCCATTTTTTTAAGTATTTGATTATTTCTATGCCTGAGATTCCAATTTCCAATCCAGGTAATTATGCAAATCGGTTTCTATAAATCTCAATCCGAAAGATAATACCGCCAGATCATCAATATAACCTATAAGCGGAATAAAATCGGGGACAATATCAAATGGATTTAAGAGGTACAAAAAACCAAATGCTATGGTTGCTATTGTGAACCAGGGCACTTTGGTGTAATTTCCTTTTCGGTAATCTGAAAGCATCCCCAGCATAACCTTGCCAAGTTCAGAATATTTTCTCAAGACGCTGGCATTGACCAATTTACTGGAAATTTCCTTCTCGTTGTCCATAACCACGTCTACATCATCCTCTTTAATTTGAAGGATCTCATCACTCATAGAATCTTCATCAATGATATTGCTCTTTTTATTAAACATATTTTATTTATTTAAGAGGTTGTTGTTTTAATTTCATCTTTTTCATTTCCATATTCTTTCTTATATATTTTTAATATAAGCAAAAATAGCGAGATTAAAAGGGGGCCGAAAATGAGCCCTATAAACCCGAATAAAGGAACACCAATTACTACGCCAATCAGGGTAATTAATGGATGCACGCTTGAAAGCTTTTCCAGGACATAAAGCCTCACCAAATTATCTGTGACGCCTACAACGGTAAATCCATATATTAATATTCCTAAAGCTTGCCAGGTTTGGCCTTGTGAAAACAGTAAAATGCAAACGGGAATTATTCCCAACGCAGTTCCTACAAATGGGATCATGGAGCTAATTGCCGTAATTCCAAACCAGAATAAGGGTTCCGGAACTCCAAAAATAAGGTAACCTATTAAGGCAACTACGCCCTGAAACAAGGCCACCAAAGGAATTCCAAGGGCATTGGAGCGTACTGAAATGTCACTTTCTTTCCCTATTAACTTGATGTTTTCTTTTCCTAAAGGAATATATGAAATCAAAAGTTCTTTCAGCTTTTCCTGGTTGATCAGCATATAGTAGAGCAGGAAATACATGATAGCAATGGCTATCATTGCGTTAAATGTGCCACCGGCAAATTTTTGTAAGTTGTTAGATATCCAATTTGTAATTGAAGCACTATCTAATGTATTCGTAAAGTTATAATTAAAATATACTTCCAGCTTCCCGATTTGGTCTTTAAAAACATTGATTATTTTTTCAGAATTGGATATGGCTTTCTTAATTTTGGAAGTAAGCATGAATGCAATTAAACCCACCGGGATTAGAATTACTATAAAAGATATCAGCATCAATATTACTGCTGCCAGGGATTTTTTCCAGCCCTTGGCCACCAATTTTTTCATCCAATTTCTAAAAATCACAAAAAGGGTTATGGCGCCAAGTACTCCTGAGATATAAGGCACTAATTCCTTAAATATTAAAATTCCTAAAAACGAAATAATGATTAGCACGAGCAATTGACGCACTAAGTTGGGATTTAGTTTATTCATCTATAATTTTATTTTGCAAATAACTGATCTATATTTTTAAATGCTTTAAATTCCAATGCATTTCCTGAAGGATCTCTAAAAAACATGGTTGCCTGCTCCCCGGTTTTACCTTGAAACCTAATATAAGGTTCAATCACAAAATTAATGCTTTTCGCACTTAATTTTTCGGCAAATTCCTGAAACACTTCCCATTCTAAAACCACCCCAAAATGGGGAATTGGCACATCTTTTCCATCTACCGGATTGCCTTTTATGGCCTGAGAAACTTGTGATTGCTGCTCGTGCAATACCAACTGATGGCCGAAAAAATTAAAATCAACCCAATGTTCGGTGCTCCTGCCTTCAGTACACCCTAAGGTTTCACGGTAAAAGACCCTGTTTTTTTCAAGATTGGATACTGGAATAGCAAGGTGGAAAGGTTGTAATTTGCTCATATTAATTATTTGTTTTTTGCACTTCCAGTAATTTTTGTTGTGAGAAGTATTTCATTTAAGGCTTTTCTTATCAATAGGATTATACGCGATGGAGAAGAATTTTTTTTGTCAAATATTTTCTTCTTAAGGCCTCATTCGGATCTTTATTCCCGATTTGATTATTAGTTGAGTAAATTTTTTGTAAAATTATAAAGATATCCTTATAATAAGTCAATGTTAATCGCTAATAATCTGTTAAGATTTCTATTCTGAAGGATTCCTAGGTTTAAAATGTTTTGAATCTGAAGAAGGGGATGGATTTTGATGAGGTCTTGATTCCGCCAAACCAGATGGTTTATTCACAGGTAAATTTGAGGAGTTAATAGTTTTTTCAGATTTTGAAACCATATCATTAATGGTTTGCAGTTCCTCTAAAGTTAAATCGCGCCATTCACCTACCGGAATATCAAGTTGGACATTCATTATCCTGACTCGTTTTAAATGAGTAACCTCATATCCTAAATATTCACACATCCGGCGGATTTGCCTATTCAGGCCCTGGGTAAGTACAATCCGAAAATCAAATTTACCGAGGCGTTCAACCAGGCACTTTTTGGTATAGGTTTCCAGTATAGGAACCCCCTGGCCCAAACGTTCAATAAAATTTGGGGTAATTGGCCGGTTTACAGTCACAATATATTCTTTTTCGTGATTGTTTCTGGCCCTTAATATTTTATTTACAATTTCGCCGTCGTCCGTTAAAAAGATAAGACCTTCACTGGCTTTGTCTAACCTGCCTATAGGAAAGATGCGTTTGGGATAATTTATATAGTCTATGATATTGTCTTTTTCCACACCCGTATCTGTAGTACAAACAATGCCCACAGGTTTGTTAAAGGCTATGTACACTGGTTTTTCATTCTTATTCTGAATGGTTTCCCCGTCAACCTTTACTATATCACCTTCGGTGATTTTGGTGCCCATTTCAGGAACTTTCCCATTTAGGGTAACTCTTCCCTGTTCAATTAGTTTATCGGCTTCACGCCTTGAACAATATCCGGCTTCGCTTAAATATTTATTGATTCGGGTAAGTTGCATCTGATAAGATTAATTTAGACTGCAAAGATAATGGTTCAGCAGTTAAAAATTTAACGGATGAGCACAATTTAAATTTGCAGTCCTTTTAAATATTTATTTGTCGTGCGAGTTTTCCGCATCAACAACATCTGAATCTTTTCTGTATTTCAACATTGAAATTCCCGCCATAAAAAAAACAAATCCAAGAATTGCCAAAGCCCATGGACTTAAAGATGGAATTAACGAACTTCCAAAGATTCCCAGGACTCCCATTACCAAACCTACAGCCCCGACAATTGTCATGATTAACGCTAAAATCTTGATCATAATGTAAATTATTAGTTAGACGATAAAGGTAAACAAAGAATTTAAACCCTAATTCTTATTAACATTACTTAAGGGGGAACCAAAAAAAACCTTAATAAATTTGAGATTGTTCTCAATATAAACTACTGAAAATTTCCCTGGTTTAAAACCTGGAATTTTCCTCAATCTATTAATAGTTTGAAGGATTTACCAACTTATCATAAAGTATTTAATTTTTGCATTGTCGGGAATTTGGGACGCACTTATTCTGGTATCGGTGTCGTACCTGAGGCTGGAGGGCAATTCCTTTTTATCGATGGTGAGGTATAAATTGAGTTCATCTATAAATACCACAGCCGAATTAAGTGTATTCTCAATCCTGGAAATTGCATATTTCTCAACCACATCCCCAAAAGTGCTTTTGATGTTCAATCCTTTAGCAGTTTGAAATTTGGGATCCAAGATCTGAATATAACCAATGGTACTGGTAGAATCGAATTGTTGAACCGGTTCCAGGATTAAAAGCGGGGAGCCGTCACGGTCGAAAATTTCAATATTGTTAGCAACATTCAAAAACTGGCTTTTGGAGATATTTCGAACGATGGAATCTTCCTTAAAAATAGAGTCCAGCTGGTTGATGCGAATTTCTTTGGTTAGGGCCCCAACCCGGTTATTATCAATTAAAAACGGATCGGAATCCCTTCCACATGCCATTAATAGAACTGCAATTATTACAAAACTTAATATTTTCATACTTAATTTATTTTTTCTGGCCAATAGTGTGATCTTTAATTTGTTAATCCTATAATTTTATAATTATTGGGCGACAGGTAATAGTGTTTTTTTGTTAAATTCCCATTGTGGGCTATTTGAATGCTTTATTCAGAATGCTCATAACACCTCTTATGAAGGTCGCGCTGGTTAGCACTTTTATAATCGCACCTTGAGATTTGCCGGAGCTTCTTCCGGATTTTGAAGCTGTATGTTGCACAACTTCCCGTTCTTTTTTAGCTTTCTCTTTGGCATCATCTTCGTCGGCACGTTCAATTTTATAATTTAATAATTCATAAGCGCTTTCCCTGTCTATGCTTTTGTTGTATTTGGAAAAAAGCTGTGAACCACTTATCAAATTGTTTATTTCCTGAGGCGTTAAAATATCCATCCTGCTCATTGGCGCGCGCATCATAGTTGCCGCAAGTGGGGCAGGCCTTCCTTTTTCGTCCAGGGCTGAAATTAAAGCTTCTCCAATTCCTAACGAAGTTATAACCTCTTTGGTATCGTAAAACTCTGAAATCGGATAATTTTCAGCAGTTAATTTTATTGCTTTTCTGTCATTGGCCGTAAATGCACGAAGCGAATGCTGGATTTTCAATCCTAATTGGCTCAATACTTCTTTAGGAACATCGGTTGGGTTTTGTGTAACAAAAAAAATGCCAACTCCTTTGGAGCGTATCAATTTAATAATACTTTCAATTTGATCCAGTAAGGCACCGGAAGCTTCTTTAAAAATTAAATGAGCCTCGTCAATGAACAGCACTAATTCCGGTTTATCACTGTCTCCTTTTTCCGGGAATGTCGAATAAATTTCGGCTAATAAACTGAGCATAAAAGTTGAAAACAATTTAGGTTTATCCTGAATGTCAGTTAGCCGAATTATATTTACATAACCTTTTCCTTCAGGGGTTTTTCTTACAAGATCCTGTACCTCAAATGAAGACTCCCCAAAAAACAAATCGGCACCCTGTTGCTCCAAAGCCACAATTTTCCTAAGAATTGTTCCGGTGGACATTTTAGACGTCCGGCCATAACTTTCCTCAAATTCTTTCTGGCCTTCCTCGGTGGCAAACTGAATAATTTTTTTGAGGTCTTTTAAATCCAACAAGGGTAAATGATGGTCGTCACAATATTTAAATACTATTGCCAAGATCCCGGTTTGAGCATCGGAAAGGTCAAGGATACGCGCCAGTAATACCGGACCAAATTCGCTTACGGTAGCTTTTAGCCGAACTCCGGGTTGTTCCGAAAGGCTTAAAATTTCAACCGGAGATGCCTGAGGTTTAAATTCAAAACCTATGAGTTTGTGCCGGGCTTCCAGCTTTTCATTGATTGAGGCAGGCTGGGCAATTCCACTTAGGTCGCCTTTAATGTCCATCATTAAGACTGGGATCCCTTTTTCAGATAAATTTTCGGCGAGGATCTGCAATGTTTTGGTTTTTCCTGTGCCCGTGGCTCCGGCAATAAGTCCATGCCGGTTCAGCGTTTTTAACGGAATCTTTATTTGGGCTTCCGGATAGGGTTTGCCTTCCAGCATTGCTGCACCCATAAAGATGTAATCCCCTTTGGTGGCATATCCGTTTTGAATATGTTCAACAAAATTTTCCTCTTTTGCCATACGACTGGTTATTATAAAAATGCAGTTTGTAAGAAAAATCGTTGTTTTTACTGCTTAGTTAATGGTTTGACTAAGTTATTATAAAAATTGGAATTGAAACCAAACCATTTTAGCAATTTCTTAACTTTGAATGTTCAAATATAATTTTTTATAGCCCGCGATTTTAATCGTAAGAAAATTAATTTGAAAACAATTCCAAGCGGTTTAATTTTTTTTCGCCCTCTACTAGTCAAGAGATAGTTAGTAGTATGGATTAAAACTGTAATTTTATGGATATGAAAAAATACTGTTTATTTTTATTAGGTTTGATGATCTTAGGGTGCCAAACCCAAAAAACTGGACTTGAGAAATTGTCCAAATCGAAAAATGATCTATTAAAACCGGTTTTTGATAATGCCGAAAAATATGAGTTACAAATACTTTACACCCAGGTTAACCGAAAGCCGAACGGCGAAATTGAATTTACAGATTTTAATTATAGGGTGAACGATAACGCCTATTTTTATCCGGCGAGCTCGGTTAAACTTCCCGTTGCAGCACTGGCTTTGGAGAAATTGAAAGAACTACGAAACTCAGAACAGATTGGAATTATCAGAGATTCACCGTATTATATTGAAGGCGATTCTGTGAAACATTCAATTTCTACGGATATTGAAGCTGTATTTGCAGTAAGCGATAATGAAGCCTTTAACAGGTTGTTCGAATTTTTGGGACAGGATTACATCAATAACAAATTGGAGCAGAAAGGATTGATCCCTGTAAGTATTTCACATCGACTTTCAGTAGGAAATGCATTAAAAACCGAAACAATTCCAATGATTTTTGAAATTCTTGAAAACAATGATACTTCAACCTTCCGTTTGCCCGTCACTAATAATCTGTCTGCAATTCCTCTTAATATGAATGGAATTCAAAAAGGGATCGGTTTTATTCATAATGATACTTTGGTCGATGGAGCCTTTGATTTTTCATTAAAAAACTATTTTCCGCTACGGTCGCAAAACCAATTGATGAAGCAATTGATGTTTCCGGAGAATTTTCCTGAAAATAAGCGATTTGAAATGGATGAAGAAGATAGGAAATTTTTGCTCAATGCTATGAAGCAACTTCCCCGGGAGGCTGGTTATGATCCTGAAGAATATCCGGATAGTTATGTAAAATTCTTTTTATACGGAGACACAAAAAATGCCATTCCCGATGAGATAAAAATTTATAATAAGATAGGTGAGGCATACGGGACACTTACTGAAACAGCTTATATAACCAATGCCTCCAAGGAGTTGGAATTCTTTCTTTCAGCCACCATTTTGGTCAATAAGAATGGGGTTTATAACGACGATAATTATGAATATGAGAGTATTGGAATTCCTTTTTTCGCCGCTTTGGGCAGGGAGATCTATGAACTTGAATTAAACCGAAAAAAATAAACCGAAGACTGAAAATTCTTGTTCAAAACACTCTTCGGAATAAAAAAGATCTCATTAAAACCTAGTTTACCGCTGGGGTGAGCATTTGTATGGTTCCATTTTCGGCATCTATTTCAGCTTCAATTCCATTTGGAATAGTGAAGTTATCCTCAATATGCCCGAACATCGCCCCGGAATAAGCGGGTATTTTTAATGGTTTTATATAATAATCTATTACTTCTTCAAGCGTTAACGATCCATATCCCTCGCCGCCGGGATCACAATCGGTACATTTTCCAAATACAAAGCCGGAAATTTTATCTAAAACGCCGCCAAGTTTCAACTGGGACATCATCCTGTCTACCGCATAAATTTTTTCACCCACATCTTCCAGGTAAATTATCTTATTTTCCCAATCTGGCAGGTATTCAGATCCCATAATCCCTGTTAATACCGATAGGTTTCCTCCCATTAAAACACCACTGACCTTTCCCGGATAAATGGTACGGATCCTGTTTGAAACCTGAGTGAGATTATCTCCGATATCGATAGGATTTTCCATCAATATTGCCTCCCCGTCAAAAAGGATCCTTTTAAAATAGGAATAACTGAATTTATTCCAGGTGGAAACAGCTAATGGTCCGTGAAAGGTAACCAAACCGGTTTTTGCGTATATAGCCAGATGAAGGGCGGTAATATCACTATAACCAATGAAAATTTTAGGGTTTTTTGAGATTGCCTCGTAATCGATCTTATCTAAAATCCTGGCAGCGCCGGAACCGCCTCTTAAAGCGATAATTGCGTTAACTTCCTGATCTATAAACATATCGTTGAGTTCCTGCGCCCTTTCATCATCGGTTCCGGCAAGATGACCATACCGGTTGCTTACATATTTCCCCAATTTCACCTTGAGGCCCATAGCTTCGAAGGTTTCAATGGCAATTTCATAAGGTTCAGTTTCAAAAATCGCACTTGCGGGACTAATAATCCCAATAGTATCGCCGGCCGATAAATGTTTCGGAAGGAGAAATTTTTTATTATTCGGGGATGAAGGAAGATCAAAAGGCGAAATAAATGATGATAGTGTGAACGCTAATCCTCCTGAACCTATGTTTCTTAAAAAATTTCTTCTTTCCATTTTATGTTTATTGACGGGTTTAATTCAAGCTGATTTTAAAACGGTTGTAATTTATAGCAATTTATTTTTAGTTTTCAGGTAGAAGGGGCAAAGCTTAATATTTTTTATAAATTTTTCTAAGGATTAATTCCATCTGTTCTTTTATTTCAGAAGAAGGAACCGTAAAGTTATTATTCATAAAACTGAAGATCAGTACTTTGCCTGATCTTGCTTTCAGATAGCCGCTTAAATTGTGATTGTTCCTTAAAGATCCCGTCTTGGCAAAAATATAAGGTTTATCTGCAACATAACTATTTTTTATGGTTCCTGATTTTCCGCCGGTAGCCATCAACTTAAAAAGCCTTTCCTGTGGGACTTCCCGGCTTATTTTCTCCAGTAATTTAACCATGGATCGTGGGGTAACAAGATTATACCTTGAAAGCCCGGAGCCATCTACCCAAAAAGGTTCATCGGGCAAGTCCTTTAAAAAGTTTTCTTTTATATGGTCAATTGCAAGATCTGTTTTTAAGCTGTCTGAAATTTTTCCGGATACCATATATAGGATTTGTTCGGCGATGAAATTATCGCTTTGCTGTAACATTGTTTTGTACAGACTATCTGCTGGCAGGCTGTAAAGGGTTTTTATATTTGAAAAACCTTCAGTTTCCTGTCGAATAATCTCAACTGGTTTTTTAAGGGTATCAGCCAGCAATTCGACAAATAATTCAGGGGAATATTTGAAGGGAACTATTTGGGTAAAACCTTCCTTTCCAACAAAGGTTTTAAGGCGGAAAATATTTGCTGCGGGATCCCTGATTATTCTTGGTGAAGCATCAGGCTTTATCACCAGATTATCTTTAAAAAATGAAGGAAATATTTTAGGAATGTCAAGTCCCGGAATAAAATCAAAACTCACATAATTTCCATAAATGGGAAAGGCGGAGCGTTCAACCGAATAATATGAATTATAATCGTCCCAGGTCCATCCGGGGCCAAAATAAGCTTCGGTAAAAACGGGAGGCAGATAGTACAATTTTTCCTTGCTGTTTTTTAAGAATTGGTAAACCATGGATTCCGGCACATCCGGATTCAAAAATGAAGGATCACCTGTGCCCCAAAAAATCAAAGAATCCTTTTTTGTAACATATTTTAAGGCGGGAATAGAATCCCCCAAAATTTTCAGCCCTGCATAAAATGTCAATAATTTGGTATTTGAGGCCGGAGTGAAGTATTTATTTGAATAACGCTCGTAAATCATTTTGTTTTTTACCGGATCAAAAACCGCCAATCCCGAAAACCCCTGTTTAAAAGCATCTGCTTTATTAAAAGTGGTATTTATTTTATTTGTTGTGGAACAGGAAG
>Ga0307486_1003102_pt1 | contig 11044 bp, 11 predicted proteins | sample CBIW02metaG_FD_203663 | JGI IMG/M metagenome (GOLD analysis project Ga0307486, IMG submission 203663) | Sea-ice brine microbial communities from Beaufort Sea near Barrow, Alaska, United States - CBIW 0.2 | ecosystem: Environmental > Aquatic > Marine > Coastal | place: USA: Alaska | collected... | reverse complement strand
GCGGTGCCGGCCGGCCAGACCAATTCCGTGAAGCCCTCCCCGGCCTGGCGGTGGTGTGCATTCCACTTCTTCACGAAGCGTTGCACCGGGGAATAACTGCCGGCGAAACCCTGCTCGGCCACCAGACGATCAAAGACCCGCTGGGCCGTGTGGCGTTGCTTGCGCGGCCGGCGCAGGTGGTCTGGGCGAGTAGTCCTGTTGGCCGGTGTATTTCGTCACCGCGTCGCGGCTGACCCCCAACCGGCGGGCGATTTCACGGCCCGCGATTCCGTGGGAGTCGAGTGTTCTGATATTTTCTTGCACGGACATGGGTACCGTCATCTGCTTTCTAGTTCCTTCCGGCGCGACCGCTTGGCAGTTGCTGCGCCGTAAGGAACCTATCGGGGGTGGCGGGCCCATGTCTCCAACACTCTGGAGAGGGCCTCGGTCACCGGGTGATCACTGTCTCTGCGCAATCCCTGATTCCAACATGTTGGACGGGAATTGCTGGCCTGATTCTTAGCGCTCTTTTGGCAGGAAACCAGCCACTAACTTGGCAGGATTCCAGCGCCGAAACGGCCTACAAAGAGTTGATCACACACAAAGTCCGGGTCTTCCCCGCACGGCAAGATAGCCGGTAGGCGAGTGCGTTCTTCTTCATCACAGCCCGGCGTTGAGTCAGCGTCAGAAGCGGGCCAAACGCACATCGACCGCCACCAAGGAAACCACGCCGCTATGCGGAGGTTTTCAATGAGCCAACGAGTCGCGGGTTGACATGAGATACATGATGTATCACACTGTTTTGAGTGGGGCGTGATCACGACGTCTCGTTCGGCAAACGCAATGACGCGTAACGAAGGGAATAACGATGATAAACAGGTTCACGAAACGGCATAAATCTACCGCGATTATCGCAGCTGTTGCGATGACTGCGCTCTTAATAAGCTCTTGTGGGACTTCCTCACCAGCCGAGGTAGAGGGGGCCGGAGAAGAAATCACTTACGGCGGGCAGAAAATTGTTCCGGATCTGGTCTTTCGTGCCAAAGACTGGGGCGATCCGTATGACCTGAAGTTGGAACAAATTCGGTTTCCCTCGGGAGGGGAGGCCTTTGCCGCCTTGCTAGCTGGAGAAGTAAACGTTTCCAACGGCGGATCAGGGCGTTTGATCACCGTTGCAGCGCAGCGTCCTGAATCAATCTCACTGATAGCCAAATGGCAGTTCGGGGGAAGCCGTTATTCGCTCCTCACGACTCCTGAGTCTCCACTGGCGCAACCCTCTGATCTCAAGGGGAAGACGGTCGCTGTAGACAATGGCAGCGGTGCCTACACGCTGTTCCAAGTTTGGCTTGAACAGAACAATCTGAGTATTGATGACGTTACGGTCATCCAGACCAAGATCGCGGCAATAGGCGCTGCGCTCCAATCGGGCAGCGCAGACGTGGGAATCGCTTGGGAGCCAACTGCTTCCATACTTGTTGAGAAGAAGCTGGCCGAGCGATTCACCACGCTGGAAGACGCCGGCCAAAGCCCCAACTTTCTCATTGTAGACAAGGCGTGGGCCAGCAATCACCGTGAAGCGCTCGTCGACTTCCTGCGCGCAGCGATCGATGTTGGCAATCTAATCAAGGAGGACCCAGCAAAAGCAGGTGAGATGGCCTCAGAGGTGAATCGAGCTGAAGGAGTGGAGGCGTCAGCTATTGCTCTTGCAGACGCGCTTCGTCATATCAATCTGGACCCAGAAATCGATGACGCGTCCCTTGACGAACTTGCACGACTGGCAGAGGAGTTGGTTGACCTGAAGAAGATCGATGCTGTTCCCGACTTTGCAGCCCTGGTGGATAACACATTCCTGCAGGAAGCGCTTGGAGAATAGTTGTGTCAATCGTCCGCACTTCTTCAATAGCGAAACGGAGTGCTGAAAGAGTGCCAGCAAGTTCGCCGCCCTCCAGTGGAACGAAGCGGTTGCGTGCTGCGCTCCTATTTGCCGCGCCGCTCATTATTGCCTCTGCTATTTGGGAAGCACTTGTCCGAATAGGCGTATTGGACGACCGGCTCACCCCAGCTCCCACGGCTATCTTTGCCCGCCTTTTCACATTGGCCGGCCCAGATGGCAATTATCTTCTGTGGACGAATCTCGGGACGAGTGCCGCAAGAGTCCTGCCAGCTCTTGTCATCGCAGCAGTCTTGGGAACAATAATTGGCGTTGCCCTCGGGTTGAGTCGGAAAGCGAACGATTATCTCTCTGCCGTGCTCGGATTCCTCCTTCCATTGCCGGCCGTAGCGTGGACGCCGGTATTCGTGGTCTCAATTGGTCGCGGATACAACACCATGGTCATAGTTCTGGTGCTCGGTGCAGTGTTCCCGATCCTCTACAACGTCATGTCGGGGGTTCAGGGTATAACTGAGCGCCACATCTGGGCGCTTCAGTCGCTGGGAGGGCGCCGTCTAGACGTCCTCTTTAAAGTCATTCTGCCGGGAGCATGGCCGGCGATCCTCACCGGGCTGCGACTCGGGATGGGCCACGCTTGGCGGACCCTCGTGGCGGTAGAGTTGCTCACTTCTGCGACATTAGGCATTGGCGCCCTGATCTTCACGTCCAGAAGCTCCATGGATACGACCACAATGTACGCAGCAATCCTGGCTATCGCAGGAGCGGGTCTCTTTATCGATCACATATTCTTCCGAACTTGGGAGAATCGGACTTTGGGTCGCTGGGGAGGCATCTCGTGACACTCGCAGTGAGGAAACCCATGTTTGCGACAGCAGCGAAAAGGCTGCGCAGCGGACGACGAGTCCTGCGCGGAAGCGCTGCAGTTCTCGCTCTCGTCATTATCTGGGAACTGACCGCACGGTTGGGAATCGTCGATTCGTTCCTCATACCTCCCCCCTCAACCGTAGTTGCTCACCTATTCACCTTGGCTGGGCCGAGTGCCCTCCCCGCATACGCCTTGTGGACGCATATTGGTTGGAGCGTACTGCGTTTGATAGCAGGCGTAGCTCTCGGATGTGTGGTCGGCGTCCCCCTCGGCTTGGCAATGGGCTCAAACCGACTCATCAGCCTCACATTCAGGCCGCTGCTCACGCTCCTACTCGCCGTTCCTTCTTTGGCCTTGGCGCCCATTCTGATCCTGATGATTGGGCTAAATAATTGGGTCCCAATTGTAATCATCGCGATTGAAACAGCCGTCATTATGGCCTATAATGCGGAGTCGGGGAGCTCATCCATCCCTAAAAACATGCGATGGGCAATGGCCAGCCTAGGTGCCGGAAAACTCGGCATCTTCCTCCGCGTTGTACTCCCAGCGTCATTGCCCTCTCTCGTAACAGCACTCAAGTTGTCCGTTGGGTACGGCTGGCGCGCCCTAATCGCAGTTGAATCCCTAGCGGCCACCGCTTATGGTCTCGGGTTCATGATCTTCGACGCACAAAACTACATGGATACAGAAACGATTTTCGCAGGCATCATCTCAATCGCAATAGTCGGTTTCACGCTGGAGCGTGCCGTCTTCGGGAGTATCGAGAAGCGCATCAACGCTTGGTACGCAATCGCAGCAAGGGAAAAGTGACCATCATGGCATCTACATCCAAATTCTCTGCACAAGGGATCCGAAAGTCGTTCCATGATGAAAGGACGGGTCGGACGGTTGAAGCAATCGACAACCTGGACATCGAAATCGCAGATGGAGAATTCGTCGTCCTAATCGGCCCTAGTGGGTGTGGCAAGTCCACATTCCTTTACATGTGTGCGGGTTTCGAAAGTCCCTCTGCAGGAACTATTCTGTTCGATGGCAAGCCAATTGCGGGACCAAGTCCTGAACGAGGCATAGTCTTTCAAGATTTCGTCCTCTACCCATGGCGAACCGTTCGACGAAACATAACTTTAGGCCTTGAGTTAAAGGGTATGGGTAAGCAGGAGGCGTCTGATCGGGCGCAGCATTGGATTGAGCTGACGGGGCTAACAGGGTTTGAGGATTCATATCCCAGGCAGTTGTCCGGTGGGATGAAGCAACGGGTAGCTATTGCACGTACCCTGGCGTGCGAACCAAAAGCAGTGCTAATGGACGAACCGTTTGGCGCTCTCGACGTTCAAACTCGGGACTTTATGGTTCGGGATCTGCAGCGCGTTTGGCAAGAAACAGACAAGACCATTGTCTTCGTCACCCATAGTGTGGAAGAAGCAATAATGCTTGCTGATCGAATCATCGTATTCGGCTCACGACCTTCGCGTGTCAAAGAAGATATCAGATTAGATCTCTCCCGCCCCCGTTCGGAGTCGGATCCTGAGGTCGTTAAACTGCGATCCCATTTAATCGAACTGCTCGCCAATGAAGGACATGAGGAGTTCAATGACGCCCTGACTGCAGTAGCTCCGGCACCTGTCACGCATGTCGCAGGGGCGCGTTGAAGATCCGAGGCGACGTTGACTCCCATTTAAAATACGGTTCTCCTGAAGGTGTCCCTACCCAGCTACGCACGGCCAGAGCCACCAACCCCAGGTCGGAATTTGATGCTCCTATTTAGTTGTCAAGCGGCAATGTGGTGGGGTTCGTGTTCGTTGTGAATATTGGCTTCCGAGGGAGCCACGGGTGGTGCGGGTGAAGGCCCTGCGGCCGGATCGTCTTCGGCTGCGGGTTGGCCACCAGCTGTCGGTAGGTCAGCGGTGGCGTGGCTGCGGCGTACTGCAGCAGCCGGTGGAACAGCAGGCCGCGGGTGCGGGAGTGGCGGCGGTTGAATCGGAAGCAGAACTCGTCGAGGTAGGCCTGCATGTGCTCGGCGTCGACGCGGCCTTGGTGGGTGCCCAGCAGCCACCGCTTGCACAGCGCGGCCACGCGATGGACCGCGGGCAGCAACTCGTTGGCCTGATGCCCGGAGCCGGAGACCGGTCGCGCTTCGTGGGTGAACCAGCCGCGGCATGCCTTGGGATAGGTGCCCCAGCCGTCGGTCACGTGGGAATAGCAAGTTGATTTGGCCCCGGGCTGAATGGTGGTGATCAGGAACGTCCGCAGGGTCTGGGCTTCCGCGTTCGGGATGACGCTCATCCGACCCCGCCCATAGCCGCGGGGCTCGTGCAGCTCCACCGCGATGACCACCAGCGTCTTGCCCAGTGCGCCGCGTCCTCGCGGGCCTGGCTCCTGACCGCCGATGAAGGTCTCATCGACCTCGACCCGCCCGGTCAGGACCTGACGGCCGGGTCGCACCATCGCACTCCGGAAGCGGTGCAGCATCGTCCACGCCGTCTGGTAGGAGCCCAGCCCGAGCAGTTTCTGCATCGTCAACCCCGACACCCCGCCCGGGTCGGTGCTCATGTACCACGCCGCGGCGAACCACACGGTCAACGGTGTGCGAGTGTCCTGGAAGATCGTCCCCGCAGTCCGCGACACCCGTTTGCGGCAGCCGCCACAGCGCCACACCCGGCCCGTGGCCGCCGTCGTTGCCTCCCGGCCGCACGCCGGGCACACCCGCCCGCCCGGCCAACGCAGCCAGTCCAAATAATCCACGCACGACTCGTCATCGGGAAACCACGCCCGCAACTCGGCGTACGACCCGGGATAGTGCAGACCACGTGACGGCACGCGACAATTTTACTGTCATGTGGCAGTCAAATGGATAACCCTTTTAGGTTTTAGGCAAGCGATCTCTTGGCAGAGGCAGCTGCGTTTGCAAGATGATCCGCCATGATTTCGGCCGCTTTCCCCGCAGCGCCTGTGACGATAGCCTGGACGATTTCCGAGTGTTGGTGCATGGATACTTGTAAACGTCCGGGCTGACTCATGTTGTGCTGGCGCAGGACCTTCACGCGGGCATGAAATACCCTGTAGACATCCGAAAGAACTTCGCTGTCTGCAAGAGCGAAAATCGCGTTATGAATCTCGTCGACGCATTCTGCAGCGCGACCTATGTCCGTTTCGGCAACGGCCAATTGCAGGTTTTCAAGTAGCAATTGCAGCTCATGCTTGGCCTCAGGCGAGCCTCGGTTTGCTGCCCAGTTGGCGGCGAGCGGTTCGACCGAGGCTTTTAGTGCGTACACCTCTTCAACTTCCTTGGGAGTAATCCGACGGACAAATACGCCCACACGGGGAAGGATTTCTACAAGTCCCTCCGTCCGGAGAACCTGCAGCGCATCCCTTATTGGCGTTCGACTGATACCTAGTTGTTCAGCTAATTGATCGGTATGAATTCGATCGCCAGGTTTGAGCTTCCCTGCATGGATATCGTCGCGGATCTCCCCGACTGCGAGTTCTGACGCAGAAAACAAAGTTCTCACGCTAGTACTGTTGATGCTCATTTTGGCCTTCCGGAGGCGGATGGAAACGCCCTGTATTTCGAATCGCTTTCTAGTACCTAGTGTATTTGATTTTAAAAAAACGAGTACAAGAGGTTGACATGTAAAATATTAGGTATCACACTAGAGGAAAGAGCCGCCTCGATTCTCGGCAAACTCATACCGCATATATTGCGTACCAACGAAGGAAGTCACCGAATGGCTATAACGATCAGCAACCAGAACCAGTTGGATGCAGCGAAGAGCACTGCCGGGGCGACGGAGGCGCTTGCTACTTTCGTAAGTGAACTAAAGTTCTCCGATTTGCCAGAAAATGTTGTACGAAAAGCAAAGCTGCTCATTCGGGATGGTCTAGGCAATCAGCTGGCCGCCTCGACGATTGCCGAGCCAGCGCGGGTGGCGCACGGTCTCATCGCCGAGTTCGGCGGAGCAGAACAAGCAACAGTAACGGGCTATGGCACACGGATGCCTGTCCCGTTTGCTGCGATGATTAATGCGATGCTCGGACACGGTGTGGAGTTGGACGATGCGCATGGCAAGGCTCTCACCAAGTCCGGTTCACTTCTGGTCCCGACCATAATGGCGACCGGCGAGTACCTGAAACGCTCAGGTGAAGATACCATCGTGGCTGCCGTCGCCGGTTACGATCTAATGGTTCGCATTGCGCTTGCCATCAATCCAAGCCACCGCCAACGGGGATATCACACTACTGGGGCAGTCGGCGCAATTGCCGCAGCAGGTGCCGCGGCTCGTCAGTTCGGTTTCGACGCGGAGAGAACTGCTGACGCTCTTGGTTTGGGTGCAATGCAGGCCGCCGGCATCCAAGCTTATCTAGATTCTCCATGCATGGCAAAACCGCTGAGTCCGGGCAAGGCTGCTTTCAATGGAACCCTGTCGGCGATGCTTGTGTCCAAAGGCTTTACTGGTCCCCAGATGGGACTTGAATCGAGGGAGGGTTTTTTCAACGCTTATGCGGATGAAGTGGATCTGAGCGAAATCTTCAGTGGTCTTGGGTCCAGTTTCAAAGTCATGGAAATTGGTTTCAAACCACACGCCGCCTGTCGCTATGCGCACGGCCCGATTGACGCAGCCCAGGCCATTCGTGCTGACAACGATTTCAAGGTGGATGACATCGAACAAGTAACGGTTAGGCTCTGCGCGTTGGCAATCCGTCAGTCAGGACGCACCGTGACTCCCAATCTCAATGCCGCGATGGGAAGCACGCCGTTCGGCGTTTCGCTCGCGTTGCTGGGAGGACTTAACGGCCTTAGCGACTACGAGGAAGGGTTCAAAAACCAGCAAGTGCACGAACTCGCCGCCGAAGTTCAGCTGATTGCCGAACCTGCGTACGGCCTTATGGGCCGTGAGGCAGTAGTCGAAGTTCAGCTCCGGAATGGTGAGAAACTAACTCATGCTGTAGACGGGCCCAAGGGGGAACCTGAGAACCCGATGAGTGAATCGGAACTGGAAAACAAGTTCCTTGACTTGGCAGCTATTTCTGTCGGCGAGGATCGTGCACGGGAAATCAATGATCTTGTGATGAGCTTTGAGAACATCGAAGACGTGTCTCAGATTACTCGTGTGTTGACAAAGCGGTAACGACGTTATGAGCCGAACTCGAGAAATCCCGTGTGTGTTTGCGCGAGCCGGCACCAGCCGCGGTGCTTTCATCCGCCGCAGCGATTTGCCCGAAGACCCAGCCCTGCTTGATGCTGTCATCTTGAGCGCCTATGGGTCTCCTGACCCTCGGCAGATTGACGGTATCGGCGGTGGCGATGCCTTGACCAGCAAAGTCGCAGTGGTAGCCCCATCGCAGCATCCCAATGCCGATGTAGACTACACATTCGGACAAGTTAGCGTCGATTCCGCAGCTATTTTCTGGGTGGGAAATTGTGGAAACATGTCGTCGGGGGTAGGTCCGTTCGCCATCCGAATGGGCATGGTGCAAGCGGTATCGCCCCTAACGAAGGTCAGGATATTCAATACGAACACGAACAAGATTTTGATCGCAGAGGTCGAGGTCGCAGACGGTGAAGTCGTGGAGGATGGAGAATGTCGAATTGCCGGGGTACCTGGTAGCGGATCTCCGATAGCCCTTGATTTCGGCGATTGCGGGGGCGCTGAAACCGGGAGCACGCTTCCGACAGGCAAGGTTCGTGAATCTGTGCGCCTCAGGGACGGCACGACAGTTGAGGTTTCGATAGTCGATGCGGCGACGCCATTTGTATTCGTTCTGGCCCAAGCCATTGGAATGCAAGGCACCGAATCTGCTGCGGAAATAGACGCCGACGCCCAACTGCTGGGGCGCTTGGAAGAGATACGAAGCTATGCCGCACGCGCAATTGGATTAGTGAAAGGCGAAGAGGTCGCACGCGAGGTATCCCCATCAATACCACGGGTCGTTGCTGTCAGCCCACCCACTGATTACGTTTGCGCAGACGGCACGCCGGTGGCTGCAAAGGACATCAGTGTTGTCGCTCGACAGCAATCAATGCAGCGGACCCACAAGACATACTCCGTCACTGGCACTTTGTGTACGGGCGTTGCTGGGGCTATAGCAGGTACCGTCGTGCATGACATAGCACGATCAGACGGATTCCATTTCAACATTGGTCATCCCGGAGGCGTCATCTCAGCCCGAATACAGGTTGATCAAGCTGACGGCGATATCCGCGTCGTCGAGGCGTCACTCGTGAGAACGGCACGGACAATCCTGGAAGGCAATCTAAAGGTTCCAAAACGCATCTGGCCCTGACCGTATCAACCTATCCTGGCAGCTCTCTTCCCGTTTGGTGCGCTGAAACGGCACCGAATTGATCTCCCCTGGTTGGTCAGCATTTCTCGGAGGCGATATAGTCCCCACGTTTGGCCGATCCACCGACCCGCTGAGGCCGGCGAGTTGAGTTCGGACTGAATGGGCTACTTCGCTGGGGGCAGCACCGGTCGGCGGGTGTCGCTGCCCGAGATTCCACTGTTCGTCTTCCTGGTGCCGTTTCGGCTGGATTGTCAGTTTGTGGTACTCGGTGGGGGCTGTAGGTCTAGCTGAACAGGGTTTTCCAGGGAATGCGCCTGACGACCAGCCACCCGCTGAATGTGTTCGCTCATCTTCCGTGAGGTGAATCCCATAAAGGGAACGTCGGGGACCTCCGTGGTGGAGACCCACCGTTTCGCGTCCCTCATCGAATCCTCAGTTCGCGAGTACCTTGGACGACTCCCGTCTTGAACTTGACATGAGATGTATCACGTATCAGACTAGACAACGTAAATACCTATCAGGAGCGTGTGATCAATGGCGACAATAATCGAGCGTTTCGCGGATTATTCTTTTTCACTTTCGGCAGCACACTTTCCCGAAGCACTGATCCAAAGTGCTGTTGAAGCTGTCATAGACACGGTAGGTTGTGGAATCGCTGGATCGCAAACCACGGTTGCCGAAGGCGTCCGCCGAGCCATGCACATACCAGTGGGTCCGGAACGGTCCACATTGTTTGGCGGGCAGGAAACCGGGACGCTGGCTAGTGCCGCGTTCATAAACGCAACGGCAGCGCATGCGCTTGAGTTGGATGATACGGACGCGAAAGGGTTTTGTCATCCAGGCGCTGTCGTCGTGCCGGCAGCCTTAGCTGTCGGTGAGACAACATCGGCTTCAGGTATTGAGGTTTTGACGGCGATAATTATTGGGTATGAGGTGAGCGTGCGCCTCGCCCGATGGATGAATCCTGCTCATCGGTTGCGTGGGTTTCATACGACAGCAACCGTGCCTACGGTGGGAGCTGCAGCAACGGTAGCGCGCCTACGCGGGATGTCGTCCAAGGACACTGCTTCTGCCATGGGCATCGCAGCATCGTTCGCATCGGGAACCTTCGAATTCGTAACATCGGGATCCAACCTCAAACGGGTTCACGCTGGCAAGGCGGCATCATCAGCGATTACATCGTGCGATTTGGCCCAGCATGGCGTGAACGGACCGCTGACCGCGCTTGAAGGGAAGTATGGACTATATGCGAGCACTGCTGGAGAAATCCAGGAGCTTCTGAATCTGACTGATCTCGGAGAACGCTTCATGATCCAAGAGGTAGGACGAAAGCTGTACCCATGCTGCCGCTTCTGCCACACTGCGATCGACGCTGCGATAGGACTGCATGAATCTGGAATATCGCTTAGGGACGCTGAACGTATTGAGGTCATAGCGAGCCGTTTGTGTTGTGAACAAACGGACAGCAAAACTCCCGCCAATGAACTTCAGCGCCAGTTCAGCACCCCGTATGGAGTGGCACTCGGTTTGCTTCGTGGGGCAGCACGATTGTCTGACTATCGGGAGAACCCGGATGCGGAGGCTCTTGAGCTCGCTCAGAAAGTCGAGATGATCATAGACTCCGACCTTCCGGTCGGCGACCGTGCGGCGACAGTGCGCATTTCAAGCGGCAGCAACCGCATTCAACAGGTGCGACTAGACGGCCCGCGCGGAGAGCCGAACGATCCGATAAACGGCGTCGAACTTCGCGAAAAATTCGCTGACTTGGCCGCATCGGCCCTGCCTATGGCGGCGGTTCTCGAACTGTATGAGTTACTCAGCAATCTACTGACTCTGACAGATATGACAGACATTTACGGCCTACTCCGTTTTAATGCAGAACATTAAGCAAGATGCTCTAACCAAAAGCCATGAAAGCTATATAAACCATCGAGTAATGAGGAGTAGCCAGTGTCAGAAACACATGATGATCTCAGAGGCAGCAATGATTCTGTAGACGTGATCGTGGTAGGCGGTGGCAACGCTGG
>Ga0307486_1003100_pt1 | contig 11049 bp, 7 predicted proteins | sample CBIW02metaG_FD_203663 | JGI IMG/M metagenome (GOLD analysis project Ga0307486, IMG submission 203663) | Sea-ice brine microbial communities from Beaufort Sea near Barrow, Alaska, United States - CBIW 0.2 | ecosystem: Environmental > Aquatic > Marine > Coastal | place: USA: Alaska | collected... | reverse complement strand
TTTTCGGTCTAATCAAGATTGACGAGGAAGGAAAGGGACTTGATTCGATAAGATATATTACAAAGACAGATTTATTTGACAGATTAATAAAAGTACAACCACATAACACGCGGTAAACCTTGCTAAAGACTCCCGCTGCGTGAGGTCTCACGACCTCGGCAAGGATGAAATATAAAGGATCAAATTCCCAACTGCTTTTAAAGTCGTGAAACCAATTTTTAGTGTTTTATAGGTGTAGCTATTTGGATAGGTATAAACCTACAGGAGTTTATATATTATCAAATATATAAACCAATGGTGTATAAATTTCAACTTTTTTAAACAGGGGATGTTTTGTTATCACCAGGATACGCAATTAAAATCGACCTTTAATTTCTGTTTTGATTAAATTCCCCGTTATAGTTGAGGTGTAGATGTCCTGACATAGGCAGTAAAGGAAAAGTCAATAATATGAACCCGGAATTTTTTCATCTTACCTTTTTGCTAAACTCCAGGCTATTATATGCAATGCACTTTTTATTATCCAGCTCAAAATCCCTCATCAATCTTCTGCACGACATATCATCAAGGCCTAGGAACACTATGTGATCCCTAATATGTTTGGTAAGGCATTCCACCGCATTTATTCGGGGCAATATATAAGAGGCTTTGCGGCTAAAAATGTTCCCCTGGTAGTCAATGATCCAGCTGTGGATCAAGAGGGACACCGCATCTCCCAATCTTTTTCCCGCAAATTCATAATCGAATGTGAGTTCCATATATGGATCTTCTGGTTGTGCGTTTTCCGGGAAATCTATAAATCTATCTAAAGGTCTAAAACTCATATTGGGAATATTTCCAACAAATATAAAATTTTTACTTGGAATAATTCCTATATTGTAAAAATGATTTTATCAATATAATTCCCCAAAAATCAACCTTACATCCCTAGAGATCTGTTCAAAATTTTCGTGTAAGTCTTCTTTTGTAAAATTTGCTTCGTTGGGTAATCCCCGTACTATTTTTGAGATTGATATTTATAATGAGCCTCTTGGAAAGAGGGAATTTTCAGTTTTGATATAAACCTCTTCGTGACATCATGAAGGAACTTTCCCGCTGATAAGATTTAGAGGTTGAGTTTTGAAATGGAGACATTAAAAAGGAAAAGTGTATAGGTGTTTACCAAAATATTATGTTAAAACTACTTAACAAAAAAGCAATCCGAACCTGCTGGAAAAATAATTTTAGACACACAACTTATGGTGCAAGATTCTAGGATTGCTTTAAAGCTCTGTAAATCAGTTGTTTTAAAACAACAGAAAAATGGGCTAGAATAAAAATTTTATAAAAACCCTTCAGATTATTTTTTTTACGAAAACGTTTAACTACTTTGGCATTTATTAAGAGATACTTAACATATCTAAATAATTGATTAAATCTGAGGAAACACCAAATTATCGAGAAAATATTTTTAAAAGATAAAATTCAGGAATAATAAATAATTACAAAATTGAAAATAATAAAGTTGACATAGAATAAAAAGGAGAACGAAATTGAACATTTGGCGATTGACTCAACTTCGTCTCCCTCACAATAATAAATATTAGACAATTATGACTAACATATACCTAGCAAATTTATGAAAATTAAATTACGCAATGCACGTTTCGTGTATCGGAAATCGCTGCTGTTACTTACGAAATTATTAATCTTTTCACTTTGCACTACTGGATTCGGATTTTCAGCAAAAACATCTTTTTCTAAAGAAAAAATAGTCATATCGCATAATCAGATGGCTAGAAGCAACGATGTTGTCCATATGATTAGAGCACAGACCGATTACAGAATTGTTTACTCAGAAAAACTCTTCGAGAATACTCCTGAAATTGGATTGAAAAAGGGGGAGTTAAATATTGAAAAATTGCTAAATCGTATTAGTGAAAAGGCCAATGTGTATATAGAAATAGGTGTTGGTTGCACTATTATTAGACATTTATTAAGAGAAACTTAACATATCTAGATAATTGATTAAATCTGAGGAAACACCAAATTATCGAGAAAATATTTTTAAAAGATAAAAATTCGGGAATAATAAATAATTACAAAATTGAAAATAATAAAGTTGACATAGAATAAAAAGGAGAACGAAGTTAAACATTTGGCGATGGACTCAACTTCGTCTCCCTCACAAGAATAAATATTAGACAATTATGACTAACAAATACCTCGCAAATTTATGAAAATTAAATTACACAATGCACGTTTCGTGTATCGGAAATCGCTGCTGTTACTTACTAAATTATTAATCTTTTCACTTTGCACTACTGGATTCGGATTTTCAGCAAAAACATCTTTTTCTAAAGAAAAAATAGTCATATCGCATAATCAGATGGCTAGAATCAACGATGTTGTCCATATGATTAGAGCACAGACCGATTACAGAATTGTTTACTCAGAAAAACTCTTCGAGAATACTCCTGAAATTGGATTGAAAAAAGGGGAGTTAAATATTGAAAAATTGCTAAATCGTATTAGTGAAAAAGCCAATGTGTATATAGATATAGGTGATGATCGCACTATTACCATTAAAGGGAAGAGTGAAATTTCACATGCCGTGTTGGAATTAACACCAAAATTACAACAACAGATAGAAATAAAAGGTAATGTTCTTACTGCCCAGGACAATCTTCCTTTATCAGGTGTGAGTATTGCGGAAAAAGGAACCAATAATGGTGTTGTCACCGATATTGACGGGAACTTCTCTTTAAGAGTCACAAATGAGGATGCCATATTGGTTATTTCCTATATTGGTTTTGCTACCCAAGAAGTTCCGGTAGAGGGAGAAACAGAATTTAATATTGTTCTGGAAGAAGATTTAAACAGTATCGATGAAGTGGTTATTGTAGGCTTTGGCAAGCAGAAAAAAATATCACTAACCGGTGCAATTTCTACTATAGATGTAGAAGACATGAAATCAAATCCTACCTCGAGTATATCAAATGCTCTCGCGGGAAATGTGGCAGGAGTCATGGGCATGATGCAATCAGGCCAACCGGGAAAGAACATTTCTGAATTCTGGATTCGTGGAATATCTACTTTCGGTGGAGGTAGCAGTCCTCTGGTTTTGATAGATAATATCCAGCGCGATTTAAATGAACTGAATATTGAAGATGTTAAAACGATTACTGTATTAAAAGATGCTGCGGAAACTGCTATGTATGGTTCCAGAGGAGCAAATGGCGTGATACTGATTACCACTAAAAGGGGAAGTGACGGTAAAATACAAATTAATTTCAAAGATGAAATCATTTACAATACCCGAACGATTACACCTGACTTTGAAGATGGTGTAACTTATGCTAATTTGTTAAATGAATCGCGCATTACACGTAACGAAGGTCTCATTTATCAGCCGGAAGAACTGGAAATTTTACGATTAGGTCTGGATCCCGATTTATATCCGAATGTAGATTGGAAAGAACGACTACTAAATGATGGAGCCATGACATATCGTGCTAATTTAAATATGAGTGGTGGTGGGCCAACTTCACGGTATTATGTTTCGGGCAGTTATGTAGACGAAGGTGGTATGTATGGAGTCGATGAAACGCTAAAAGACGATTATAATACCAATGCAAATTACAAACGATGGAACTACCGCCTCAATGCAGATTTTAATGTCACCAGTACAACAGTGGCAAAAGTTGGTATTGCAGGTTCTCTTAGTAAACGAAACAGCCCGGGACTTGGCGATCAAGATTTTTGGGGTTCACTATTTGGCTATTCCCCCATTCGTACGCCTGTACTGTATTCAAATGGCTATGTGCCGTCCATTGGAACGGGAAATCAAACCAATCCTTGGGTGATGGCTACCCAAACGGGCTTTAATGAGAATTGGGTGAATAAGTTACAAACCAACGTTACTGTTGAACAGGATCTTAACTTCATTACAGAAGGGCTCCGTATGAGAGGAATAGTTGGCTATGATATCGAAAATGGGAACACTATTGAACGCCGTAAATGGCCCGAGCAATGGCGAGCTGCCCGTGCCCGTGATGCAAACGGAGATTTGGTGTTTTCACATATTTCAAACCCTAGTGAACTCTATCAGACCAGTTATTCATCGGGTAATAGACTCGAATTTTATGATCTGATGCTTAATTATGACCGCAGTTTCGGGAATCATAATCTTGGTGCCGCAGTACGATTAACCCGTGATGCGTTTATACAGACAGTTGATCTTGGGGGTGATATCAAAAATGGTATTTCCAGAAGAAATCAAGCACTTGCGGGTCGTCTGCTTTATAACTGGAAAGATCGATACATTGTCAACTTCAATTTTGGTTATACCGGTTCAGAGAACTTTGCACCCGGACAGCAGTATGGTTTCTTTCCCGCTATCTCATTTGCCTGGAATATGGCTGGAGAAAAGTTTATGAAAGACAACGTAAGCTGGATTAAGCTTTTTAAAATCAGATATTCATACGGTAAGGCAGGAAACGATCAGTTATCGGGAGGAGAACGTTTTCCGTATTTATACTCGATTGCAGAGCTTTTTAGATATGATGAAGATGGCAACATCATCGAACCCCTCGAACCCACTGGCGGCTATAATTGGGCAGACAATGGCACTAAAAGGTATTACGGAGGAATGATATACTCACAAGTAGCCTCGTCCTATGTAACCTGGGAGGTTGCAACAAAACAAAACCTGGGTTTTGATTTCGAAACCAGAGACATTACAGCAAATTTAGATTTCTTTAATGAGGAACGTACAGGTATTTACATGGCAAGGAATTTTTTGCCTGCAACGGTTGGATTGGAAAGCACGCCAAGAGCTAATGTAGGAATCGTGAAATCACGTGGTTTTGATGGACGTTTCCAATTCAGGAAGCAAATTGGTGAGGTAACCTTGACTACAAGAAGTAACATTACCTATAGCAAAAACGAGATCATAGAAAGAGATGAAGAAAACAATGTCTATACTTATCAGAATCAAGAAGGCTACCGCATAGACCAGTCCAGAGGGCTGATATCTTTAGGTCTGTTTGAAGATTATGATGATATTCGAAACAGTCCTACGCAAACGTTTGGAAGTTACCAACCTGGAGATATTAAATATAAAGATGTCAATGGTGATGGAATTATTAATGACGGCGATCGCGTGGCGATAGGGGCAACCAGGCGTCCCAACTTAATATTCGGAGTAGGCGCTTCCGCCAGTTGGAAAGGATTTAGCCTTGGAGTGCATTTCCAAGGAGCCGGTAAATCCACTTTTTCCACCTATGGAAAAACAGTACATGCATTTAGTGAAGGTGAGTGGGGACAAGTTATGAAAGGTGTTATGGGAGATAACCGTTGGATTGATTCCGATATTTCGGGAGATCCGTCCACAGAAGACCCTAACGCTTCCTATCCGCGCCTAAGTTATGGGGCAAATCCAAACAACTTCAGGGAATCAACCTTCTGGCAGAAGGACGGTCGGTATGTACGTCTTAAGACGATAGATTTTGGCTATAACCTACCAAAAAGCTTAATTAGTCGAGTGGGAGCCCAAAATGTACGATTGTATCTGGTGGGAAACAATTTAGTGACCTGGTCTAAATTCAAACTTTGGGATCCAGAATTGGCCACACCTCGAGGAGAAGATTACCCTCCTGCCAAATCCATTACAATGGGAATTAGTGTTAATCTATAAACTGAAAAGCGATGAATAAAAAAATATTATATACTGTTTTATTACTTGTGTGTGTCACAGGTCTGTTTTCTTCTTGTAATAAAGATTACCTTGATTCTAGTCAATTCTTCAAAGATCGCCTCACAGAAGAAAAGGTATTTCAGGGTAAAGTATATTCAGAAGAATGGCTTGCCAACGTATTTGAAGAACTAAGAGGCATCAATGCTGATGTTGCAAGTAAGGGAGTTACGCCTCATAATTTTGCTGATGATATGTATTTCGGCGATAGAGATAGTGATTACGATCCATCAAAAAATGAACTTTCCTATAACATGTTCAGAATGGGGGAATACAATGAAAATGACAAGCAGGGCACTTGGACGCAGTCTTACCGTGGCATTCGCAATGCATCTACCTTTATTCAGAATATTTACATGAATACAGAGATGTCTGCAGATGAAATTGATGACTACAGGGGGCAGGCTCGATTTGCAAGAGCTTACCTATACTGGTTGCTATTACGTAAATACGGTCCTATTCCTTTGTTGCCCGATAAAGGATTGGATTATGCCGATAGTTACGATGACCTTGCCGTTCCACGCAGTACTTACGAAGATTGCGCAGCGTTTATAAGTAGTGAAATGCTACTTTCAGCCCAAGAAATGCAGGCAAGAGGTATGGTACGTGGTCAGGCTGGTTCTGCCAGACCATCTGTTGGAGCAGCATTGGCTACCCGCGCTAAAGTATTGATTTATGCGGCCAGTCCGTTGGCGAATGGAAATACCTCAGGTTATGCTTCACAGTTAGTGGATGATCAGGGAAACCAGTTACTTTCTTCCGATTACCAGGAAGAAAAATGGGCAAAAGCAGCTGCTGCCGCCAAAGATGTGATTGAACTGGGTCTATACGAGTTATACACGGTACCTGTTCAAGAAACAGGTGAGAATGCTACGGTTATTCCTCCATATGATAATAATTTTTCTGATAAATCATGGCCGTCAGGTTGGTCAAATATTGATCCAGAGAAATCATACGCCCAGGTGTTTGATGGTACCTTACCGGCATCAGGAAACCCGGAATTGATTTTTACCAGAGGCGATAACCAAGACGGAGAAAGTATAAGAGCAATGGTTGCTCATTCGTTGCCCCGATCCGCTACGGGCTGGAATACTCATGGATTAACGCAAAAGTTGGTGGATGCTTATTCTATGAATGACGGTACAGATATACCAGGTAAAGATAAAGAAATTGGCCGCGGAGATGGCTCCGATCGCGTAAATGGTTACGTGACACAGCAGGATTATGATGATGGCATGTACAGACCATTGAGACCTGATGTTTCTTTACAGTATGCTAACCGCGAACCCCGGTTTTATGCATCTGTGGCTTTCAATGGTAGTTTCTGGTCATTGTTAAATGAGTCTCAAGAACGTAACCGCAACCAACAGGTGTTCTATTACCGTAATAATCCTAAAGGAAATGGATTTAATTCATCCAATGCTTATTGGTTGCGAACAGGTTTTGGGGTAAAAAAATATGTGCATCCTAGTGATACCTATGAGGGTGGAAATCCTGATAATATCGTATTTAAAACTGAACCCGCCATTCGCTATGCAGATATATTGCTTATGTATGCAGAAGCATTGAATGAATTAGATGGGTCTCACAACATTCCGGCATGGAACGGTGGAACATATAATATCACACGCAACCTCACCGAGATGCAGAAAGGGATTCACCCTGTACGTATTCGTGGCGGTGTCCCCGACTACCCGGCCAATGTTTACAATGACAAGGCGGAGTTAAGAAAAAGCTTGAAACAAGAGCGTTTCATTGAACTTTTGGCAGAAGGCCAGCGCTACTATGACCTGCGCCGCTGGATGGATGCTGATGTAGAAGAGTCTTTGCCCATTTATGGTTGTAATGTGCTTATGAATAAGGATGATCGGGATCTTTTTCATCGACCTGTAGCTGTTTGGGCATTGGAAACCACCTTTGCTGATAAGATGTGGTTTTGGCCGATTAGTCTAACTGAACTCAAACGAAATAACCGTCTTACACAAAATCCAGGATGGAATTACAACGATTAATAAAACATATATCATCATGAAAAAACCATATATACTGTTTCTCTCACTCACGCTACTTTTAATATGCAGCTCATGTAATAAGGAGTGGACCGACGAGCAATTTAAAAATTACATATCATTTAAGGCACCCATAACAAGCGAAGGAATTAGCAATATCTATATTCGCTATAAGGGAGATGAGAAAACGACATTCCAGCAACCTTTGATTGTTAGTGGGTCTAAAACAAACGCTCAAGACAGAACCGTGCACGTTGCTGTAGATTCCGACACATTGGAGGTACTTAATTATGAGCGCTTTCAAAGTCGTGAAGATTTTTACTACAGAGAGTTAAATAGTGAATATTATACTATTCCTTCTATTGTGGAGATCAAGGCCGGTGAGAATACTTCATTAATGGGCATCGATTTCACATTAAAGGATATCGATATGGTAGATAAGTGGGTGCTACCCTTAACTATAGAAGATGACCCATCTTATGATTACGTGGCAAACCCACGGAAATATTACCGAAAAGCACTTTTACGCATCCACCCCTTCAATGACTACTCGGGTACCTTTAGCGGTACTGCACTTAAGACAGTGATGGAAGGTTCTGAAGGTGAGGCGCCTATTGTAAAATCGGAAATAAAATCCTATGTTGTGGATGAAAATACCATATTCTTCTATGCAGGAAATATAGATGAAGACCGTCAAGACAGGCGTAACTATAAAATTTATGCAACTTTTGACGATACTGGCGCAGTAACATTCTATGCAGATAATCCTGATATGAATTTTCAGATAAACAAAGATGCAAGTTATAAAACTACAGAGCAAATGGATGAAATCCGTCCTTATCTTTTACACCGGTATTTAACCATTAATAATATTGATTATCAATTTTCAGATTATACTATGGTACCCAATGTTAATATTAATTTTAAAGTTTCGGGATCGTTGATTCTCGAGCGTCGATTAAATACCCAAATTCCAGATGAAGACCAAGCTATAGAATGGTAATTATAGAAGGTAACCATACGATGGAAAATAAATCCAGTAAAAATTTTGAATTTAAAATCTAAAAACTATGTATTTAAATATACTATACAATAAAAAGAGCTTACATGTTCTTGGTTTAATGTTGGCTTTTGTAAGCATTGGCTTTTATGGTTGTCAAAAAGATGATCAGAATGAGATGACATTTCCGGCATTTGACCCTGCGCAACCCGTTGTGGTCTCTGGTTTCACTCCTGAATCCGGTGGTGCAGGGCAGCGTCTTGTTATCTATGGAAAGAACTTTGGAACAGACCCCAGCATGGTAACAGTTTTAGTTGGGGGAAAAGAGGCAATTGTAATCAGTGTAAAAGGTGAATCCCTTTACTGTCTGGTACCCAAGCAAGCATATGATGGTGATGTTGAAGTCCATATAGGGGAAGAGGATAGGCAGGTAATCGCTTATGCGGACACGGGTTTTGACTATCAGCGCAAAATGGTGGTATCTACCTTGGCCGGATACAAAAATGACCGGGGTGATGAACCCTGGAAGGACGGTAAATTCACGTCTGATAGCGAGATTGATATGGCAAGTGGATTGTGGGAACCCTCATTCATGAAGTTTGATCCGCTCAATTCAAAGCATTTATGGGCAGTATTTGACTTTAACAATGGTCTTTACTTAGTCAATTTTGCAGATAGTACAGTAACCAAAAAGCGCTCGGATTTTGACCGCCCACGGAGTATTGATTTTACGAATGATGGTCAACATATGATTATTGCAGAAGACCGTGGCGGCGAAAATGATCGGGCAACATACCGGTTATCGCGCGACAAAGATTGGCAAGATAGAGAAGTCTTGACAAGATACAGGTCATGTAATGGTGCAGCCGTCCATCCGGTGAATGGAGAACTGTATTTCAACAGTTGGGAGAAGGGGCAGTTTTTCCGTTTCGATCTGAATAAATATTTCAGTGAAGGACTTGGAGATAAAGATTATGAAACTCTATTTGTGGTCCATGACCCCGGATGGGAGTATAAGATTTTCATACATCCATCCGGAAATTACGCCTATATTGTGGTTATTAATCAGCACTACATCCTCCGTGTGGATTATAATTGGGAAAAGAAACAATTTAATCAGCCCTATCTGGTATGTGGTCAACTTAGAGATGCCGGTTATCAAGACGGTGTTGGCTCTAGTGTTCGTTTGAGAAACCCCTACCAGGGCGTATTCGTGAAAAATGATGACTATGTTGAAGGAGGTAAAACCGACGAATATGATTTTTATTTTACAGAGCAGCATAATCATGATATTCGAAAATTGACTCCCGAAGGTAGTGTGACCACATTTGCCGGAAGAGGAAGTTCAAGTATTAATCCTGATCCATGGGGCTATGTAAATGGTGACTTGAGGAAGGAAGCTCGCTTTGACCAGCCAACAGGAATTGCTTATAATAAGGAAGAAAAAGCTTTTTATATCGGTGACAAGTCTAATCACCGTATTCGTAAAATAGCACTTGAGGCAAAAGAAGAAGAATAATTCTAAGGACAAGAAAATGAATAAAAAGTCAAAATGAGTTTATTGAGCAAGAAATGTATTTGCAAGGATAAATTCATTTTGACCTTAAATCTGCAAGTCTTGATAAAAAAGAAAAGGAAAAGCCAATAAAACCAGAGGTTAAAAGGCTTTTCCAATTCAAATATTTTTACCAAATTAGGTGAAACCATCGTTGCGGATGAAAAATACAACTTCATTGGAGCATATCCAGAACCTTAATGATGTTCCCCGGATACTGTTTTACGCCTTCATAAATCCCTGGCCCTGGACAAGGAAATCTTTTTCTTTTTTTTATCCACCCAAGCGAACAAAATTGGTCAGCTATTTAAATTTAATTTCAATTTTCTTATGCAGATACTATCGGGTTAGTTTTAACTTAAATAAAGATTCATTTTTATTGAATTATCATCGAAATCAGAAAAACGACAAGAATAACTAAAAAACATGATTTTAAAAAAGCTCATTATCGAATGTCAGATCATTTATTGAAATGGTTTTTAAATGATTTACTTTTTATATCCGGAACGTTTTCCATTTTTGATTTTCTGGTTGAAAGAAAGAATAGAGGTTGGACTGAACGAAGGCTTGTCGGTTTTGATTTACTTCCTACAGTGCCATCGCTGTTACCATTTTTTGATATGCTTTTAACCCGGAATTTAGAATTAGGATAGGCCGCCCGAGAATCCTAAATAGAAGATAAGTCAGCTACAAGGCCGGCTAATTTCTAAATTCCGGAACTTTGCTTTCTCAAAAAATGGGTTACGGTAAA
>Ga0307486_1003097_pt1 | contig 11057 bp, 7 predicted proteins | sample CBIW02metaG_FD_203663 | JGI IMG/M metagenome (GOLD analysis project Ga0307486, IMG submission 203663) | Sea-ice brine microbial communities from Beaufort Sea near Barrow, Alaska, United States - CBIW 0.2 | ecosystem: Environmental > Aquatic > Marine > Coastal | place: USA: Alaska | collected... | reverse complement strand
ACACCGATGGGCATGGCCAGCATCACCGCGAACGGGATCGACCACGATTCGTACAGCGCCGCCAGCGCGAGGAAGATCGCGGCGAGCGACAGCGCATATAGCAGCGGCGCCTGACTGCCGGACTCCTGCTCCTCCAGCGACAGACCGGTTAGCGAGATTTGGAAACCGGGCGGCAATTGCTCGGCCAGCCGCTGGACCTCGGCAATCGCCTCGCCGGTGCTGACGCCGGGCGCGGGGGAGCCTTGGATCTGCATCGACGGCACGCCGTTGTAGCGGTTCACGCCTTGAGCGCCATACGTCCATTCGCCCTCGGCAAAGTTCGAGAACGGCACGAGGCCACCATTGGCGTTGCGCACGCGCCACTTCTCGATATCCGATGGCACGGCGCGCGCGTCTGGCTCGCCCTGCACATAGACGCGCTTGATCCGGCCCTCGTCGACGAAATCGTTGACGTAACGACCCGCCCACGCAGTGCTTAGCAGATTGCCAACGTCGGTCGCGGCCACACCCATTGCGCCGGCCCGGCGCCAGTCGATATCCAGATTGAACTGTGCCGCATCCTCCAGCCCGCTGGGCCGCGCTGATGCAATCAGCGGGCTTTGGGCCGCCATGCCCAGCATCTGGTTGCGCGCTTCCAAGAGTTGCTCATGGCTCTGTCCGCCGCGCGCCTGAAGGTAGAAGTCAAAGCCCGACACGTTGCCAAGCTCGATCACCGAGGGCGGCACAATGGGAAATACCATCGCGCCCTTGATCTGGCTGAACGCGCCAAAGGCCCGGCCCGCCAACGCCTGCGCGCTCTGGCCGGGATCGGGCCGGTCCTTCCAATCCTTCAGCCGGACGAAAGCGAGGCCGAGGTTCTGACCCTGTCCCGCAAAGCTGAAACCGACGACGCCGAATACGCTCTCCACGACGTCGCTTTCTTGGGTCAGGTAGTAATCCTCGACCTGCTTCACGACTTCCAGCGTCTGCTCGGCCGAGGTGCCGGTCGGCCCTTGGATCAGCGTGAACAAAATTCCCTGATCCTCTTCAGGCAAGAACCCCTGCGGGGTGCGCAGAAACATACCGACCATCATCGCCACGATGACCAGATAAATGAGGCCCAGCCGCACGGGCCGCTTGACGATATAGCCGACGGTGCCGGTGTAGCCGTTCAGCAGCTTGTCAAAGCCGGTGTTGAACCAGCCAAGGGGGCCGCGGCGCGGGCCGTTGTCATGCTTGGCCCGCAAGAGGGTCGCGCATAGCGCCGGCGTCAGCGTCAGCGCCACCAGCACCGACAATGCCATGGCCGAGATGATCGTGACCGAGAATTGCTTGTAGATCACACCCGTCGATCCGGGAAAGAACGCCATCGGCACGAACACCGCAGACACGACCACCCCGATGCCGATCAACGCGCCGGTGATCTCGTCCATCGACTTGCGCGTGGCTTCCTTGGGCGATAGCCCCTCCTGCTCCATGATCCGCTCGACGTTTTCGACCACAACGATGGCGTCGTCCACCAGCAGGCCAATGGCCAGAACCATCGCCAGCATGGTCAGCGTGTTGATGGAATATCCCATCAGCGACAGCACGCCGAACGTACCCAGCAGCACGACAGGCACCGCCAGCGTCGGGATCAGTGTCGCGCGCAAGTTTTGTAGGAACAAATACATGACGAGGAAGACGAGGATGATCGCCTCGACCAGCGTCTTGATCACTTCTTCGATGGATATCTCGACAAAAGGCGTAGTGTCGTAGGGGATGACGTAGGTAACGCCGTCAGGGAAGAACTCGGCCAGCTCCTCGACCCGCGCTTCGACAGCTGTAGCAGTGTCGAGCGCGTTCGCGCCCGGCGCGAGGCTGATGGCGAGGCCGGAGGCCGCCTGCTGGTTAAAGCGCGAAATAGTGCCGTAATTTTCGGCCCCAAGCTCCACCCGTGCGACGTCGTTGATCAGGACCAGACCGCCATCGGTTTCGGCGCGGATCACGATCTGGCGGAAATCCTCGGGCGTGGTCAGCAGCGATTGGGCGGTGATGGTGGCATTCAGCATCTGGCCCTCGACAGCCGGACGCGCGCCAAATTCGCCTGCCGAAATCTGGGCGTTCTGCCCGCGCACGGCGTTGACCACATCCTCTGGTGTCAGCTCGAACGCGGCCAGTTTGGCCGGGTCCAGCCAGATGCGCATAGCGTATTGCGCGCCGAACACGCGCACGTTGCCGACGCCGTCGACGCGGCTAAGCTCGTTAACCATATTGGTGCTTAGGTAGTCGCCCAGATCAGTCGCGTCATAACCGCCATTTTCAGCGATCAGCGCGATCACCATCAGGAAGCCCGACGAGGATTTCTGCACCGTCACACCCTGCCGCTGCACCGGCTCGGGGAGTAGCGCACTGGCCTGCGCCAGTTTGTTCTGCACCTGCACCTGCGCGATGTCGGGGTCTGTTCCCGTCTCGAACGTCAGGGTGATGCTCGCGCCCCCCGCACTGGTCGAACTGGACGAGATATAGCGCAGGCCATCGAGGCCGGTCATCTGCTGCTCGATCACCTGCGTCACTGTATTCGCCACCGTCTCGGCGCTGGCACCGGGATAGGCTGCGTTCACCGATACAGTCGGCGGCGCGATTTGCGGGTATTGCGCGACGGGCAGCGTCACGATCGACAGGACGCCGATCCCCATGATGAAGATCGAAATGACCCAGGCAAAGATCGGGCGGTCGATGAAAAAACGGGCCATGCGGGGTGCGCTCCGGTCGGGATCGGGTCAGGCGTGAGACGGTTTCAGATGCAGTATCAAAATGGTTTTGAGGGGGTCTATTCGGCGGGTTTTTCGGCAGGCTGCTCAGCGCCTGCCTCATTGATGGGGGCCTCTTCAACGCGCTCCTCGGCGGTGACTTTGGCACCGGGGGCCGCCTTTTGCAGGCCGTCCACAACGACGCGGTCGCCGTCAACGAGGCCGCCATCGACCACCCAGTCCTGCCCGCGATCCTGTAGCACGTTCAGCACGCGCTGCTCGACCGTGCCATCCTCGCCGACGACAAGCGCGGTGGGCTGGCCGCGACGGTTGCGGCTGACGCCCTCTTGGGGCACCAAAATAGCGCCTTTGGCCATGCCGCTGGGCATTTCGGCCTGCACGTACATGCCGGGTAGCAGCAGCTGGTTAGGGTTGGCAAATGCGATGCGCAGCACGACGACGCCGGTCAGCGGATCGACCACAGGCTCTGCTGCCGTTAGCGTGCCGGTTTGGTCGAACTCACTGCCATCGGCGAGCGTCAACCGCACCACCTGCGGGCCGTCGCCAATACGCGCGTCCATGTTGCCGCGCCGGAAATCCAGCAGTTCGGCAGCCGATTGCGTCACGTCTACATAGACCGGGTCAATATTGCGCACCGTCGCCAGCGGAGTTTGCTGGCTGGCCGTGACCAGCGCGCCGGGGCTCACCATAGAGCGACCAATCTCGCCTGACAGGCGCGCGCGGATCTGGGTGCGGTCCAGCTCAATCTCGGCCGATTGCAGCTGCGCCTCAGCGGCCTGAAGCGATGCCTTAGCCCCGTCGCGCCCGGCGATGGCTGTGTCCAGCGCCTGCTCGCTGACCACGTTACGCTCAGATAATGTTTCTAGCCGGCCGGCCTCACGCTCGGTCGCTTTGACCTGCGCTTGGGCCTGCGCGACGGCGGCCTCGGCCTGTGCGACGGCGGCCTCATAGCTCGCCGGATCGATCGTATAAAGGACATCGCCCGCCTCGACGCGCCGCCCTTCGGTGAACAAACGCTCGGTGATGATGCCGGCGACCTGCGGGCGCACCTCGGCCTCGGCAGAGGCGACGACACGGCCCGGTAGCGTAACGCTCAGTTCCACATCGCTGGCCTTGACGGTCACGACGGTCACGGCGGGTGGCGGGCGCTCGCCCTCCTGCGCAATGGCCGGGCCGATCATCAGCGAAATGGCAAAAAGCGGCACCAAAAGGCGCGAACGGGTCATCAAATTTGGCATCGGGATATGGTCCAATCGGCAGCGCGTGCGGGATCGGCCGAAATATAGACAAAACTGGCGGGTTCACAAGGGGGCTGGCCCTAGGGGGCACCGCCCCAAACCGCCTGGCCGTAAGGGCGCCAAGATCACACTTGGCGCCCTTATATTTAGCGAAAAACGCCACTTAGTCCCGGTTTAGTGCCTGCGCCATGCAGTGAATACCGCCGCCGGTTTTCGAAATCTCGGCCGTGTCGATAGCCGCAACCTCAAAACCGCGCGCGCGCAAGGCATCGACCAGCACGGTGGACGCCTTTGGCGCGATCACTTTGTCGTTCCCAAGGCTCATCACGTTGCAGCCAAGATTCATCGTATCGCGGAACGGCACGTCGATAATCTCGTGGCCCTTGGCCTTTAGCCAGTCCACGATCCACGGATCGGTGCAATCAAGGCAAACTGCTGTCAGCTTCTCGGCGATGGGCACGACCATCAGGTCGATATGCACGTAATATTCGTCGATAAAGGCCAGCTTGACCTCCCAGCCCTCGTCCTCGAACCAGCCTGCGACCTGCCGCGCGCCCGCCTCGTTTGTGCGCGCACCGCCGCAGCCGATCAGCAGGACGCCCTCTTCGATCACGTTAAAATCGCCGCCCTCGAACGTGCCGGCCGTGACCATGTCGTAGATCGGGATGCCCAAATCCTGATAGGTGCGGATGGCCGCATAGTTTTCGCCCCGGCGCCACCACTGCGACATGGCTGTGATAATCGCGCCATAGGGCGTCATCACAGACGAATCGCGGGCATAGACCTGCATTGGCAGCTCAGGCTCGGGTTTGTGCATCTGCACCTTGACGCCGAAATGCTCGTAGGCGGCTACCATTTCCGCGTGCTGCGATTGCGCGACCTGAATGTTGCACGGATTTTCGCGCAGATGCTTGGATGACAGGCTGGAGGTGGACAGATGCTTGAGATGCGCGGGCGATCCCAGCAGGACGTGGCTAAGCGCGCTTGTCTCGTTGGGTAGGTGCCAGTTCTGCATCGGGGCGGTGCCGCCGCCGCGCTTGCGCGCCTGCAGGGTAAATTCGGACTGTGTTTTGTCTAGCATGGTTCAGGCTCCTTTTTATGCGCCGGGCATGGCGGAGGGGATCCACCAATCGCGCCCGCGCGGGGTTGTCACATATTCCGGCCAGCGAAAGTCGATGGGCGGCTCGTAGTCACACAAGGGGGCCAGCCACTTACTGCCGCCCACACCGCCGAGGGTGCGGTCCTTGAATTCGGTCATGGCAGCGTCGCGCGCGCCCTTATCCTCCAGCAGCCGCAGCGCCGACAGCGCGCAAACGCGCGCAGCGGTCCGTACCATCGGATCAATCGTGGCCGGGATGCCGCCCATGGCGTTCATCACCCAGGACGGATACGGCGCGCCGTTTGCCTTGAGCGCGGGCCGCGCGATGTAAAACCGCGCCAGCGGGGTGTGCCAGCTCATGTCTGTGTAGTCGTCCGATGTGCTGTTCAGTTGGCTAGGCGGCAGATCGCGGCGCAGGATCGCCTCCGCGTCTTGCGGGGAAATCAGGCGGGACATTTCGTCGATAAAGGGCGCGTCCATCGGCTCTTGCCCCAGATTGGCTTGGATTTCCTGCGCGATTTTCACCGCCTCCGCGCCCCATTCCGGCGCGCCAGCGGCTTGCAGCGCGTCCCAGACCACATTCGCCATCGCATGGTTCGCCAAACCGGGCCGCGATTTGCAAACCCAGTGCCGCTCCCACCGGCAGCCGGTCATGGCGGCGACGGCGCTTGCGTTGCGGTCTAGTGCGGCTGTCACCTGCTCGGCCATGTCGACGGTCGGCACGCGCATCATGTATTGCAGCTCGGCCAGTCCGGCGGGCTGGTTGTCGGCAGTTGCCTGCCCTGCCGTCAGGATCGCCTCGGAGATTGACCAGCCGCCCTGATGCGGAAGCATGGACTCGCGCAGGGATTTCGACATTGAATACATCATTACCAGCGCCTCGGATGCGCCGGGTGCGCGGATGGCCGAGTGAGATTGCGGGATCGGCGCGCCGTCGCCATGCCCCCACGCCTCGGGCGCATCACAGATAAAGCGGTAGATCATCGAATAGGCCGCGCCGCAGTGGGTATCCCAGCGCACGGTGTTGCACATTGGCAGCATGTAGAACGGGTGGAACGACAGCATCGCCGCCAGCCCGTCATAGTATCCCTTGGCCGCGTGAATGGGTTTGGACCCGCGCACCTTCTCAGCGGGCTCGCCGGTGAAACGCAGGCCGCCCTTGATGCCGCCCGCCTCCATCGCGGCCTTGGTCGCCAGCAGACCGCCGAGCGCGCCGATACCCAGCCCCGAATGTGGATCTGTATGGCCGCCCGCCTGATACCCCAGCCCCTCGCGCGGGGCGCGGTGGGTGGTAGCGGCCTGACAATTGCCGGGAATGGCGTCGTATTCGCCGTACATCCCGATGATCGGCCCGTCCCCGTTCGACCATTCAGCGCAAAAGGCGGTCGGCATCCCGGCTGACCCTTCCTCGACGGTAAATCCTTCGGCCCGCAGCCGCGCCACGTACCACGCGGCCGAGCGGTACTCGCGCCATGCCGTCTCGCCATGGGCGAATATCGTGCTGCACCAATCCGACAATTCCGGCATACGGGCGTCAACGATCCCCAGCGCGTGGGTCTGTGCGTCGGTCAGTGTCATGGCCATCCTCCTAAGGACCGCAGTTAGCCACCGCGCCGCCGCGCTTCATAGTGAAACCTTTTTCCGGCATCGGCAAATTTCGCTCACCTTATGGATAGACGCGGCCCTCATGGCGTCTAAGATAGCGCCCAAGGAGCCTGCCAATGTCCCGTATTCCATCCACCCAAGCCCTGCGCGCGCTTGAATGTTTTGCGCGCCATGGCACGGTCTGGGCGGCGGCGGATGAGCTGAACCTGACCCGCAGCGCCGTTAGCCACCAGTTGCGCCTGCTCGAGCGTGACCTCGGCTTTGCCCTCTTTAGCCGCGTCGGCACCCGGATCGAGCTGACACCGCGCGGCCGCGCCTATGCGGGCGACGTGCGCGGCGCGCTGTCGGCCATCGCCGGATCGGCGGCGCGCAACGCAGGGCATGGCCTGTCGGGCGCATTAACGGTCAGTTGCACGCCCGGCTTTGCCGCGTTCTGGCTGGCCCCGCGCATTGGTGCATTTCGCGCCAACTGCCCCGAGGTGGATCTGCGCATCGTCACGCCCCGGCGTCTCGACGATGTGTCAAACCCGAACGCCGATATCTTTATCGCTTTCGGCGGTGGCACCATGCCAGATGTTGAGGTTGAACTGCTGCAACACGTCGAATTCGCGCCCCTCATCGCGCCGGGCCTCGCCAACCGCCTTGGTGGGATAGAGACTGCGGCTGACGTGCTGCGCGCCGATTTGCTTCACCTCGGCGACACGACCGATTGGCGGCGCTGGCTACAGGCCGCTGGCCTGCCGCCAACTGCCGCCGATAACGGGCCGGTATTTTCCGATATGAACCTGGTCTATGCGGCGACTATCGCGGGCCAAGGCGTCTCGATGGGCGATGTACTGATCGGCAACGCGGCGATGGAGGCGGGCCAGTTGATCCGCATCAGCGACGTGCGTATCGCGTCACCAGATGCCTATTACTTGTGCACGCCCCCGCAAAAGGCGGATATGGCCCCTGCCCTCGCCTTTCGCCGGTGGATCATCGCGGCGCTGCCGGGACGGGGGAGATAGCGCCTTGGCAAATGAAATTTGTCTACTGCGAGAAAACAATTCGTTTGCGCCGCATCGCCGCGCCCCATTACGCTGTCGCTTCAAAGGGAGGGCGCCATGACCACAGAGACACAGACGGCCACCCAGACGGCCACCCGCGCCGCCGAAATCGGCGTCAAAGGCCTCGGCAAAGACTTTGGCGACTTTACCGCGCTTGACGATATCACGCTGACCATCGGGCGCGGCGAGTTTCTGACGCTGCTTGGGCCGTCGGGATCAGGCAAGTCCACCTTCCTCATGCTGACTGCGGGGTTCGAGGATGCGACGCGCGGCACCATGACGCTGGACGGGCAGGATATGACCCGCGTGCCGGCAGAAAAACGCGGCTTTGGCATGGTTTTTCAGGGCTATGCGCTGTTCCCGCATATGACGGTCGAGCAAAACATCGCCTTTCCGCTCAAGGTGCAAAGGCGTGGCGCGAACCAGATCAAGGCGCGTGTCTCTGAAATCGTTGATATGGTCGGCCTTGGCGGGCATGGTCACAAGCGCCCTGATGCACTGTCGGGCGGGCAGCAACAGCGCGTGGCGCTGGCTCGCGCGCTGGCTTGCGAGCCACCCGTGATGCTGCTGGACGAGCCGTTTTCCGCGCTGGACAAGAATCTGCGTGGGCAAATGCAGGACGAGGTCCGCCGCCTACATCGCGAGACGGGCACTACCTTTGTTTTCGTCACGCATGACCAGTCCGAAGCGTTGGCCCTATCGTCCCGCGTCGCGATATTCGAGCAGGGCAAGTTGCAACAGATCGCCCCCCCGCGCGAGGTGTACGAGCGGCCTGAAAACCGCTTTGTCGCGGAGTTCCTTGGTGATATTAACCTGCTGCCCCTGACCGATACCGCCCGCGACGGAGATATGCTGCGCGGCACATTTGCGGGGCGCACCCTGCGTGCGCCGGGGCACGAAAACGGCCAAACCCTTGCCGTGCGGCCCGAATACATGAGCCTTGGACATACCGCACCGGGCAGCGGCAACGCTGTGCCGGCGACGGTGCGCGATCTGACCTATCTGGGCGCAGACACGCGCATTGATCTGGCCGGGCCGGAAGGCACCGAGATCACGCTGAACCATCCAACAGACGACCTGCCTGTGGGCCTCGCCCCCGGCAGTGAAATCTGGGCCTCATGGCCCGAGCAGAAGGGTTTTCTGCTGTAAGACTGACGACCAACAAGGGAGATATAACAATGAAACATAACACTAATTTCACCGACGATCAGCTAGAGCTTCTGGCCGAGAAAGCCCGCCAAGGCAAGATCAGCCGCCGCAAATTCACCCAACTGGGCGCGGCCCTGTTGGGCACCGCAGCGCTGGCCACACGCGGCATGCCGGCGCTGGCCGACAATGGCCAACTGGTTTTCGTCAGCTGGGGCGGCGACGCCGTGGATGCGTATGACGACGCCTATGGCAAGGCATTTGAAGAAGAGACAGGCGTGCGCGTTCGTCAAGACGGCTCTGGCCCGACCGAGGGCGCGATTCAGGCCCAGTTCGAGAGCGGAAGCCCCAGCTGGGACATCGTCGACGCCGACGCCTTTTCCGCCGAATCGCTGGGCAAAAAAGGCATGATAGAGCCGATTGACTACGACATCGTCGACAAATCCAAGATGCGCGAAGGCTTTGGCTGGGAATACGCCGCCTCGACATATTTCTTTAGCTACATCATCGCCTATGATGCCAAGAAGTTCGGCGACACCCCCCCTACGTCGATGGCCGACTTTTTCGACGTCGAGAAATTCCCCGGCAAGCGGTCCATGTACAAGTGGGGCGCCGGCATGTGGGAGGCGCTGCTGATGGGCGACGGCGTCGCGCAGGCGGACCTCTATCCGCTGGACGTGGATCGCGCACACGCCAAGCTCAAAGACTTCAAGGAGCATGTCATCAGCTTCTGGGGCAATGGCGCCGAGAGCCAATCCCTCATGCTGAATGGCGAAGCGTCGATGGCCCTCATCTGGTCCACCCGCGCGCGCCTGATCGAGCAGGACACAGACGGCGATGTTAGCTTTACTTGGCAGGACGGCGTCATCTCGCCCGGTGCCATGGCAGTGATCAAGGGCAACCCCGGTGGCGCAGAAAACGCGATGAAATTCATCGCCTCCGCGCAAGACCCTGAAAAGCAGCTGGTCATGTTCGACATGCTGTCGCAAGGCCCGGCAAACCCCGCCGCCGACGATCTGATCCCCGAAGACGAGCGCCGGTTTAACCCCGTCGCGCCCGGCAACTTTGAGCAGCAGGTCGCGCTGGACGTCGCTTGGTACGAGGATAATTACGGCGCCGCGCTGGACGAATACCTCGCGATCATCTCGTCCTAACGACCGCGCCTTCGCCGCCTCCCGCATAACACCGGGGGGCGGCATCTGACCTCCCGCAAGGACGCTCATGACACGGATCATACGCCCCCTTTTCCTGCTGGCCCCGCTTTTGGCATTCCTTGCGGTTGCCTATGTGCTGCCCTTCGCCGGGATCATCGGTTGGAGCGTCACGATTCCCGAGCCGGGCCTGCAAAACTACAGCACCGCATTGACCGATCCGCTGATCCTGTCGGTGTTCTGGCGCACCTTGCGCATCTGCGCGATCGTCACGGTAATCTCGGTCGTGATGGGATATATCCTGTCGCTGCTATGGGTGCGTGGCACGCCGTTGGTGCGCATGTTGACCGAGCTTTGCATCCTCATCCCCTTTTGGATTTCGGTGCTGACCCGCGCGTTTGGCTGGCTGGCACTGCTATCTAATCGCGGCCTGCTCAACAGTTGGCTCGAGTCGCTGGGGATCATCAGTGACCCCTTGCGCATGGTAAGCAACGAATTTGGCGTCATCGTCGGCATGGTGCATTTCATGATCCCCTTCGCGGTGTTCCCCCTCGCCTCGTCCATGCGCACGGTTGATGAGCGCGTTTTGCTCGCGGCCCGCGGCATGGGCGCCAGCCGCACGCGCACCTTTTGGCAAGTGTTCGTGCCTATGACAGCGGCGGGCCTGATGGGCGCCGCGCTGCTGGTATTCGTCTTTGCCATCGGGTTCTTTATCACGCCGGCAATTCTGGGCGGGGGCCGCAGCGTGATGGTGGCCGAGCTGATTTATCTGCGCATCTTCCAATCGCCTGATTGGGGTCTGGCGGCAGCCGTTAGCGTGATCCTGATGGTCGCCATCTCGGCACTCCTCGCGCTTTTGCTGAAGCAACTCAGCCCCAAAGGTGCACGATGATACGCCTGCGCCCTGGCCTTGTGGCCACGATCCTCGCCGTGCTGGTCGGTATCTTTATGCTGATGCCGCTGCTGGCCGTGGTGCCGGTGTCGTTCACGCCTAAACGCTTCCTGTCGGTCCCCACGGATGAGCTGTCGCTGCGCCATTA
>Ga0307486_1003096_pt1 | contig 11059 bp, 8 predicted proteins | sample CBIW02metaG_FD_203663 | JGI IMG/M metagenome (GOLD analysis project Ga0307486, IMG submission 203663) | Sea-ice brine microbial communities from Beaufort Sea near Barrow, Alaska, United States - CBIW 0.2 | ecosystem: Environmental > Aquatic > Marine > Coastal | place: USA: Alaska | collected... | reverse complement strand
AGGTGCGCGCCGTGTTTGCAAAAGCTCTCGCCGAGGGTGGCACGAGCTTTGATGCCCAGTACCTCAACGTGAATGGCGAGTCTGGCTATTTTGCGCACTCACTTAATGTGTACGGCCAGCAGGGCAAAGGGTGTCCGCGGTGCGGGCGCGCTGTGGTGCGGGAGAAGTTCATGAACCGCGGTTCGCACTTCTGCGCTTACTGCCAACGTGTGCGCACCGGGTCGCAAACGGTCTGAGACCGCCGCGATTTAACGCAGAACCCGCTTCCACACGCCTTGGTATCCGATGGGGAGAAACCCGACCGCTTCATTGGTCGAGAGCATGTGGTGATTCTCTTCTGCGTTGTACGTGATCACTGAGGGGTGTCCTGGTGCGACTCGCTCAAGGTGAGCCAAGTTGACGACCTTGAGCAACATGCCGAGACGATGGCCGCGATGCTCATGGAGCACGAGTGTGCCTTCCTGATTGACGGCGCGACTGGTTTCTTGCGGCACGGCCAGCGCGGTATACCCGACAAGCGTGCCGGTTTCGACATGCTCCACTGCGGCGTAAATCATGATGAGTGAGCTCTCGGCGAGGCGACTCTGGTATTCCAGCAGTCGCTCCACCGACCAAATATCTTCCGGGGGTTCGAGGCCTGCGGATGGCTCGTCGGTGCTCATGCGTGTGTAGAGAAGCGCAAGATCCGTCTGCCACCGTTCTGGGCACACGTCCACCCACTCGTGCACGGCGTAGTTTCGGGTGAGGCGGTCGATTGCATCGTCGACAAGTGATCGAAGGCCCGTCACGGGAAGTTCGAGTCGGCTGACTCGTTCGACCTGTTCAAAGCTGAAGCCCTGGGCGAGTAAGAACAGCGTCTCGGGGTTGTCTTTCGGCACGGCTCCAAACCCGGTTGGTGCAGCAACGACAGGGCCATCGCTGAGGGTGGCTGGGGCGTACAGGAGTACTTGGCGTTTGTTGTCGTCCCGCGCGATTATTTCGAGCTCGGCAAGTAGCGCGCGTCCCAAGCCGCGCCGCTTGTAGTCAGGATGCACGTGCGCGAGCACCCACGCCGTGTCCGCGTCGTCGCCAACCGTTGTCTCGTAGGTGCCGGAGCCGACTACACGGTCGTTGACTGTCGCCACGATCATCCGATACTTCTCAAATTCGCTTGGCTGCCACAGCCCGAGCTCTTCAGTGAGATCAAAGGCGGTATCGGTGGTGCCAAACGCAAGCTCGAAGCTGAGGTTGCCGAGCGCAATGGCTTGGCAAAATTCGTCGCTGCGGGTGGGGTCCAGCTCTCGAGGAATGTCAACTGTTGTTATCTCGAACTCTGGCATGAGCGCACCAATCTGGCTGGTTGGGTGCTACTGAGGTAGCCGACCAGAATACTCCCGCAGCACCACACCGGCAATCATCGGGGATCAAGCGGTTGCTGGTTGTACGAACAGATGCTCGTCGAGATACTTCAACCCGGTGTCGGGGGCGACGGTCACCACGATTTTGCCCGACCCCAGCTCTCGCGCCAGATCGAGCGCGGCTGCAATATTTAGTCCGGCTGATGTGCCGACTAAGAGCCCCTCCTGCCTGGCCAGTTGCCGACACGTCGTGCGGGCGATCGCCTCATCGATGGCGCGGGCTTCGTCGTACAGATCGGTGTCGAGCAGTGGCGGGACAAAGCCGACACCGATGCCCTCAACATGGTGCTGACCGGAGCGGCCCTCGGTGATCGCCGGTGCAGATGCCGGTTCCAGCGCAACAATGCGGGTGTCTTGGGCGTGGTCTTTGAGCACACCGGAGACTCCCATCAGCATTCCTGCGGTTCCGACAGCTCCACAAAAGGCGTCGATACCTTCCGGGAATTGGGCGAGCAGCTCACGCCCTATTCCGGCGTACCCGACCAAGGAGTCGCGATTGTTGAATTGGTCGGTCTGGTAGTAGCCACCCTGAGCTACGATTGTTGCGGCGACAGAAATCATCTCCTGGATGAGCTCGCCGCTGATGTTTCCGCTCGGACTGTGGACGATCGTCAACTCTGCACCGAACGCTCTCATCGTGTTGAGCTTTGAGGCCGCAAACGCGTCGGAGGAGACTGCGTGGAAACGGTAGCCCTTTGCTGCGCAGACGAAGGCGAGCGAGGAGCCCGTGCTTCCACCGGTGTACTCGATCACCGTCAGGTCTTTGGTGAGCGCGCCGCGTTCCTCGGCCTCCTCGATCATGGCGAGCGCCATTCGATCCTTATAGGAACCGGTCGGATTGACGCTTTCGACTTTGACATAAACCGCAGCAGAGTCTGGCGGTGTGAGGCGCTGAAGTTGGACAACCGGCGTGTTGCCGATCGCGTCGAGCGTTGTAGCTACGGGCAACGGGGGATGCATTGGATCTCCAATTTTTACCCCCAACGACACGCGAACGCGCATGGAACACGATTCAGTTCACTGCATGGCTCAGTCAAAGTCAACGGGTTGAGGCGACTGGCACGAGGCGCGGCAAAAGAAATGACGTGAGTTTGCGGCCGACGCGGGCGCCCGATCTTCTGCGCGGCAGAACGGCGCAGCCCCGCGCATCCGGTACCGTGTAGCAAGGTTTTGACCATCAAATTGGCCAGCGAAGTAAAGGCGGTGACGTGTACCTCAAGAGTTTGACCCTCAAGGGGTTCAAATCGTTCGCTCAGCCGACCACTTTTGCGTTCGAGCAGGGCGTGACGTGTGTCGTCGGGCCGAATGGTTCCGGCAAGTCCAATGTGGTGGATGCTTTGGCTTGGGTGATGGGCGAACAGGGAGCCAAAACTCTGCGCGGCGGCAAGATGGAAGACGTCATCTTTGCCGGTACCGCCACGAAGGGCCCGCTCGGTCGCGCCGAAGTTGTGCTTACGATCGACAACTCCGATGGTGCGCTTCCGATCGAATACAGCGAGGTTACGATCAGCCGAACGCTCTTCCGCAACGGCGGTAGCGAGTACGCGATCAATGGCACTCAGTGCCGCCTTCTCGACGTTCAAGAGCTGCTGAGCGATTCCGGCCTCGGCCGTGAAATGCACGTCATTGTTGGTCAGGGCCAACTCGACGCAGTGCTGCATGCCAGCCCCGAAGATCGCCGTGGTTTCATCGAAGAAGCGGCGGGCATCCTCAAGCATCGTCGTCGCAAAGAGAAAACGATCCGCAAGCTTGACGCGATGCAGGCGAACCTCACACGACTTTCTGACCTTGCGGGGGAGATCCGCCGCCAGCTCAAACCACTCGGGCAGCAGGCAGAGATTGCCAAAGAGGCAGCATCGATAGCCTCCATTGTTCGGGATGCTCGCGCACGACTCCTCGCTGACGAGGTTGTTGAACTGCGCTCCAGTATTAACGATTTCAGCCGAAGCGAAAGCGAACGCAAGACGCAGCGCATCGTGTTGCAGGAACAACTGGACCAGAACAAGCTTCGAGAGGCTCGACTCGAGCAAGCTCAAGTCGGCGACGACGTCGATGAGGCGCGGCGGGTTTCCTTCGGCCTTGAGTCTGTTCAGGAACGACTGCGCAGTCTGTACACACTCGCAAACCAACGCCTATCGCTGCTTGGCCAACAGAGCGACACACCAACATCAGGCAACTCGGTCAGCCAAACCCTCGTTGACGAGGTCATTGCCGATGCCGATGCTCTTGCCGCTGGCGTTGCGGATGCCGAAAAGGCGGTCGGGGCTGCCGCCGCAGCAACCGCAACCGTGAAAGCTGCGCTTGACTCGCTCGACGACGAAATTGCGGCACAAAGCGCCCTCGTTTCGCGACACGATCTTGAGAGCGCTGGACTCGTCGCACGGGTAGAAGTCGCAACCTCAACACTCACTGCGGCTCAAGGCGAGCTGGTACGCCAACAGCAGGCGCTCGCCGAAGCCCAATCGCGCCGCGAATCAGCGCAGGCAGAATTTGAGGCGCTCGAAGTTGAGACCAACAATTCGACGACCGAGAGCGATGGTTCACTCGACTCTGTCTACGAGGCAGCAGAGGCCACCGTTGCCAGTATCCAGGTCGAGATTGAGTCGCTTCGGGATGCCGTGCACGCGTCCGAGCGTGAGCGCGACGCCCTTGCCGCACGCAACTCGGCGCTCTCGCTCGCAGTTGACCAGAAAGATGGGTCGAGCGCGCTGGTTGCAGCCAAGCTCGCCGGCATCCGTGGTCTGGTCGCGGAGCATGTGAAGATTACCCCCGGCTTTGAGGCTGCGATCGCTGCAGCTCTAGGCTCGCTCGCCGACGCAGTGCTTGCCGATGACCGCGATTCCGCAATCGATGCCCTCGCCGAGTCCGCTAGCCGTGACTTTGGGCGAGTTGAAGTGGTCGTAGCAAACGCTGCGAAGCCGACTGTTTCGCTCGGGGCGGCCGCGGGTACCGTGCCAGCGATCGACGTTGTGACGGGCCCGGATGGTGTTCACGGCCTCCTCGCGGCTGTGCTCATCGCTGACGACCTCGAGGCTGCCCGCTCGGCGTACAACTCACTTGCTAATGCTGCCGACATCACGTTTGTGACGCGACAAGGCGACGTGCTCACTCAGTACGTTTTGCGTGGCGGTTCGGGGGCAAAGCGATCACGCCTCGAGCTTGTTGCTGAACGGGATGCCGCAGCAGACAAACTTGGCGACGTTACCGTGCAGATCGAACGCTCGAGCTTCGAGCTCGACGAGAAGCGTCGCGAACTCACCTCGGCCAAGGCGGATGCCGAATCCGCGCTTGCAGCACTGCGCGAATACGACGCGCAACTCGCAGCTCAGTCAGAGTTGCTTGGCCGCCACCGCATTCAGGCTGACGCAGCCCAAGCGGAATGCGATCGTCTCGCGCGTGCCGTCGATATTGCGACTGATGCTGTCACGGAAGCGACCCTCGAAGTTGGTCGTGCGCAAACGGCGGCAGACGAATACCAGTCAGCTCCGCGACCCATGCTCGACGTCTCGCAGCGTGACCCTATGCTCGCCGAAGTGGAGACCGCTCGGGCGCACGAGGTTGAGCAGCGCATCCAGCTTGAAACAATCCGTGAGCGTGTGCGTGCCGAGCGTGCCAGAGCTGAGCAGCTTGCCGCCCAACTTGTGCGCGAACGTGAAGCGGCTGCCGAACAGGCCCGACTGGCCGTGATTCGCCAACGCCAGATTGCCTCCGCAACTCGTGTTGTGGAGATGCTGCCAGCAGTCCTCGACTCGGTGGACCGTTCCCTGTCTGAAGCTCGTGTCGTTCTTGCGGCCAAAGAGGCCGACCGCTCAGCACAAAATCAAGAACTCTCTGGGTTGCGCAAAGAGGAATCTGCACTGCGTGAACGACTTTCCGCGGTAAGCGAGAGCGTCCACGGCCTCGAGATGCAAATTTACGAAAAGAAACTGCACCTCTCCAGTTTGCTCGAGCGCTCGGGTGAAGAACTCGGTCTCGTCGAAGATGTACTCGTTGCGGAATATGGTCCAGAGGTCGCCGTGCCCGACGACGCAGTCGCCGACGATGCCAACGCCAGCGCTGATATCAGCACCGACCCCAGCGCTGACTCCGACGACGACGCTAGCGCCGGCGACGCCGACACATCTGCCGAACCAGTGGCATCCGGTCGACCGTTCGTGCGAGCTGAACAAGAAGTGCGCCTACAGAAGGCTGAGCGGAAACTTGCTCGGCTGGGGCGCGTCAACCCGCTTGCTCTCGAAGAATTCGACGCGCTCGAGCAGCGTCATAAGTTCTTGACTGAACAGCTCACTGATCTCTCGAACACGCGCAAGGACCTGCTCACGATCATCGATGATCTCGATGAGAAAATGCAGACGATTTTCTCTAGCGCCTTCGAGGATACGAAGAATGCCTTCAACGACGTGTTCCCGGTGTTGTTCCCAGGCGGTACCGGCAGCATCTTCCTCACGAACCCCGACGACCTGCTCAACACCGGTATTGATGTGACAGTGAAGCCGGCAGGCAAGAAGATCGAACGCTTGTCGCTGCTGAGCGGTGGCGAACGGTCCCTAGCCGCGGTTGCTCTGCTGATCGCAATCTTCAAGGCGCGACCCAGCCCGTTTTACATCATGGATGAGGTCGAAGCCGCGCTCGACGATGCCAACCTTGGGCGCCTGCTCACGATCTTTGAAGACCTTCGCCAGACCAGCCAGCTCATCGTCATCACGCATCAAAAGCGCACAATGGAAATCGCGGATGCGCTCTACGGTGTCAGCATGCGTGCCGACGGAATTAGTGCTGTTGTCGGCCAACGTGTTGCGAAAGAAGTTGCGGCGAGCTAGCTCACCGATTCGAGTTCTTCGCCATTGACGGAGTGCACAACCCATCCGCTCTCAAGGCGTTCAACGTTTGAGATTGAGCCGTTCACAATGTGATCGAATTCGCGGCCAGCCAGTTGAGAGAGCGTGTAGCGGATGATCGTGCCGTGGCATACGACGATTACCCGCTTGCCGGGGTAGTCATCCGCAATCTGTTCGAGTGACGCAATGCCACGTTCAACGACGGAGTCAAGGCCTTCGAGGCCAGGGCACGAGTCGCCGTTCCAGCGTTCCTCAATTTCAGGTTTCGTGAGGCCCTCGCCCTCGCCATAGTGGCGTTCGATGAGAAGGTCATAGCTTCGGCCAAGTTCGAGTCCAAGACCATCCGCGATGATCTCAGCGGTTTCGCGTGCACGTTCAAGAGGCGAGCTGACGATGACATCCCAATCGAAGTCGGCCAGCAGCGCGACAGCGTCGCGGGCTTGTTGACGCCCGGTGTCGTTCAGCGGGATGTCGCTGGTGCCTTGCATGCGGTCGGCAGCGTTCCAGTCGGTTTGACCATGGCGAATCAGTGAGAGCATCCAAAAACCCTAGCGCGCCTCGATGACAGTGCCATTCAGGTTAGGTGTCGCGCTTGAGTTCACCACGCTGGAGTGCGGCAAGTATGGCGTGGGAGCGAAGCTGCCTTAACCTGTACGTATGGCAGCATCCTGGTCGCTCTCCGGCGCACTCAAATCAATGTTCGCGCGCGACACGATCGACGCCGAGACGTGGAGCGATCTCGAAGACGCCCTCATCTCGGCAGACTTTGGGCCGGACATTACGGACTCGGTCATCGAGGAACTGCGCGCCAGCGTCGCCAAGTACAAAACTGACGACCCAACAGACCTTAAACGGATGCTGCGCGAAACCCTAGAGGAACGTCTCGCCCGCCTCGACCCGACCCTCACGCTCAGCGCCCGCCCCGCGGTTGTGCTGGTTGTTGGGGTCAATGGCGTCGGAAAGACCACCACGATCGGCAAGTTTGCGAAGTTTCTGGTTGGCCACGGCCGCACCGTTGTTGTGGGGGCCGCTGACACGTTCCGTGCTGCCGCGGTGGAGCAGTTGGCGACGTGGGCCGAACGTGGGGGAGCGCAAATCGTGCGCCCGCAGCAGCAGGGTCAAGATCCGGCATCCGTCGCATTTCAGACGGTGGAGCGCGCTCAGCGGGACTCGATCGATATCGCCATCATCGACACCGCTGGCCGGCTCCAGACCAAAAGTGGCCTGATGGATGAGCTGGGCAAGATCCGTCGTGTGGTCGAGAAGCAGACGGAGATTGCAGAAGTGTTGCTCGTTCTTGACGCAACAACCGGCCAGAACGGTGTTGCCCAGGCTGAAGCGTTTATCCAGCATGCTGGCGTAACCGGACTTGTCATCACAAAGCTGGATGGTTCAGCAAAGGCAGGCTTTATTCTCGCCGTGCAGGAACGCACGGGCATCCCGATCAAGCTCGTCGGGCAGGGCGAGGGCATCAACGATCTCACCGGTTTCACCCCGCACGTCTTCGTGCAGAACCTCGTCGGCTAGGCGCTGACGGCGCTAGTCGTGGGCTCCGCTAGCCAACTGCCGACTAGCTAACTGCCGACTACTCTGTGTGCAGCCGCTATGTCGAGGTAGTGGGTGGCATTCTGTCGAACACCCTCTTTTTCTTCATCGCTGAGCTCGCGCCGCACTTTGGCGGGAACGCCGGCGACGAGTGATCCTGGCGGCACAATCGTGCCTTCGAGGACGACTGCTCCGGCAGCGACAAGGGAACCCGTACCGATGACTGCCCCGTTCAGTACCGTCGCGCTCATGCCGATCAGGCAGTCATCTTCAACGGTGCAGCCGTGCAGCACCGCGCCGTGACCAACGCTCACGCCAGATCCAACGGATGTCGGAACGCCCTCATCGCAGTGCACTGTCACGTTGTCTTGCAGGTTTGATCCTTCACCGATGGTGATCGCATCGGTGTCGCCGCGCAGTACCGCACCGTAGAAAATGCTTGCGCGCTCGTGAAGCGTTACCTGTCCGACAAGAGTCGCGTTGGGGGCGACCCAGGCGCTGTCAGAAACCTGTGGGGTGTGCCCGCCGATGGGAACGATGAGAGCTGTCATTTCTCTACGCTAGCGCCCAAAGCCTGATGCGATCTCGATCAGCACGCTTTCATCGCCGGCGTAGATGCCTTCGGCACGCGGCCAGTGGCCAATCACATCGGTGAAGCCGAGAGTTTCGGCGCGACCGACCGCATCGTCCCAGCTGCCAACGCTTTCGAGGCTGAACTGGGGTGCGCCATCCAAATTGAGGTAGCGATCGAGAGTTGCGGATGCTCGACCCGACTTCTCGAGGGCGTCATCGACTCGGCGCGACACGTCGGTTACCGCCTGCCACCATTCCTCGAGGGTGTCCGCTGTGCGTCCGAGGGTGAGCCAGCCGTCGGCGAGCTCGGCCGCGAGACGTAGACCGCGGGGGCCTTCGGCGGCGACCACGAATGGCAATCGCGGTGAGCGAGCGGGTATGCCGACCATCCGCGCATTCACGGCAGTGAACCAGTCACCACTGAAGCTAATTCCGCCACTGTCGGGGGTTTCGAATCGCAGCAGTTCGTCGAGACCACGCACGAACTCTTCGAAGCGGGCGTGGCGTTCGCGGGGACTGAGCTCGGGCAGGCCGAGCACGGTCGAGTCGAAACCGGTGCCGCCCGAGCCAATGCCGAGCAGGAAGCGGCCTTCGCTCACGTCATCGAGTGTTGCCAACTCTTTGGCGAACGTGACCGGATGCCGAAAGTTTGGTGACGCGACGAATGTTCCGAGCCCGATGCGGCTGGTCACGCTCGCGGCTGCCGTCAGCGTGGGAACTGTCGCGTGCCAGGTCTCGTCGGCGAGCGACTTCCACGACAAGTGATCGTAGGTCCAGGCGTGATCGAAGCCGAGTTCTTCGGCTCGGATCCACTGATGTTTGGCTTCAGCCCAGGGCTGTTGGGGGAGGATTACGATGCCGTGTCTCACGCTCTCACCCTAGCCGGACACACTCACAGCGCATTGCGTTCGCAACACAGGCCAAGACACCTTAAACTGGTGTGATCATGGCCATTTTTGGAAATCTCACCGACCGCCTCGCGGACACCTTCAAGAACCTGCGCGGCAAGGGCAAGCTAAGCGAAGCGGATGTTGACGGCACCGTTCGCGAGATCCGCCGTGCGCTGCTCGATGCTGACGTTGCGCTCGAGGTCGTGAAGGAATTCACTGGTCGTGTTCGTGAGCGTTCACTCGGAAACGAGGTTTCGCAATCGCTGAACCCCGCCCAACAGGTGGTGCAGATCGTCAACGACGAGCTGGTCACGATTTTGGGTGGCGAAGCGCGGCGCATTGAGTTCGCCAAGAACCCGCCGACAGTCATCATGCTTGCTGGTCTTCAGGGTGCCGGTAAGACGACGCTCGCCGGAAAGCTAGCCAAATGGCTCGCTGCTGACGGTCACACGCCGCTGCTGGTCGCCGCCGACCTTCAACGCCCCAACGCTGTAACGCAGCTTCAGGTTGTCGCCGAGCAGGCCGGCGTCGCCGTATTTGCTCCCGAACCGGGCAACGGCAAGGGTGACCCGGTCAAGGTTGCCAAGCAAGCTCTCAAGTTTGCCAAGGACAAGCAGCACGACGTTGTCATCATTGACACCGCTGGTCGCCTCGGTGTGGATGCCGAACTTATGAAGCAGGCAGCCAATATCCGCAAGGCTGTTGATCCCGATGAGGTGCTCTTCGTTATTGACGCGATGATCGGCCAAGACGCTGTCAAGACTGCCCGCGCATTCCAGGAGGGCGTGGACTTCACAGGAGTTGTGCTCTCCAAGCTCGATGGTGATGCTCGCGGTGGTGCGGCACTCTCGGTGGCCTCGATCACCGGCCGCCCCATCATGTTTGCCTCGACAGGGGAAAGCCTCGACGACTTCGAGCCATTCCACCCCGACCGCATGGCCAGCCGGATTCTCGACCTTGGTGACATCCTCACCCTCATTGAGCAGGCGCAAAAGACTTTCAATGAGGAAGAGTCTCGCAAGGTTGCCGAAAAGTTCGCCACCGATTCTTTCACGCTCGAGGACTTCCTTGAGCAGATGCAGCAGCTCAAGAACATGGGCTCGATCAAGAACATGCTTGGCATGCTTCCGGGGGCGAAGGGCATGCGGGAGCAGCTCGACAACTTCGATGAGTCAGAGATCACACGCACTGAAGCCATCATCCAGTCGATGACGAAGCAAGAGCGGGTCACGCCGAAGCTGCTTAACGGCTCGCGCCGAGTACGAATTGCTCGGGGATCGGGATCGACGGTCACCGAGGTGAACGCTCTTGTAAACCGTTTCGACCAGGCGGCAAAGATGATGAAGACGGTCGCCAAGGGCGGCACGCCACAGATTCCCGGCATGGGCCCAATGCCTGGTGGACACGGCGGCAAGTCGACGAAGAAGACCCAGAAGAAGAAAGGTTCCAAGTCGGGTAACCCGGCCAAGCGGGCCGCGGAAGAAGCGGCGCGTGCCCAAGGCGCAATCGCACCGTCAGCTCCCTCAGGTTCAGGCTTTGGGCTGGGTGGTTCGAAGCCCGCTGCTGGTAATCCATCGGCCGAAGAGCTCGAGAGTTTGCAGAAGTTCCTCGGACGCTAGCTCGCGACCGCGCGACCGCGCGACCGCGCGACCGCGCGACCGCGCGACCGCGCGACCGCGCGACCGCGCGACCGCGCGACCGCGCACAAGATACTCTGAAGGTATGACTCAGAGCCGTCCTGTTCGCATCGCTGTTCAACTTCAACCACAACATGCCGAATATTCGGTTATTCGTGATCGGGTTCGAGAGCTTGAGC
>Ga0307486_1003095_pt1 | contig 11064 bp, 10 predicted proteins | sample CBIW02metaG_FD_203663 | JGI IMG/M metagenome (GOLD analysis project Ga0307486, IMG submission 203663) | Sea-ice brine microbial communities from Beaufort Sea near Barrow, Alaska, United States - CBIW 0.2 | ecosystem: Environmental > Aquatic > Marine > Coastal | place: USA: Alaska | collected... | reverse complement strand
TTCATTTTATTTGATTAAAAAATTAGTGTACACTTCAAATTTTATTTTTGACCTTTTTTATTTCTGGAAAAATAAATTCCCTTCATTAAGAAATTAACTCTACAAGGCGTTTAAATTATCAAATTCGTGGTTCCATTTCACAATTTGATTGTTGTACATAGCATCCAAGCCCATTTGGACACAAATAGCTGTTGTGGCTCCGGTAATAACATTGGATTTAGGTGTTGTATTAGTCAAAATACTATCCCTGAAATCCAATAATGCCTGTTTACTTGGTTCGGCATGTTCAACTTCTATTGGAATTCCCTTTCCCTGTTCCCACTGTTTTGTTGCCCCGGAAACACCATCTACATTCCCCAATTCCTTTTTGTAATTTGCTTCGGGATAAAACCAGGCTTTTTTATAATCCAGTATAATTGTTCCCTTATCTCCCATCACCTTAATTTTGTAGTCATCCAAGGAATTACTTGTCAAACAGGATAATATTTTGTCCAGTCCACTTTCGTTTGTTCTGGGATCATATACAGATTATCGAAATTCCAGGAAAATCCAGGATCAACAATAATTCGGTAAGGAAAATTAAATTGATCTTCATATCTCTTGGCTTGAGGATAACGTTTTTTAAACTCTTCCTTTAAGCTATCACACAGGATAAAACCAACAGGTACATTATTATAACCTTTTCGGTGATATAGCTGAATAAGATTTTCTCGTGGTGTCATTTTTTTATTGATTTATGATTATTGCTTACCAAAATACAATATATATCCCACTAAATATCAGGATTATAATAAGCGACAATATATTAAATAAAGCGTCAGTTTTAAAAATACCTGATGGTGTTTCAATTCCTGGTTTTTGTTCTTTTTTTGAAAGCAAGGAAATACCGACTATAATAGCTGTAACCATAAAAAATACTACAAGCATTTGGTCCAGGAAAGGCATGGCAGGGAAGAAGTATTTAATAGCTACTGAAACCGGCACAGAAATTATTGTTCCCCAGAATGCAGCCTGTGCAGTGGTTCTTTTCCAAAACATTCCAAGTATGAAAATAGCGGTAATTCCAGGGCTCACCATTCCTGTATATTCCTGAATAAACTGAAAAGCCTGGTCAAAATTACCAAGACTTGTTGCTACTGCAACTGATAATATAACAAACACAACCGATGAAAGCCGCCCTGTAAAAATCATTTGCCTGTCAGTAGCACCGGGCTTAAAATAGGGTTTGTAAAGGTCCATTGTAAAAATGGTAGATGCACTGTTTATAATTGCACTAAAAGAGGAGACAATTGCCGCAATTAAGGCTGCAAAAATTAATCCTTTAACACCAACAGGTACTATGTTACTTAATAACCAGGGATATGCTTCATCGGCTCTTCCGATATCTGCATGTAGGGCATAGACTACAATTCCGGGAACAACAACTAAAAATGGTAAAATCAGTTTTAAATAGCCGGCAAACATCATCCCACGCTGTGCTTCTTTTAAGTTTTTAGCTCCAAATGCCTTCTGAATAATGTATTGATTAGCACCAAAGTAGTAGATACCAGCTATCCATATCCCACCAAGAACAGTTCTTATCCCAGGCAAATAGGTATAATTGGGATCATTCTTCTTTATTATCATGTGGAATTTTTCAGGTACCATTTGAAACAGTTCATTAAATCCGTTTAATATCCCTGTATCTCCGCCAACCTTATTAACCGCAAACCAGGTTGTAATTAGCCCTCCCACAAATAAAAAAAACACCTGCACAATGTCGGTACTGGCAATAGCCTTTAGTCCGTTAGTAATTGTGTAGAGCAACGAAAATAGCGCTAATCCGACAATTCCGTAAAACATTGAAATGCCAAATACCGAATGTAAAGTAAGTGCCCCCAGATAAAGTATGGACGATAAATTCACAAAAACGAAAAGCGCCAGCCAAAAAACAGCCAGTATTGTTCTAATTTGATTGTTATAACGTATGGCAAGAAATTGGGGCATTGTAAATATTTTGTTGTGAATAAATACGGGTAAAAAATATTTGGCCACAACAATTAAAACCAAGGCAGCAATCCATTCGTAAACAGCAATGGCAAGGCCAATAGCATAGCCTGAGCCTGACATACCAATAAATTGCTCTGCCGAAATATTAGCAGCGATTACAGAACTACCTACCAAATACCAGGGCAAAGTTTTATTGGCGAAAAAGTAATCTTCGGTACTACGCTGCTTGCTTTTCGACCGAACCATAAAATTTCCGATGAAAATAATGAGTAATCCGTAAGAAATAAAAATAATGATATCAATCAGACCCATTTGCTTTTCTGTTAAAATCTATTTGAAATAAATTGGTTTTTACTCCTTTAACGCCAGGCTTAACTAAAAAAATTCCACCGCTTTGAGGGTAGTCTTTTAGCTGTTGGGGATTTAAACCTTTTCTTGCCGTAGTAATAAATAATATATCAAGATTTTCACCTCCAAAACAACAACTGGTTACATGTGGTGCGGGCACTCTCACAGTTTCAAGCAGCTTTCCATCCTTCGGATTCCAGCGGGATACATTTCCGCCTGCCCAATGGGCAATCCAAAGCATCCCTTCTGCATCAATACACATTCCGTCCGGAGCTCCATACTTCTTAGGAACAGTAATGACTCTTCGGGGATTACAAATACTTCCTGTCTCAACATTATAATCAAAACATGTTACTTCATAATCAGACGTATCGATAAAATACATCTGTTTTTTATCTAAGCTCCAATCCATGCCATTCGAAATAGTCAGATGTTCTAGTTTCCGTTGAGGGGCATTGAAGCCTTCTAAACAGTATAAACTTCCAGCTCCTGACTTCACATCCATATCCATTGATCCAATCCAAAAACGGCCAGCTAGGTCGCATTTCCCATCATTAAAACGGTTGTTCTCTATATCTTTCTCTGGATTTGCGATTTCTTTTGATTCTCTATTTTTCAAGTCATAAAGGTGAATACCAGTCTCTGATGCGAGCAAATACAAATTGGCTGTGGTGGTCAATGCAACAGCACTAAGACGACTATTAAATTCTACTTCGAGAAGATCTTTTTTTCTTATGTCGGAGATGCATAACAGCTTTTTTTCGATATCCACCCATAGTAAATTGTTATTCTTAAAATCCCATAGAGGTCCTTCACCTAAATCATTCTCTGCTTGTATGTATAGTTCTGCTTTCATTATATATCTTGCAATACCGCCGAACGGCCTCCATCTATTAAATAGGTAGTACCTGTAATAAACGTTGAATTTTCGCAACAAAGAAACGAGCATAAAAAGCCCACATCTTCAACCGTACCCAATTTCCTTGTTGGATGAATTGCAAGCACTTCTTCTTTTTTCTTTTTAGGATCCTGAAAAGCATTAAACCAAGCTTCGCCTCCTTCAGTTTCAATAAAACCAGGAGCTATTCCAATAACCCGAACATCTTTACTCCATTGAACAGCAAGAGATCGAACCAATCCATCGATACCAGTTTTGGAAACATTGTAGGGAAAGCAATTGGGAATGGTTGTGAAAGCATGATTGGATGTCATCAGCAAAATAACTCCTTTTTGTTGTTTAAGGTAGGGATAACAAGCCTTCGAAATCATCCAATGCGATTTAAGGTTTAAATCCATATTTTCATCCCAAAATGAAGATTCGCAACTTTCGGGTGAAGTAAACATGTTCACTCCGGCATTGGAAATTAAAAAATCGATCTTTCCATATTTTTCCAATACTTCATCCACAAATAGATTTATCTCAGTTTCTGACTTTACATCAGTCTTTTTATAAAAAACATTTCTTCCTTCTTTTGTGATTTCATCCACAAACCGGGTTACTTTTACACTGTTTTTATCACTCATTCCACAGCCGGCAATATTACAGCCTGCCCTGGCCATAACCTTTGCTACACCAAAGCCGATACCCTGTGTACTCCCGGTAACAATGGCAACTTTGCCTTCTAAATCAATTGATAGCATAATAACTTATTTATACGATGTGATTTTTTAAACATAGAATCCATCTCTCGGCAAAACTACTCCGGGATGCAATACCATTTCCTCTTCCACCAAATCAACTCCAAGGCCTGGTTTATCAGAAAGAATCAGTTTCCCATTCTGAATATTTAATGGGGTATCAATAACTGTATCCCTCCAGGGAACGTCGTGAAACATGAATTCCTGACGGAAGAAATTTGGCACGGCTGCACAAACATGGGCACTTGCCAGCGTTGAAAGCGGGCCGTTTGGATTGTGTGGGGCCAGTAAAATTGAATATGCTTCCATCATCGTTGCCATTCGTTTCATTTCAGAAGGGCCACCGCAGCGCGTAATGTCGGGCATTAAAACATCGCAAACGCCCAACTCAAGCAACCGTCTGATGCCATGCCGGGTATAATTGCGTTCGCCCACACATATCGAAACTTCAGGATTCAACCTCTCCCGGAAAGCCTTCAACATTTCAGGATTTTCCGGCCCCAAAGGTTCTTCATACCATGTTATATTCAAACCAGCCAATCTGTTACCCATTACAATGGCTGTTTTGGTATTTAACATGGCATGGGTTTCAATCATAATATCTACATTGCTTCCAACTGCTTCGCGCACTGCTTTGGAGAGATTATACGAGTGGTCCATCTGTGATGACGTTAATGACAAATTGGAAGATAAATCATCACCATAGAAATAATTGGTATGCGCAAAGGGATCAAACTTCAGTCCGGTAAAACCCGCCTTCACAACTTCTTTTGCCTGAGCGGCATAATCTTCGGCATTAAAACTTCCTTTTGTAAACCAGTAATTGGCGTACAATGGAATTTCTTTTCTAAAAACTCCTCCAAGCAATTCATATACAGGCACACCCAGCACTTTTCCTTTAAGATCGAGCAAAGCCATATCAATTCCGCTGATTGCGCACATACTCACCCCAAAAGGTCCTATCCAGTTTAAATCGCGGTACAATTTCGTCCAGATGTAATCAGTCCGCATCGGGTCCAGCCCAATAATGCGCTCGCCGGCATGACGGGCGGCTGCTTCCACGATTGGGCTTCCCGGCCAGTTGGTTGCTTCTCCCACTCCGGTAAACCCTTCATCTGTATAAATTTTAAGCAAGGTCCAATTGTACTTAACCCCTTCAACCAACCATACTTTTACTTCTGTAATCTTCATTTTGCCAAATTTTTAAAATATAAATTTAATTGTCGAATTTCTTTGTTGCCAACAATTCCTATTCCTTTACATTATTCCATATTTTGCAAAGGCATCAACTGCCGACATGCCATTTTGAATAGCTTTCTGAACTGTCTTTTCACCCCTGGCTTTTTCAAGAGCTTGTTTTATAACTTCGGTTTCAATTTTCCGGGGAACAACACAGACCCCATCCATGTCGCCAACAATTATATCGCCCGGATTTATCCGCACCCCCTCAATTTCAATGGGAATCCGGTAATCAATAACTTTTCCACGGGGTGCCTGGTCCTGTGCGTACCTGCCGTAAGAAAAAGTGGGAAAGTTTAAATTCAGTATTCCTTGTGTGTCTCTTGAATATCCATTTACTACGGCTCCAACTGCACCAAGTGCCATAGCACGGGTGCTCATTAATTCCCCCCACAGGGCATAGGAGGGCGATGATCCGGTACATACGTAAACTTCATTCTCTTTCAAATCATCCAGGGCCTCAAGCATTAGCCCAAATGATTTGGACAGATACTTATTTGCTCCCTGGCTTTTTTCTTCAAAACAATCAGCCTCAAGAACAGGCATTGCCCTACCCACTAAAAACATGTTTTCTTTAAGAGGTTGAATACGAGGTGGTAAAAACTGATGGATATATCCCATTTTATCCATGACATCACCAATTACGGCTGTATACAATTCATTCCTGACGAATTGAAACAGTTCACTGTCATTGCTCCATTTTTGCATAGTATTGTTTATCGATTATTTTTAACGTTTATCTATTTTTACCTAAAAAACAGGCGTTTTCTTGCTGGCACTACTATTGTCGTGTCAAGCATAAAATATCGCCCCAAGCATCACTGATTTTCGTTTTTACTTCATGTCGCGACACTATACATCAATTGTGATCCTCTTCAGGGGTGGAATATCTGATTTAACAGGTGGGTAGCTTTTTGGAATTTTAAAAACCGGCTTTCCAACTTCTGAAGATGTTTCATATTTTTTCAGGAAGTATCCTTTTGCATTCTTGAATTTATAAGGAGAAACTGAAGTATCTATGGTAAGAGTGCCAACAGGTATAAATCCCTTTTTTTGAACATCAGGATGAATTGATATCCTTTCCAGAGGCCGGTTCCAGCCTGGCTGCCACAGATAATCATCTCCTTCCGGGGTAACATCCAATTCCTTTAAAGTTAACTCCAGTTTATCAGGAAAAACATCAACCACCAGGTAGTTTACGCGCGGATTGTAGCCAAACAAGCCTCCGTGTGCTATCTGTTGGACGCCATCCCGTTCGGTACAGGTAATTGCATGAACTTCGCCACAGAGATAGAGTTCTACATCATGTTTAGCCATTGTTTGCCAGAATTTGGACTCCCGACACTCTTCCAACATTAGGGCTACTGGTTGACCATAATCTTACAGGCCCAAGGACAGGGGTATGTCCCATTACAATGACATGGTCCACATCTGTGTTTTCATTTAACACCCTTTCAAACCATTCGAGTTGTTTGCCTGTCACCCCTGCTCTTATTTTACCCTTGCTGCTTTCGCCTTCCTCAAAAACATCAACGGAAACAAAAAGTGCATTCTTATGCTTCCAGAAAAATGCTGTACCTTTCATATGCTCAGGCCCATTAAGGGGCATACCCATGTGCTCCCTGAACTCTTTTTTATATGCTGCCACATATTCCCGTGCTTCCTCATAATGCCATGGATCATCTCCAACTTCATGGTCACCAATGCCTGTGTAATATTTCAATCCGTGGGCTTCCATCCGGGCTTTCCAAGCGGGATAATAACGGGCAGCAAAGTGCTTAATTCCTTCCAGGCCCGGCTTTTCTGGTTCTCCGTGCCAGCGTCCCATAACAAGATCACCAGCGACAGTTAAAAAATCTGGGTTTTCGTTTTTTACTTCTTCGAGTACAAAGCTTAGAGCATCCTCCCAACCAACTTGTGGAAAATCAGTATCTACATTTAAAATATCCGGCATACTGACAAACCGCCAGTGATCTTTTTTGACAGATTGGCCATAAGTATTTGTGTAGCTAACAAATAATAATAAAATGAGCCCCCACTGAGTAATTTTACTAATAGTTTCTTGTTTCATAATTCTTTTTTTAATTAAAATTTAATCTTACAATACCTTCAGATTCACCTACCGTTTTAATTTCTTTGAAATAATTGCCCCAGCCTAACGAAGGATAGTCCCACAAATCGTTTACAAACAACCTATATTCACCTTCAACATTGTCAAAACGTACAGCCTGCGTGCCGTCTGAAACCACGGTTAATCCTACGTCACTGTTGGTTTGCAGAGAATAATTCCAGATATTCTCTTTCATTCCCCTGGCAATGTTCGGATAAGAAAGAATAGTATCCAGTCCGTATAAATAAAAGTTTTGTCTGTCAAGTTCCCACCCGTGAAGAGGTTTTTCCCTGTAGTTCATTAAGGTTTTTACTTTCAAATCAACATTTCCGGAACTGCTACCTGAGTGACCTTCAGGAAGCCCGGTAAAATAGGCATCACGGTTCCAGTTAAGTTTCCTGAAATCGCCGGTTGTATTAAAAACAATACCTGATTCCTGAATGGGTAGTCCGGCAGGCGAATCAAAAATTTGGTAACCCACATTCAGATTTCCGGTCCCGTCAAAGGTGATGGAGAACGATGCTTTTATACTGTCATATTCCCCTGATAAATCAATTTTTGCGATGCCTTCCTCCAATGTATATTTAAATCCGGTACGTTTCCAGTTTTGGGCATAGTCATGCATTTCATAATAGGTCTGGCTCCCTCCTCTTTTTGCCGGAATTCTTAGATTGATGAAAGGGCCATTCTTAATGATCGTTGTTCCTTTTTTGGATATGTCCTCAAATAAACCCGTGTTTTTATTTACCCGATAAGTTATATTTTCTCCCGAAAACTCCAGAATATCATCGGTTTCGAACAGGGTGAGGCTCCCTTTTTCAGGCGTGAATAAATTAACTTTTTTTGATCCCAGTTGAATAATGTAACGGTCAACCAAAGAAGTATCGTTCTGGAAAAATGACAGGTGAAGACTTTCGGATTCAATCCATTGCTGCGCCGGTATTTTTAATTCACCTTTTGCATGTGGTTCAAGATTGTAATTTGTTATTTGCCCATCATAAGAACCATACTTCCATTCAATCTTTATTTCATTGAAATTGGTGTGATCAAAGCGGTTGTGAACAGGAATTTTTAAATCTTCTCCGGGCACGAAATCCGTTATCCGGTTTTGATAAATTTTTGTGGGCGAATACGCTTTTTTGACATTCCAGAACTCGGGTTTTTTTCTTCGCCAGGTATCCACGATTCCCCATTCGCCATACCCCACCGTTGGGCCCGCATAATCTGTATGAATGATGTCAGGATCAATGATTCCCCACCACTGGTTAAATCCAGGCAAATCTTCCGGGAGCATAAATGTTTCGTCGAAAAAACCCCAGATAGCTCCTCCTAAACCACCATCTGCTTCAAACAAATTGGTCCACATGCGGTCAAGGCTTTGGCCCCAGAAGTTTCTCACATTGGGATCGGTCTTCAGTTCGATGTGGTTGTAACATGCCACATGCGCATACTCATCAAACAAAACGGGCATTTCGTCGTAGCTGAAATCTGTGGTGGTAATGCCGTATTGAACCAGATCACCCTTCCAGTCGGGGTAGTGCATACTAAGGATATCGTAAAGTTTAATGCTATCCGGAACATGACCTGGATAACTAAAGATTACCGGACGGGTTTGATCATTTTCTTTTACCCAGTTATAGGAATAGAGAAAATTTTTCCCATATACACTTTCATTCCCAAGCGACCAGATGATTATACTGGGGTGGTTGCGGTGACTGTTCACCATCTCTTCCAATTGGGAAAGATACCAGTCTGTATAAAGAGGATCGTCTTGCGTAGCCCCTGTGGACTGATATGCATCCGAGCGGTGGGAACTTACAAAACAAACGGCAGTTTCGCTTTCAACATAAATACCGTATTGATCGCAGTAATCCAGAAAAGCATTTGATGGCGGATAATGGGAAGTGCGTATAAAATTAATGTTGGCCTCCTTCGCCAGCAAAACATCCTGTTTATCGTATTCAGGTGTGGTTGTCCGGCCCAGGGTCGGATGAATATCATGCCGGTTGGCGCCCCGGAGTTTCACCGGTCTTCCGTTCACCAGCAATTTATTACCATCCACTACCACTTCACGAAAACCAATGTTCAAGAATTTCGTCATGGTTTTTTTTTCATCTTCTGACAGCGAAATTTTTGCCGAATATAAATTGGGGTGCTCGGCATCCCATTTATCCGGATTTTTTACCGGGACCACAAACTTACCATTAGCTGAGTTTATTTCATGATCCACGCTTTCAACCAATTTGCCATGCTTGTCGAACAACTCCATTTTCATAGTAGCAGAAGAATTTTCCGCCATTTCATAAAAAAATGTGAGAAGGGCATCCTGATAATTTTCATCCAGTTCAGTTTCGTACCAAAGGTTGTTAAAATGTTGTCGGGGAACCGCCTGCAGTTCTACATCACGAAGGATGCCCCCAATTTGGTGTTTTGCGTAACCGCTGGCATACGATATGTCATCAATCCGATCGGTTACTTCAACCGTGAGTATTACCTCTGCACCAGGGGTGACAAAATCGGTTACATCACATTTCCACTGTGTAAATCCACCATAGTGGTCACGCACAAATTGGCCATTAACCCAAACCCGTGCATAGCTGTACACACCATAGAAATTGATAAATATTTTTTTATCCTCATAATCTGCCGGAACTTGAAAACTTGTTTTGTACACAAAAGGCTGGTCGTGTTTTATGGGGAATCCCTGCATTTGGCATTCGCCGGGAACTTGTATTTCGGGCCAACTCTGAAAATCAACTTTATTCAACCAGAAGTCTTCGGGTGGATCCATTGATAATTTCCAGGTGCCATTTAAAAGTATTCTATTAGTCTGGATCCCCGGAATAATTAAATCTTCGGAGGTAACCTTCTGATTGCAACCGCTGGCAAATAATGCGGGCATCTCCAATAAAGCCTCTGCATCATTATTAAAGAATTCCGCTACGGCGATTTGGTCACGAAAATCTTCTTCCAAAAACTCTTCACAACCTGTTGCCACCACAACGACCAATAACAAAATACTTATTTTTTTAACTAGTGTTCTTGTTCTCATCATCTTTTAATTAAAACGTTATTACAATTGAATTTTGGCACCAATGGAAATAGTTTTTGCATAAGGATACTGTCCTCCTGCGAATCCTTGTGATACGGAATTAAAACCACTACCTGCCGAAAAATTACTTACTTCAGGATCACCTAACCTGTACTTGGACAGGAGGAACAAATATTACCTGACACATAGATATTTACACGATTAAAGCTATCCTCTATCCCCATGGAACCCAAAGGAAGGTCATAACCCAAATTCAGGGATTTTAACCTTTAAATTATTTAAGGTGTAAAGATATGCATAAGTACCATTCAAAAAATATAATGGTCTCATAGTTTTGTTAAACTCCACTATTCCAGAATATTAATGTATTAGAAAAGTATTTTTTAGCCTCTCATCAGGCTGTTTTGGCAACAGGATAATCGGTTAAAGAATATTATTCTTCGGAAGTAAATGAATGTTAATTAATCATCCTCTATTATATGATGTCAATCAAGGGAAAATTAATAACCAGGATTTTGTGTCATCTCTGGATTAGCATCCATTTCGGATTGTAGAATAGGAAGTAAGTATTCCCGTTCTGGAAAAAATTGCCTATCTTCCAACTTGATGTATTCTGATCCCCATGTTACTTTTCCTGAAGAATTATCAACAGTTCCCTTGCGACTGCCGTATAAGGGGCCTGCTAAAA
>Ga0307486_1003092_pt1 | contig 11067 bp, 15 predicted proteins | sample CBIW02metaG_FD_203663 | JGI IMG/M metagenome (GOLD analysis project Ga0307486, IMG submission 203663) | Sea-ice brine microbial communities from Beaufort Sea near Barrow, Alaska, United States - CBIW 0.2 | ecosystem: Environmental > Aquatic > Marine > Coastal | place: USA: Alaska | collected... | reverse complement strand
TCCTCGTGTCCGAACTTGCCTTGGCTCAGGGCCTCACCGACCAAGAAGCTGGCGACCTGCTCCTGATCGAAATTCAGAACTACGTCGTCAGCGACGAGCCGGTGGAAGCTACCGTCTAATCTGATTGCGAAAACACCCTCGTGCGCTAGGCGCACGAGGGTGTCGTGCATTACAAACCAGATGTGCATTACAAACCAGATGTGCATTACAAACCAGATGTGCATTACAAACTAGATATCAGGGCATTGCAGAGCAGCAGCGCCGGCCACGAAGCAATCAGCACGGCGGCCAGGTAGACGAGGTTGCGACGGGTGAGACTCACACTGTCGATGCCGTAGCGGGCGCTGAGCAGCATGGTAAGGCCGGTGATCGGTCCCACAGCGGCAGACACTCCCCAGCCCACGCAGGCGGCAAGCACAAACAGGGTGGGATCGGGCGAGAGGGGGTGCACTAGCGCGGCAACAATTGCCACCGACACCACAGGGTGCACCCCCGCGAGTGCCAGGAGAACCATCGTGAGCATCATTGCCCAGGCAACAGGAACGGTGAATTCGCTAAACGGTAACGGCAGATTGACCAGGGGAAACAGCATCCGTAGGCCCACAGCGAGGATGCCGGCCGAGGCAAACAGCGTTACCTCGCCGCGCATCTGCGGCAGATCGTGCCGAGCATGCCGGGCAAGGGCGCGAAGGGCGCCTCGCCCGTTCATGATGACGAGTCCCATGACCGTAACTCCGAGGCCCGAGAGCAGAACGATTCGCGGCACGGGCACCGTGGCGAAAAGCTGGTGGGCAACGATAACCAGAGCGACGAGCGCCAGCGGAACGCGAATTAGCGCCCAACTCAGGCTATAACCGCTGTAGTGCGCAAGGTCGCGCCCGAACAGATGAAAGATGTCCCAAACGCTCAAACCAATCGCCACGAGCGCTAAGGCGAGACCTACGAGCAGCAGTACGAGGGAATTCGCGCCGGGAACGAGCGTTGTAGCTGCGGCGGCGGCCGCCCAGAACGGCGACCAGAAAGCTGCCGCCGAAAATGACCGCGACACCAGGGCGGCATCGGGGAGCCTGAGGGACGACCGACCGCGCAGCTGGTCGGCGACAAGGCTGACGGCGCCAATATTGATGATGGCGCCGAGCGCGTGCGTGGCCAGTGCGGTGCGCACCACTGCCAACCGGCCGTGGAGGCGGGTGCGGGTGGTCGGCGAGGTCGGCGTCACCAAACGCAAAAACGATACCGCCGTGAGCATGCCGATGAGGTCTTGATTCACCGATAACAGGTCGCCTCCGTCAATGCTGCCGCCGGCTCTTACGCCCATTACTAGCGACAGCATCCCCACGCCAATGAGCACGGCGGCGATGATGCGTTGGGTGCGACTGACCAAAGCGAGTCCGACAATTGCAGCGCCGAGGGTGAACCCGCCGGCCACGAGCGTCGCGTTTGGTACGACCACCGAAAGCGCGACGAACAGGATGATGCCGGTCAGGAGCAGTGCATAGAGCAGCCGCACGCGTCGCTCCTTGTCGGGTCAGGGCGCGTCTCTGTGGAGGAACGCCCTACCATCCAACCAGCACAAGCCAGCCTCACGAACCGCAGGCGAGGTCAGGACAAGGACGCGGAGCCGGGAACAAATCGTAAACCCGGCAGTGATCGCAAACCGGGCCTAGATCGTGAACCAGGTCCAGATGGTGAACTGGGCCTAAATATTGAGCCGGGTCCAGAATGGGGCGGCTTGAGGTTAGCTCTTGGGCGAGGAACGATCGCTGGAATGGGCTTTTCGAATGCGGCGAGCGTCGGCCACGGCTTGCATCTCCTTGAGTGCGGCCTTTTGGCTCTTCTTGGTGCCGCGCGGCGGAAGCTTGATGTTCTCTTCGGCAGCGATCCCCGCTTGCAGCTGGCGTCCACGCTCAAGCTCGGCGTCAAACTCCGCTCCGAACAGCAGGGCGAGATTGGTCAGCCACAGCCAGAGCAAGAAGATGACTATTCCGGCGAGAGAGCCGTAGGTCTTGGCGTAGTTGGAAAAAGTCGACACGTAGAAGCCAAACCCCAGCGAGGCCACGACTATCGCCAGGAGCGCGAGCAGTGCTCCGAGGCTCATCCAGCGAAATTTGGGCTGTTGAACGTTGGGAGTGAAGTAGTACAGCACTGCTATGAGGAGGACCACAGCAGCGGCGAGTACCGGCCACTTGGCAATGGACCAGACCACCTGCACGGTCTGGCCGAGAGCAAGGGCGGCGCCGATGGCATCCGCTATCGGCCCCGAAATTACCAGGATGACCACGACCACGAGGAGCAAAACTATGCCGATAACGGTAACGAGAAGCTGGGTGGGCTTCAGCTTGAGAAACGACCGGCCCTCGTCAACGTCGTAGATGCGGTTCATGGCCCGGCTGAACGCCCCGATATAACCAGATGCCGACCAAATCGCCACGGCAATCCCCGCCACGAGGGCAAACCCGGCTGAGGGTGCTGTGCTGAACTGTTCGATGGGGCCGCGAATGACGTCGAGTGCGTCACCCGGTGCGATTGACGACAGAATCTCCAGCAGCGCATCAGCCGACTGTTTTCCCTGCCCGAACACGCCGAGCAGTGATACCAGGGCGATCAGGGCCGGAAAAAGCGAGAGAACGGCGTAGTAAGTAAGCGAGGCCGCCATGTCGGTGCACTGGTCAGTGCCAAACTCTCCCAGTGTGCGCTTGAGAACAAACTTCCAGGAGATCTTCGTGACCTCTGTGGGGGAGTCGGGCTTACGCGCGTCATCGGGGTCGGGCGCGTTCTCCAATTTCTGACTCTGACCGGCTTCAACCATGGCATTCTCCTGCGTAATCACGTAAAGCCGGGATCGCGACTCGGTAGGGCGATCGCGATCCCCGCGGTAGAAAATCTACAGCCCCGAAGAGCCCGGGGCTGGCCTATTTTTAGTATTGATCATTAACCGGCCGTTGGCACCAACGCCGCTATTGATGGCCGTGTCGGAGTGCGCAAAGTGCCGGCTAACGATCAGGGGATGCAGATGCGCGGCGGGAGAGGTTCCCGCCGCGCACCGCACAAAGCATTAGTCCTTGAAAACGTCTTTCACGTTTTCGCCGGCCTTCTTAGCACTGGCCGCCGTCTGGTCAGCCTTACCTTCAGCAACCCTTGAGTCATCATTGGTGGCTTTTCCGACGGCCTCGTTGGCCTTGCCCTTCAGGTCTTGGGCAGCATTCTTAATCTTGTCGCCTGCACTCATCGTTTTTTCTCTTTCGTAGGGTGTTTTCTTTGAGGTTGTTCGATGCGGGTGCACTGAACGTGGGTAGGGGGCATCCGTTTGGCTTCGGATGCAGCAGATTTACTGAAAGCGGGGTCCGCGGCTGGCACGCATGTGATGGCCACCGCTGATCTGCAGCAGTGCGGGAATGGACTGGCCCAGGAGCGCGTCGAGGGCGCGCAGATTGTTGTTGACAATGCGCACGACGTCGGTGGGAGAGGTACCCCGGCGACAGGTCACCGAAACCTTCAGCACGGAAGTCTGAGCCACCCGGTACGTCGAGACCCGAGTCGATAGAAATTCCGGGTAGTCGGCGAGAGCGTGGCGTAACGACTCTTTAGCAACGGAGGAATCGACTCGCGTGGTGTCACGGTCGGTCGCCTGCTCGTTGATTAACACGGCCGCATGCCCATGACCTTGACGAAAAATGAAGGCGAGCATAGCGGTCACGATCCCAGCCAGGGCCGCGAGGGCAACGATCCAGAGCCAACTATGCATCGTGGTGCCGAGATTGGCCGCAGTGAGGGGCGTGGCTTGAAGCCATCCGGAGACGGCTAAGCGAACGCTCTCGGCTCCTGATGTCCAAGCCCGACCGAAGGCACTCTGCAGTGCGATCAGGCCGAGCAGCGTCGCAGCACGGAGCAGCATCAGACCCGCCACGAGAATGAGGCCGCGGTTGAGCGCGCGGTTGGTGTTATTCATGCGCCGACCGTTCCTCCTAACGCCACAACGACCCGGGCACGGAGGGCAGGTCGCAGGCTTAACCCGTCGAGCTGTTCTCTTACAGCCCCTAGCACGGTGTCACGGTGCACGGCCTGCCCCGAGGTTGGCACCAGGCGCACGGTGGCGAGCTGTCGCGAAATGCTGACCCGAGTGTTGTCGGGGTCAATTCCACCGGCGCGGGCAGCGTGGCCGGCGAGAGCGGATGCGATGACTTCGTCGTCGACAACGGTCGCTGCGCGCTCGGAGTCGATCTGGTGGCGTGCCCGGCGCCCGGGAGCAACGGCGATGATCATCAGAGTGATCCCCACCAGAGCTCCGCTGCCGATTAGCGTTGCCATCAGGGACAGCGGGGCGGTTGCTGCAGAAGCGGCGCCCCGGGCGAGATCGGCGGGCGCGGCCAGGATGGCCGGCTGGTCGATCAACCGCAACACAATTTCGGTGCCCAGCCAGCCGCACACGGCAATAACGACGATGGCTAAACCGATGGAGACTGTTGACCGGGAGGAGTGCAATTCGCGGCGACTGATGCGCGCATACAGGGCAGCTACAGACGGGGCCCCGCTCATCGCACTCGCCGATCTTGAGCAATCTTCGCGCCGGTCAGCTGCACGGTCACCTGACCGATATCGGAACCGGTGAGTTCGCCGACGCGACGACGAATCTCCCGGTGCGCCACAGCCGATCGCTCCAAGATTGTTCCGCCGCGGGCGTCAACGACTGTGGGTTCGAGAAGTACGCGCCGAAGGGCAACCACCTGAATCGGCGTTCTGATGGTCAGCGCGAGCATCCCGTGGTCGTCGCCGAGCTCTACGGAAACCTCCCGGGGGCTGACGCCGAGCGACTCGGCGGTCACCATAGACGCGATCTGGCGAAGCGCCCGTGGCAGGATGCGGGTGCGCCCACGGGGTGCCGGCCGTACTAGTTTTCCGGTGGCCATTTCGGGGCTGGCCGCGTCGAACGCCTCCGGCGAGGCGTGATCAAGAAACCAATCCGGGGAGTTGAGCGTGCGGGTCATGAGGAGGAGCGCTTGGTCTGAAATGCTCCGATCAATGAACTCACATCGAGGCGACCGTCGATTACGCGCCCGATAAGGGCCCCAACGATCATGGCACCGGCCACAAGCAGAAAGGCCCCGAATCCCAGGATCACCCAGGTGAGCGCGAGAATGGCACCGAGGAACGTTCCAGTGCGAGATGCCGTTGTCACCGCAGTGCGGCTTTGCTGGTTTCAGTGTCGGCGGCATCGTCGCTGGGCAGGTGGACATCCACAATGGACACGTTCACCTCAGTGACTTCTAACCCCACCAGGTCTTCGATGGCGCGAATTACACTGGAGCGGATATCGTTGCCGACCTGCTGCAACTGCACGGGATACTCGGCGACAATCGTCACGTCCACAGCAACTTGGGTTTCCCCCACCTCGACCGAGATGCCCTGGCTCACATCGGTGTTGTTCATGGCCTCGCGGATAGCACCGAGAGCGCGAGCCGCACCACCGCCGAGGGCGTGCACTCCAGAAACTCCACGAACGGCCATGCCCGCCACCTTCGCCACCACACCGTCACTGATAACAGTTTTACCGGTCGTTGGCACAGGCTCCCCGGCTAGCGCCGTGCCGGTAGGGGTGATCCCTTGCACGGCCTTGTTTTGAGTAGCATTCTTGGTGCTGTCGATGAGGTCCATGGTGAAATATCTCCTGTAGGTAGAGCGAGAAAGTCAAACGCGGAGGTAATAGCTACCTGTAAGACGCATCCTGTGGCATATTCGTCACGCGAAGATGAGTATTTTTTCTAAATCGTTCGCACGAGGGGGAGAAGATGCGCGGTACCGTGCGTGGGCAGGCCGCTTCCTCGCTCGATAGAGCCACCGATCGCCTGCTCGCTGACCGCGCCGCTGACGGCGATGTCGGTGCCTTTTCGGTATTGGTTCGCCGCTACGGTCCACTGATGCGGGTCTACGCCACTCGCATCCTCGGTTCGAACGACGAGTCCGACGACGTCGTGCAGGAGTCGTTCATCGCGGCGTGGCAGCAGTTTGGCACCCTTGCCGATGGACGTGCGGTGAAGAGTTGGCTCATGCGCATCGTGAGCCGCAAGAGCATCGACCGGCTCCGCGCCCGCCGCCACTACGTGATCATCGACGAAACGGATGCCCCGGCACCAAAAAATCACGAGCCCCACGCGCTCGTTGAAGCAGAGTCGCAGACCGAGGCGCTTGCCCGGGTGCTTGCCGACCTTCCCGAGGACCAGCGTCGCTGTTGGAGCCTGCGAGAAATCGCCGAGTACAGTTACGCTGATATCGCCACGGAGTTGAACCTGCAAGTATCGACCGTGCGTGGCCTTCTGGCCCGGGCGCGCAAAACGTTGCTTCGAGAGATGGAGGACTGGCGATGACCGACTTCACGCCTCCAGACCACCGGTTCGACGCCGTCGACCTCGGCGACACCGACCGAGAACAAGCCAGCTTGAACGGTCATACCATCGAGCAATTGAGTGACTATCTGCACTGTGGTCGGCTGCCCGTAGATGCCAGCATCGATGATTCACCGGAGTGCGCGATCGCCCTGCGCAGCTTAGAACGCTTGCGACGCGCTCAACGCATTCTGCTGGATTCAGAGTTGCATCGTGAGTCACTGCGCGAAGACAGCTGGATCGCTTCGATCCTAGGTACGATCACGCTGGAGGCCCACGCTGGCCGGGATATTGTATTGCCCCATCCGCAGCCGACCGCACGACTGGTGGTGACCGAGGGTGCGCTGCGCGGAATCCTGCGAGAGACCGGCGACAGGATGAATAACGTTTTGGTGGGGCGCTGCGCCCTGATCGGAGACGTCGAAGTGCCCAAAACGCCGATTACCGTTGAGGTCGATGTGACCGTATTCCCCGGAAGGAATATTCCTCGTTTGGCCGAAGAACTCCGACAGGCGCTGTCTGCCGCGCTGGCACAATATACCGAGCTGGTCGTGGCAGCCATCGACATCACGGTGACGGACTTGCAGACGGCCATCGCCGTATCCACGCCGCAACAGGAAAGCCCATGAGTGCGCTCCTGCCCTCAACCATTGAACTCGACGCGCTGGTGCGAGCGGTCGCTGGAGTAGAGACGCTGTACCCCGCCGGTTCGGCCCTCGCCGCCGTGCTGGGCACTGCCCTGCAGGCGGTGGCGCCCGGCTCGGCGACTGCCGCATTGGTGCTCGTCGATTCACAACCAAGCGGAATTCGGATAACGGCCAAAGTCGGCATCGATGCGGCCTTGAAAGCAGTGGATGTCTGCACCCGCGTTCACGACATGATCGCCGCGCACCTTGACCAGGTCAACAGCCGGCCCGTTCTGCAGATAAGAGTAATCGTGGCCCGTATCGGCTGACTTGTAGGCGATTGCCGAAGGCGCTGCTAGATTCCTCCAGATGAAGCAGAAAGAAATGTTCCTTCAGGCGGACGCAGCGTTGCGTGGCGTCATCGACCAGGTCGCCCCGGCGCAGTTGAGCCTGCCGACGCCCCCTAATTGGTCGAACGTAAAGAATCCAACCCTGCGCGACATCCTCGCGGGCCATGCTGCGGATGAAGCGTGGCTGCCTGTGGTTCTTGCGGGACGCACCATCGATGAAGTCGGCGACACCTACGCCGGTGACCTTTTAGGGGATGACCCCATCGGTAATTATGACCGCATCAACGCCGCGACAACGGTGGCGGTGTCGGCGGAGCACGACCCCGCCCAAATCGTGCACCTCAGTTACGGCGACTACACCCTCGCTGAAGCCCTTCAGCACTGTGCTCTCTATCGAGCATTTCAGGCGTGGAGCATCGCCCACCTCATTGGTCTTGACTACTCACTGCCTGATGACCTCGTTGAGAACCTCTGGCAACAGATTGCACCCGACATCGAAATGTGGCGGGCGTTTGGCGTTTTCCCACCCGAGGTGTCGGTGCCAGAGGGCGCCAACCGTGAGGTCCAGCTGCTCGGCAAGGCTGGCTATTGGCTCGAGTGAAAGCACACAGTCTCGCGGATTATTCGGGGGCAACGCCGTTGTAGAAATGTTCGAACACCATGCTGGTGCGGGTGGAAGCGACGGCGGGGTTGGCTGAGAGGTTCTCCAGCACGAAGTCCCTTACGTCATCGGTGTCTCGGGCCGAGAGGTGGATGATGAAGTCTTCGGAACCTCCGAGAAAGAAGAGTTGCACAACGCGCGGCATAACCCGAATGGAATCGCGAAAAGCCGGAATATGCGTTCGCGCTCCCGCTCGAATGCTGACGCTGATCAGTGCCTGCAAACTGAGACCGATTGATTTGGGGTCAACCATTGCTGTGAATCGGGTAACGATGCCCCGGCTCACGAGCGACCGTACCCGGGCAACGCAGGTTGATTCGGCAATACCGGCTGCGCTGGCAAGGCGACTGTTGGTTGTTCGCGAATCCGCCTGTAACGCAGCCACGAGGATGCGATCAATCTCGTCGAGTGCCTCAACGGTCCGCATCCTCTTCGCTTCTACCATGGTCAATCTCCTTTCGGCCGCATATTTCGTGGAATATTCTTTAAGTCTGGCAGATCCTACGGATTTTACCAAGACGAAACGAATGCAGAGCATTCTTTATCCCTACCGTCACGCAGTCGTGCGGCAGCAGTAACGAGATGGAGCACTTATGTTGGTCGGCATTCCTACCGAAATCAAGAACAACGAAAACCGTGTGGCGATCACCCCCGCCGGAGTTCACGAACTGACCCGCCGCGGCCATGAGGTCGTTATCGAAAAGGGCGCGGGGCTGGGCTCGAGCATCACCGATGATGCCTACCGTCTCGCTGGGGCCTCCATTGTTTACACAGCCAAAGAAGTGTGGGGCACGGCGGAACTGCTGTTGAAGGTGAAAGAGCCCATCGAAAGCGAGTACCCCCTGATGCGTGAAGGGCAGGTGCTGTTCACCTACCTGCATCTCGCGGCATCCGCTGCGTGCACCGACGCCCTGCTGGCCTCCGGCACGACGGCGATTGCCTACGAAACGGTTCAGCTCGACGACCGAAGCCTGCCGTTGCTCTCGCCGATGAGCGAAGTGGCTGGCCGGCTTTCGACGCAGGTCGGTGCCTATCACCTACTGAAAGCCAACGGCGGAAGCGGAGTTTTGTTGGGCGGCGTGCCGGGAACCCCCAAAGCTAAAGTGGTCGTAATCGGGGGAGGGGTTGCCGGAGAGCACGCTGCGGCCAACGCGCTTGGCATGGGCGCCGACGTCACCATCATCGACCTGTCCCTCGCCCGACTGCGCCAGCTCGAAGTTCGCTTCAACGGAGCTATTCAAACGCGCGCGTCTACCCACTACGAGATCGCCGAGCAGGTGCGCGACGCCGATCTCGTTATCGGGTCGGTGCTTATCCCGGGTGCCCAAGCACCCAAGCTCGTCACCGACGAGATGGTGGCGTCCATGAAGCCGGGCTCCGTACTCGTGGATATCGCCATCGACCAGGGCGGTTGCTTTGAAGGCTCGCATGCGACTACACACGACAACCCCACCTTCGCGGTGCACGACACGATGTACTACTGCGTGGCGAACATGCCCGGCGCAGTGCCCGCTACCTCCACTCGGGCATTGACCAACGCCACCCTGCCCTACGTCATTGCTCTGGCCCAGAAGGGTTGGAAAAAAGCTCTCGCCGAAGACGCCGCCCTCGCGAAGGGCCTGAACACGCACGGCGGCCGCATCACCAACCCGCACGTGGCATCCGCCTTCGACGCCGACTTGCTAACGGTCGCCGAAGCGATCGCCTAGCCCCGCCCCCCCCCTCACCCTCCCTCCGCCCCAGCGGCTGCTCCCAGCGGCTGCCCCCAGCGGCTGCTCCCAGCGGCTGCCCCCAGCGGGCGAGATGCCCTGTTTCTGCCGAGAGTCGCCGTTCAACCGGGCGCTCTCGGCAAGAATGGGGCGCTTCGGCGCGGACTGCTAGCTCGTGCTCGTGGCGGCCATGACTGCGTGCAGGCTGTTGCGCAGGGTGACCAGCTCGTCTACGGGTAGGTTCAGGGCCTGGACGACCTGCGGGGGAATGGTCTCGGCCACCGAACGCAGGGCTTCTCCGCTTTTGGTCAGGGTGATGTCGAGCGTTCGTTCGTCGGTCGGGCGGCGTTGACGGCGCACGTAGCCGGTCGCTTCGAGCCGCTTCAGCAGGGGAGAAAGTGTCGCTGGCTCAAGGCAGAGGGTGTGGCCGAGGCCTTTGAGGGTGCGGGGGCTTTCGTCCCAGAGGGCCAACATGACCAAATATTGCGGATGCGTGAGGTCGAACGGCTCCAGAATGGGGCGATACAGGGCAATGACATTGCGCGAAGCGATGGCCAGTGCGAAGCAGACCTGGTTGTCGAGAGCCAGCGGGTTCTCTAGTAGTGGTGTTGACATGACGCCTTCTGTTCGGGCCGGTTGTTCTTCCTGCGTTTAGTTAGTACACTAACAGTTATGACACACGGCAAGAAATCGCACCCTCGCGCCAAGGGGCCCGGCGCACTGACGGCCTGGCTGAACGGTCGACTCTTTCCTATTCTTGGGCCGCCGCCGGTCGGTCCAAGCGGCTCAGACCTGTTGCCACCGGCCCCCGCCAGCGTGAAGAACTGTCCGGTCTGCGCCCAGCCAATGGATGCGCACGATATCGACCGCACGGGTGAGCGTACCCAGCTGCACTGCCCGGTAGTCGCTGAGTAGCGATAATTGCATCCGGATGCCTGCTCGTGGTTCGATCGCAACGCTCAGGTCTTCGGGACGCACAGATCTTCGAGACGCACAGCATTAGTTCACTCGGGAATTTCCGTTCCTAGCCCACTAGGCTGGGCGAAAATCACGGGAGATTCATGTCTACAACGAGGGATAGTGCAGGCCCACACAGTGCTGCCCCCGATGGAGACGAACCCGATGGAGACGAACCCGACGGCGGCGCACTCGACAGCGGTGAACCGGCAAGCGGTGAACGGGTTAGCGGTGAACCGGCCAGCGGTGAACGGGTCCGCGACGAGCACGACCGCGCCGATCTGGACCGCGCCGATCTGGACCGCGCCGATCTGGACCGCGCCGATCTGGACCGCGACCTCACCGAACTCGCGCAGGGTAGCGTGCGATGGGCGGCGACCACAC
>Ga0307486_1003089_pt1 | contig 11078 bp, 10 predicted proteins | sample CBIW02metaG_FD_203663 | JGI IMG/M metagenome (GOLD analysis project Ga0307486, IMG submission 203663) | Sea-ice brine microbial communities from Beaufort Sea near Barrow, Alaska, United States - CBIW 0.2 | ecosystem: Environmental > Aquatic > Marine > Coastal | place: USA: Alaska | collected... | reverse complement strand
GGGCATTTATCCATGTCCAAATTAATTTCTATTAGATATTTATTTGAGTTTTATGGATTACAGGGTCGATTCGCAGATTAAAGACATACCAGACAATAATACTCATAACTAACATTTCTCCTCCATCCTCAATAAATCCAAACAATGATTCCCCCCAGGGAATAATGGAATGAAGCATATCGATTATAACTCCAAAAAATGCCACCGCAATTACCAATAAAAAAAGGTGCTTTGATATCCGCTTGGCAATATTATCGCTAAATAAAAGGGATACACCTATAAATGTGAATAGAATTATACCAAAAAGTATAGAAACACTAAGTTCTCCAAAATCCTGTGCTCTTAATCGGAACAGAGGTTGAAATTCAAAGTACTTAGCCAGGTAAATTCCGAACGATTCATGGATTTTCAAAGAATCATCAAGAAGAAAGTACATAAAAAGGGACGACCAGGCAAAATAAATAATGTGTTTTCGTCTTATTGCTATAACAAATAATATAATGACAATCCAATACTCTTTGATATATTGAAACATCTCTGCATATCCACCATCCGAATCAATTGAATAAATATCGTTGGATAATAGATCCATCGTATAAATGACGTGGGCTAGCAAAAAAGCAAAATCAGCGAGTAGAAGTAATAATAAAACTTTCGTAGACGCTTTTTCTATATGAAAATTCATAAAACAGCCCTTTAATATATGTAATATTAAAGCTAGTGAATTTTTTATTAAGTACTACCAAATTAATTCAGCTTAAAATGTATTATTTATTTATCGGGCTTCCATTTCATATTATTTCCAATAGGAAACTTCGGTTTGATTTGTCAAAAAATACCACTGATTGGAAATGAGATTTTAATTGGCAAGAATTAATATGAGGTAGCCATTTTAGTATCCTACTTTATATTGATTGTTCTACTGCCTATTTGCTCAAATTTTGAGAGTTGTTCAGCTGGTTCATATTCATTAAATGATCAATTTCGGGCTATAACCAACTTTTTGGTTGGAATTTTTTGACAGTGTTCCATTGGTTCTTTCATGAGTGTTTGTAATAAGTTGTCTAATTTTTAGTCAACCTATTTCAGGAAAGGGAACTTCAAAAGAATTGATGGAGTTTTATGGAGAATACGGTACGGTTATAGTGGATGAAGTGTGACCAATGATTTAAAACTTTAAAATCGCTTAAGAATCCATTACTATTTTTATCATAAATTTAAAGGATGAAATATCTTATTGCCGAAGATGAACAGGAGCTGCAACAATCCATAAAGAATTATTTGAGTCGCGATGCAAATGTTTGCGAGACAGCCTCAGATTATTGGGAAGCGTCTGAAAAATTAGAGCTTTACGAGTATGATATCGTCATACTTGACATTAATCTTGTGACCGGTAGCGGTCTGGACTTACTCAAAAAGCTCAAACAGCAAAAGAAAAAATGTGGCGTAATCATCATCTCGGCCAACAGTTCATTAGATGATAAACTGCAAGGACTGGATTTGGGAGCGGACGATTATATCACAAAACCCTTTCATCTTGCAGAGCTTAATTCGCGTATCAAAGCGGTGCTTAGACGTGGTCAATTTGGTGGGGATGATTCCATTACTTTTCAGGAAATACAAATTGATACGCTGGCTCGCAGTGCTTATGTAAATAATAAACCAATTACGCTTACGCGAAAGGAATATGATCTATTGTTATTCTTCATAACAAACCAGGGTCGTGTTCTTTCCAAAGCAATTATCGCAGAGCATCTTTGGGGCGATGATAGTGATCTGCTCGATAATTTTGACTTTATTTATGTGCACATCAACAACCTGAGAAAGAAGCTGACCACAGAAGGAGCAAAATATATACAGACTACTTATGGCAGCGGTTATAAATTCATTGCAGATTAAAAACGCACTACAAAATAAAACACCCCTTTTAAGAAAGGCATCTAAAACCTTTCTCATTGCCGCAATGGTACTTATGGCCTTATCTGCGGTTGCTTTGTTTTTTTATACGCAAGGACTTTTAAAAAATGAAATAGAAGAAGAGCTGTACTCAAATAAAGAACGTGTAGAAAAGCTTTTGATTGAAGATCAATCCATCAAGGGAATTCCACCCATTATTACGGTGGAACAAGTAGAAAAGCCCGAAGGTCTAACACTTAAAGATACTTTGATCTATGATCCTTTGCAAGATGAAATTGAACTTTTTAGGGAACTTTCAGAAACCAGGGAAATAGCTGACCAACATTACAGAATCACGGTTAGGGCGATGGTCATTGAGTCTGAAGACATTCTATTTGCCATTATTTTTACGTTTATAAGTATCATCTTCTTTGCTTTTATATTCTTGTTCTATTTCATTAAATCGCGCAACGAGAAACTGTGGCAACCATTCTTTATCAATCTGGACAGACTTAAAAACTTTTCTGTGAAGTCTGATAAATTACTGACTTTTGAAGATTCTGAAATATTAGAATTTCACGAACTCAATCGCGAGATGGAAACATTGACGGCCAAAATCCAAAATGATTATCGCAACCTGAAACAGTTTACTGAGGATGTCTCGCACGAAATGCAAACGCCACTCGCCATAATGCAGGCCAGGATAGATACGGTCATGAACGATGAGTTTATTACTGAAAGACAGTTTGAGCACCTATCAAAATTACAGTCAGACATACTGCGACTTAAACAACTCAACAAGAAACTCATATTATTGGCCAAAATCGAGAATAACCAGTTCAACGATAACGAGCCGGTATCCATTAACGAAATTATAAGTCAGGTAGTTACTAATTTTCAGGAACTTACTCCAATAGAGTTTATAGTAAAAGTTAAGGGTGAGGTCGAGGCACAAATGGATCGCTCGCTTGCCATTATTTTGTGCAATAACTTACTATCTAACGCTACAAAGCACAATTTTGAGAAACGGCCCATTACAATACATATCGGGAACAACACTTTACAGGTCATTAATGCCGGAACAACAGCATTAGAAAAACCTGACCAGGTTTTTGAACGTTTCTATAAAGAGAACAAAAAACCGGATTCAACAGGTTTGGGACTTTCAATAGTAAAGAAGATTTGTGATTGTTATGGGTTCATTCCTTCATACCTCTTTCATGAAAGGAAGCATATCTTCCAGATAAACTTTAATAAATAATGGCTATGTTTAAGAACAATGTGGATTATTAACTGGTCCCTATTGCGAATTTTAATTTTGCATGTTCCTTTTTAACCGCAAAGGTCGCCAAAAAAAATCGCAAAGGTCGCAGGGAAAAGACAGGCACTGAAAATGTAATCGAAAATAAAACTATCAGTTTAACTATTAAGGTGAATAGGCAAATCTACCTATCTACATAAAAAATAGTGATGATAGAGACAGGTTTCAAATCTTTGCGCCCTTTGCGGTTAATTTTTTTTCTACAATTTTCTAAAACAGAACCTAAATAATCAATTCCCAAAAGGGTATCCTTTAAATTCTCTTTAGAAATACCTGTTACTGATATCTAAAAATTAAATTTTGATTGACTGAAAAGAAACGAGCTTGTTTGGATCTCAGAACCAAAAAATACTTTCACAAATTCCTACTGCAATAGCTAAAAGGAAGCCTTATCCTTGTGGTGACACATTGCATATTATCTTTTCTTTATCAGGCACTACCAGATTTGCTTCTCTATCTTTAGAACTTCTTTAGAATTCAATGCTACTTTTATAAAGAAATTAGCACAGAAAAATGCCTAAACTTGTTGTACCCTTATTCTTTTTCTTTTGTTGCCAATTACTGTTTTCACAGGACCTTTCAAATCTAGACTTTTTTCTGGAAAGTGTAAAAGCAAATTCCCCTGTTTTGCGGGAAAATGAAAACAAAAAGCAAATAGGCGAAATCCAAGACGATATTATACGTGCCCAGAATAATGCATTTCAGGTAAATGCAACCTCTGAGGTTCTTTTTGCCCCCTATTTCAACAATAATGGTCGCATTATAGAAGTGACGACAACGCCATCATCCACCGCCTATGGCTACGATGTGGGCATTACCAATGGTGGTCTATATACTGCTCAAATCAATGTAACCAAAAACCTTTTCAATCAAGCAGTTGTTGATAATCTCTTATTTCAAAGCAAGATAAATAATGAGGCTATTAGCCTGTCTTCAAAAGAAATAGAACACAACCTTATCAAAAACATTACAGATGCTTATGTAATGGCGTATCAGCTTCAGTTACAGGAGGACTTTACCAGGGATATTTTAAAAGATCTCTCAAAACGTTTGGAAGTGCTCGAACTTTTGGTAAAAAGAGGTATTCTTCAAGAAAGTGATTACTTGCTCTTACAACTTGACACTGAAAGCAAAAATCTGGAACTGCAACAAATTGAGAATAATCTGCAGGTCACTATCAATCAGCTTTACACGTTTAGTGGAATGACAGCTCAGCCAATGGAAAAATTGTCAGAACCTGTTATTACTAAAAATAACCTTTCTGAGGAAACAAATCGATTTTATGAACAAAGGTTTGTAAATGACAGCTTGCAGATTATGGCTGATCAGCGTGTTTTTGAAAACGCATATAAACCCCAATTGACGGCCTATGGCAATACTGGTCTTAATGCTGTCGAAATTCCCAACATTGAACATAGGTTAGGATTGAGTGCCGGTTTAAGGCTGACTATTCCCATCTACGACGGGAAGCAACGTCAGTACAATACCCAGCAAAGTAAGCTCAGGGAAGAGAGTCTTACCTATTATAAAGACAATGCAGAAATTCAGTTGAAAAACAATCTGTTAAGCATTAATGAACAGATTATAGCTTTACAGGAAAACAAAATGCTGTTGGACAAACAGATTGAGAAACAGGTGAATATTTTAGAAATCTATAAAGGCAAACTCGTACAAGGACAAGTTTCTATTGTTGATTACCTCAATGTCATTCAAAACTATAAGCAATCTATATATACCCAATTGCAAATGCAAACCAATTTGTGGCTGTTACAAAGCCAGTACAATTTTATTAACTGGTAGCCTATGAAATCAAAATATACTTTTATTCTAATCTCATTGTTTGGCCTGATAGTTCTTAATAGTTGCAAGAAGGACACAGCATCATTGAACACAAAAAAAGCAGCTATTGAGGTAACCGCTGTCCCTGTTTCACAACAGGAAATAAAGGAATATCTCACCTTTAACGGTGTGACCGTTTACCAAAGCAAAGAGGATATTCGAGCCAGCGTGACGGGATACATTTCGGGTATGCGCTACAAAATAGGTGACAGGATAGGAGCGGGGCAGATTTTTTCATATGTGCGTACCAAAGAACAGGACGCATTAAGAGATGCTTTAAAAATAGATAGTTCGCTGGCAAAATTTATTGGCCCCATAACCATAAAAAGTAACGTAACGGGCATAATTAAAAACTTAAATGTAAACACTAATGATTATATCGCCGAAGGAGAAATAATTGCCACCGTGGTGCAGCCAAGTTCGCTTGTGGTAAAAGTTAATGTGCCCTATGAATATGAGGATTATGTTCAACTGAACTCACAATGTTGGGTGTTATTACCCAATGGAAAAACCTTGGATGCCACCATTACAGATATCCTGCCTACTGTAGATGCGGTATCGCAATCCCAAACTTTTTTAATCGATTTACCGGATGCGGGAGATTTACCAGAAAACCTAAACGTACAAGTCAAATTGATTCAGAAGGAAAGTTCAGACGCCCTGACGATTCCCAAGAAAGCCTTGCAAACCAATGAACTTTTAACCGAGTTTTGGGTGATGAGGATTGTGAATGATTCATTGGCACTCAAAGTATCAGTAATTCCGAAGCTCAAAAACGATTCCCTGATACAGGTTCAATCGGATAATTTGAAGTTGAATGACTTGATTATCATTGAAGGAGCTTACCAGATGCAGGATTCCACTATTGTAAAGGTTTTAAATCGATGAAAAACCTACATTCAACATATAAATACCCTATTCTGGCCATTGCTATTTTACTGCTGGCAGGTGGTTTCTTTTCCTATAACAATATGAAAACAGGGCTTTTTCCTGATATTACCTTTCCAAAAATTAAAGTCATTGCAGATGCCGGGCAGCAACCTGTTGACAAGATGATGACCACGGTAACCATACCTTTGGAAAATATAATCCGTCGTACGGAAGGACTGCAATACATTCGCAGTACAACCTCACGGGGCAGCTGTGAAATCTCGGTCTTTTTGGATTGGGATATGGATATCAATACCGCAAAGACTCAAATAGAGTCGTTTATCAGCCAATCACGGGGAAACATACTGCCTAATACGGTATTCTCTGTAGAAAAGATGAACCCATCCATACTTCCGGTAATGGGCTATTCTGTGGAAGGTGATGGGCTGTCTCAAGTAGAATTAAAAAAGATTTCAAAATATACTATCAAGCCATATCTGGCCGCTACCCCTGGCGTTTCAGATATTGTGGTCATCGGTGGAAAGGACAAGGAATACCGAATAGAACTCAATCCAGCAGCAATAAAGTCCTTGGGAATATCCATTAATACCATTCAAAATGCGGTAAGCAATGCAAACCTGTTACAATCCAATGGTTACATATCCGATTATAACAGAATGTACCTAACCCTGACCGATAACGCGGTAGATGATTTTTCAGATTTGGAGGATCTGGTCATTATAAATAGTCCTTCACGGTTGATACGGCTGAAGGATGTGGCAACCATAAAAGTTGCCGAAGTCAAAGAATATGTAAAGATACGGGCCAATGGAAAAAACGTACCGACCATTGCGGTTATCAAACAGCCCAATGCAAATTTGATTGATGTCAATAATACCATTGAACAAAAAGTGAAGGAACTCGCTGATATTCTTCCTAAAGGTGTTATCATAAAACCCTATTACAACCAAGCCAATTTTGTGAATACCAGTATTTCAAGCATCAAAGATGTTCTTTGGATTGGACTGGTATTGGCATTGGTAGTGGTCATCCTTTTCTTGCGCTCATTTTCGGCAAGTATGGTAGTCCTTTTTACCATTCCTGTTTCGCTTTCACTTACCCTTATTCTTCTGGAAGCCTTCAATTACACTTTCAATATTATGACCTTGGGCGCAGTTGCCGCTGCTATTGGGCTTATGATAGATGATGTTGTCATTATCATAGAACAGATCCATAAAATAAAAGAAGAACACCCAGAAGAAAATATTGGTTGGATTGCACACGAAGCGATCCAACACCTGTTTCCTGCAATGATAGGGTCTTCATTAAGTACATCGGTCATATTTATACCCTTTGTATTAATGACAGGCGTTGCCGGAGCCTATTTTCAGGTAATGGCCTTTACAATGATTATTGCCCTTGCTGCATCATTTGTCGTGACCTGGCTTCTGGTGCCCGTACTTGCTATTATTTTTACAAGAAAGGATTCGTTTTCGCACCCTGACTTATCGCCGGAGCATCATGAACCCAAAACCAAATGGATACATTATATTCTTGAAAAACCTATTATTGGAATTACATTTCTGGTGATTTGTATCGTGATCCTTGTGGTGATCCCTTCAAAGTTACCTTCTGGATTTTTACCTGAAATGGATGAAGGTAGCATCATACTCGATTACAACAGTCCCGCAGGAACAACGCTGGAAGAAACAGATAGGATGCTACAAATTGTTGACGATGTACTGGACAATCAGCCTGAGGTAGATGCCTATTCTGCAAGATTGGGAACGCAATTGGGTTTCTTTATCACAGAGCCCAATCGCGGTGACTACCTTATTAAACTAAAGGATAAACGCAACAAGACCACTACCGAAGTTTCAGACGAAATCCGAAGCAAAATTGAAGAAAAATTACCCCAACTTACCATAGACTTCGGGCAGGTTATAGGCGATATGCTCGGTGATTTGATGAGTTCTGTTCAACCTATCGAAATCAAGGTATTTGGTGATAATGTAAATAAATTGGAAAGCCTTTCTCAACAAATTGCCTCCCAAATTGAACAAGTAAAAGGAACGGCAGATGTCAATGATGGAATCATCGTCGCCGGTCCGGTTTTAAATATTCAGCCCGATGCGGCCAAACTCTCCCAGCTGGGATTAACCGTTGCCGATTTTCAACTGCAATTACAAACACAAATCGAAGGAACCGTTTTGAGCACGATAATCGATAAGGAACAACTTATCGATATAAGGCTTATTTATCCAGATGCGTATAAAACATCCATCGAGGACATCAGAAACGCATCTATTCTTCTTCCTACAGGTAATTCTGTTCCTATAAACACCGTTGCAACCATCACCACAGAAAAGGGAGTCGCTGAGATCAACCGTGAGAATCAAAAATCCATGGGTGTAATTACGGCCAGGCTGGACAATCGCGATTTGGGTTCAACTTTAAACGAAATCCAGACGACCCTGACAAAAGATTTAAGCCTTCTGGCTGGATATACTATTGTATATGGCGGTGCGTACCAAGAGCAAAAGCAGGCTTTCAAAGAATTGCTGATGATTTTAGTATCGGCCATACTACTGGTTTTCATTGTGATTCTCTTTTTGTTCAGAAAAATCAAGATAGCTCTTGCCATAATAGTCATTGCCATATTAGGGGTCGCAGGAAGTCTGTTGAGCCTATTTCTCACCTGAACACCGCTTAACGTGGGGAGCTATACAGGTATTATTATGATCGTTGGCATTATTGGAGAAAATTCAATTTTTACCTACAGGCAGTATCAGGATACTAAAGAAGGTCTTTCTCACATCCAAAAAATAGAATATTCCATTGCTGTGCGATTACGTCCTAAATTAATGACTGCTTTTGCCGCGATAATGGCGCTTACACCTTTGGCATTAGGCATAGGTGCCGGTGCGCAAATGCACCAACCACTTGCCATAGCGGTTATTGGTGGATTGATATTTGCCTTACCACTGTTATTGATCGTACTCCCCACAATCCTAAAGCTTATCAAACAGTAGGACCTCTTATAATTTCTTTAGATTCCCTTGAAAATTACTTTAGAATTGCCCTTTACATTTACTGTATAATCTCAAAAAAAGAAACAATGAAAAAGGTAATTTTAGTTATTGGGCTTGTATTTGCAGCCGTTACAACAATAGGGTTTAAAAGTGAAGATCAGGACAAGGTTCCACAAGCAGTTAAGGATGCTTTCGCGAAAAAATTCCCAACGGCAGAAAAAGTAGATTGGGATAAGGAATCTGCCACCGAATGGGAAGCTGAGTTCAAAATGAACACTCTGGAATATTCTGCTAATTTCCTTGAAGATGGCAGCTGGCAAGAAACTGAACACGAGATTGACGAAGCTGAAATACCACAAGATGTGATAAAAGCATTACAATCCAATTTTTCAGGTTACGAAATCGAAGAAGCTGAAATGTCCGAAACACCACAAGGAACAGTATATGAATTTGAAATTGAAAAGGGCAAAACTGAAATGGAGGTCTCAATTGACCCAAATGGGAAGGTATTAAAAAAGCAAATGGAAGAAGATGAATCCGATGACAATGATTAAGTGTTAGTTTTTCATGAATGATTGGTTAGTTAGTTGAAAATGTCCAAAGCCATTGTGGCTTTGGGCATTTTTTATTCTTTGACCCTTTACCCATAGGATTTACAAAGTTCTTGATATAGGTAAAACGGCATTTTTTTTGAGCTGAACTTAAGGTAAACAAAGGGTTTAAATCAAGATTTTCGATAACGGAAAATCTTAAAGTTTACTTTAGATTCCATGCTTATTATTGCAATTTACTCTAACTGATTCCATAATAATAAATGACCAAAACCCTAACAATCATAATCCCTGTTTACAACGAAGAAGACAATTTAAAACGTGTAGAAACCGAACTTCAGGAATTTATTGACCAAGCTCAAATTCCAACTTCGGTTTTATTTGTAAACGATGGTTCAAGAGATTCCAGTTTACAGATTATAAAACAAGTATGCAGCGAAAAATCCGTGTTCCAATACATTTCCTTTGACAAGAACTACGGCTTGAGTACTGCCATTAAAGCAGGTTTTGATCACGCGCAAAGCACGCTTGTTGGCTATATCGATTCAGACCTGCAGACGAGTCCCAAGGATTTTGATCTATTGTTGGACAATATTGATAGGTTTGACCTGGTTACTGGGGTACGTTCAAATAGAAAAGACAGTTTCATAAAAAATATGTCTGCCAAAATAGCCAACGGCATACGTCGCAGTTTTACTCAAGACGGTATGGACGATACAGGCTGTCCATTAAAAGTTATCAAGGCAGATTACGCCAAACGTACCCCTATGTTCAAGGGATTACATCGCTTTCTGCCAGCAATGATCCTGCTACAAAATGGGAAGGTTAAGCAAGTACCAGTGCAGCATTTCCCCCGTATTGCAGGACAGGCAAAATTTGGGTTATGGAACAGGTTACTTGGCCCATTAGTGGACTGCTTTGCCTATCTATGGATGAAGAAGAAAAATATCAACTTCAAGGTATCGGATAAGGGATGAGCATTTGGATTATATACACACTAGGCTTTACTGCCCAACTGCTTTTTTCTGGCCGTTCCATTCTGCAATGGGTCATTTCAGAAAAGAACAAGCGAGTTCTTACGCCTGTACTCTTCTGGGAATTGAGTCTCGTGGCGTCATTTCTACTGTTTGTTTATGGCTACCTACGCAATGATTTTGCGAAAATGCTAGGACAAATGTTGACCTACTTCATCTATATACGCAATATGCACCTTCAAGGACAATGGTTCAAGTTTCCAAAAATTTTGCGATGGTTCCTATACCTATTTCCAATTATCATTCTGTTCATAGGTTACAATAATCAGGTGTATGACCGTGCCCTATTGTTCCAGAATGAGAACATACCATCCTGGCTATTAATACTCGGTATCGTGGCGCAGGTAGTTTTTACAATGCGCTTTATCTATCAATGGTATTATTCAGAAAAGCGCAGGGAATCTTCACTGAGGGCACTGAAAAAGTCCCCCAAAAATTTAAATAAAAAGGATTGAAAAGGAGTAAAAAACGTAGTGTTTTTACTCCTTTTTTTGTATCTTTTTTACTGATTAACAACCAATTAAGTATGTTATTA
>Ga0307486_1003088_pt1 | contig 11079 bp, 1 predicted proteins | sample CBIW02metaG_FD_203663 | JGI IMG/M metagenome (GOLD analysis project Ga0307486, IMG submission 203663) | Sea-ice brine microbial communities from Beaufort Sea near Barrow, Alaska, United States - CBIW 0.2 | ecosystem: Environmental > Aquatic > Marine > Coastal | place: USA: Alaska | collected... | reverse complement strand
AACCACGCCAACCACTCGGCACGATTCCGGGCACTCATCTATGCGCCGCGGGAAGCCGACCAGCAGGAGCAGGCGCCAGCGGATGAGTCGAGGACGGAAGGCCTCTTCTGGTTCGACGTGCAGCAACGCAACCTCAGCCTTGAGCCGCCGCGCGATGAGCAGCACGTGCAGGCCGTAACCAACGTGCTCCCCGTGCTCACACTCACCGGCGACGAAGCCGACGAAGCCTCGAACAATGACGTCTGCCCGAACTGCCAGAAGGCCGACGGTATCCGCTTTCTAGGAAGCGCGATTTCAACGCTGCTCTCGGTGAGCATCAACACCATTTTCGGTGATCGTCACCTCGATGCCAGCGAGAAGAAGGCCCTCGTCTTCACCGACAGCGTGCAGGACGCCGCCCATCGCGCCGGATTCGTGCAGAGCCGCTCGCACGTTTTCAGCCTGCGCAACGCGATTCGCGACGCCATTGGCGACGGAGCCTCGACCCTCGACGACGTCGCCGAAGAGCTCCTGCGGCGCGCGGGCGACGACAAATTTCTGCGGTATAGGCTTCTGGCGCCCGACGTCGTCGACCGCGATAGCTTCTCGTCGTTCTGGCGAGAAGATACCGCTCGCCGCGTGCCCGCGAGAACGATGAGGCTGGTGCGCAAGCGGCTCAAGTTCGACCTGGCCATGGAGTTCGGGCTGCAGTCCCGGGTGGGTCGCACCCTGGAGCTGACCGGGTCGGTCGCTGCCGAGGTCGATGCGGGCCCGGAGGCTCGACTCGAGTCGCTGGGCCGCGCAGCCGTGCGCGACTTCGAGACCGCCGGATTCGTCGACGACGACAGCGACGGCGAAGTCGCGACCGCCGAGATCGTGCGTTGGGTTCGCGGCGTGCTCGAGCGCATGCGCGAACGCGGATCCATCGAGCACGAGTGGTTCCGCAAGTACATCGAGAACAACGGTGAACGCTGGCACGTGTGGGGCGGCCGGCCGCGCGGCGAGGGGATGCCCGCGTTCCCCAAGGATCGCGAAGCACCTGCCTACCCGCGCGTCGGCTCGACGGCAGCCATGAAGGGAGCCCGCGAGTCCCACCTCGACCAGGCGACCTCGTCGCAGGGCTGGTACGCGATCTGGGCGCGCAAGGTGCTCGGCGTCACCGCCTCTGACGGAGCCAAGCTCACGAAACTGCTCTTCACGGAATTGGAGAAGGGCGGAATTATTCTCAGCGCCCCCATCGGTGCCAGCGGAGCGATCGCCTATCAGCTGAGCCCCAGCCGAATCCTGGTGGCGCCCATCGCTCTGGCCGAGCTGGAGGCCGCTCGCAATCTGCTCGAGTGCGACACGTGCCAGACCCCGGTGCCCGGAACGGCCACGGTCGTCGAACAGCTCGGCGGTGGACCCTGCCTGGTGGCCCGTTGCCGCGGCATCCTTCGGCCCGTGGCCGGAAAGGCCAACTACTACCGCGGTCAGTACAACGACGGTGAGATTCGCCGGGTCGTCGCCCGGGAGCACACCAGCATGCTCAAAGACGAAGTGCGCCTCGAGTATGAGAACGGATTCAAGGCAGCAATCGCGAGTCCCGATGCGCCCAACGTGCTCGTAGCCACGCCCACGCTGGAGATGGGTATCGACATCGGAGACCTCTCCACGGTGTTCCTGGCCGGACTCCCTCGATCGGTGGCTTCCTACTTGCAACGTGTGGGGCGGGCAGGTCGTCTGACCGGAAACGCCCTGACGATGGCTTTCGTCGTGGGCCGCGGCGAGCAGCTGCCGAAGCTCGGCGACCCGCTCTCCGTGATCAATGGGGAGGTGCGCCCGCCGGCCACGTATCTGAACGCCGAAGAAATCTTGCGGCGCCAGTACACGGCATCCATCGTCGATCGCCTAGCCGCGGACGGCAAGATCCCCGGCATTGCTAAGGCCCGTGACGTGCTCGCCAAGACCGAGGGAACCTCCTTCCTAGCGACCGTCATCGACGATTCCGAGGCCCACGCGACTGAGAGACTCGATGCCTTCCTCGCGACGTTCGACCACCTCAGCGACTGGGCAACCGAAACGCTGCGAAGTTGGTCTCTGCCCGGCACCGAACCACGAATGAGCGGAATCGCTACCACGCTCATCGCGTCCAGCGCGCGCTGGAATGGGGAAATCGAAAACCTCCGGCTGCGCAAGAAGGCGATCATGGAATCGCTGCCCGAGCTGGAGAAGGCCGCCGGGCACCCGGCTGCGAGCGAAGACGACAGGATTGCGTTCAGAGCGGCCAAAGCATCACTGGGAATGGTCATCCGTCAATCGAGCGATCTCTACGACGAGCATTGGGTCGGAGCGCTCGAGCGCTTTGGTGTTCTGCCGAACTACACCCTGCTCGATGACAGCGTGCGGCTTGATGTGGCGCTCAGCTGGATCGACCCCGACAGCCAGGAATTCCAGCACGACGCCATCACCTATGAGCGCGGTGCCGGAATCGCGATCAACGAACTCGCGCCGGGGGCAACCTTCTACGCCCAGGGTGTCGAAATCTTCATCGACGCCGTCGACCTCGGCAGCGAAGGCTCCCGAGTGCAGACCTGGGTGTTCTGTCCCGACTGCGGGTACGCCCGCGACGTCATGGTGCCGACAGACGGCGACGCGGCCAAGGGGCCGGCAAGCTGCCCGCGCTGCGGGAGCAAGGGCATCGCAGATGCCAACCAGAAGTTCGACGTGGCCGAGCTGGAACAGGTCTCGGCCGAGGTGCGCCGCGACGAATCGACCATCAGCGACCGCCGAGACGAACGGCAGCGCGAACGTTTCTCGGTGCAGATCGCGGCCGATATTGACCCGGCCAACGTTGCCCGTCAGTGGTTCGTTGAAGGCACCACCTTCGGGGTGAAGTATCTTCGCGAACTCACCATTCGTTGGATTAACCTCGGCAAACTCACCGGAGCGGGTACTCCGCGAATGCTCGCGGGCGAGGAACTCTCACCACCGCTGTTCCGCGTCTGCGGGGCCTGCGGCAAGCTCGACCAGAAGGGAGATGTCAACAGTGCTCGGGAGCACCGCCCCTGGTGCCGATACCGCACGTCCAAGCAGGAGCACGCGCGGCAGCTGGCCCTGAGCCGCACCCTCACGACGCAAGGCCTCGTGCTTCGTCTGCCGAGCGCAGTAACGGTTGGTGACGGCCTCGGCCTGCCGAGCCTTTCCGCGGCCGTTCAGCTGGGACTGCGGGAAGTTATTGGCGGTGACCCCGACCACCTGCGCCTCGTCACGATCGTGGAGCCCGTTTTGGGCGACGAGGTCAATAACATAGCCCTCCTGATCCACGACGCGGTGCCCGGTGGAACGGGGTACCTGGCAGATTTGGCAGAGCAGAACAACATTCGCGACGTTTTCGAACGGGCCTGGCGCATCGTTGCCGAATGCCCCTGCCGGCATGAGGGCAGGAGCGCTTGCCACCTGTGCCTGCTTCCGTTCGCTCCTGGCGGGGACCTTTCCCTCGTTTCGCGCGCGAGCGCCGAGCGGAACCTGCGAACGATCCTGGGACTCGACGAGAATGGCGAGGGCGCGCCGTGGGTCGTGACGGAAATCGATCCGGGTGCACAGGACCCCGAGTCGATCCTCGAACAGTGGTTCCGCAAGGTATTTATGGACCGAGCTCGCGCTCTCGGCGCCACGATCAAGGAGATCCCTGGCGCCTGGGGCAACACGATTCGACTGACACTGCCGGGGAGCAAGCACCTGTGGGCGCTCACGCCGCAGCCGTTCATTGGGAAGACTCGGCCCGACTTCGTGCTGGAGGCGATCGGCGGAGGAGCCACTCCTTTGGCGATCTACACCGACGGTCGCGCCTACCACGCGACAACGGCCCACAACCGGATCGCCGACGATGCCGCCAAGCGGCGATACCTGCGCGCACAAGGATACGGCGTGCTTGCCATCACGTGGGATGACATCAAACGCGCAGACACTGGCACGGCCGAACCCTCGGCGTCGTGGTTCGACCGCGATTTCGCGGCATCCATGGTGAACCAGTTCGGCCTGTCCCCAAGCGCACTTGACCATGTGCTGGCCAACCCCCTGACGCAACTTATGGACTGGCTGCAAGACCCAGCTGCCGCCGAGGACCGGTGGAAGCGGGTGGCACACGCGCTGCCGATGCTCACTCTGCCTGGCACGTTCGTCGAAGCTGTAATCTCACGCGAGGCGCTGGTTGGGCGCGCCGCCGATATTCTGCAGGGCTCGGTCCCTGCGGGGTCAAACCTGCCGCACGCATGGCACCTCGCACGCACGTCTCTTGTCATGGCCTCGCGCTACAGCGGCACGGGCGATGCCACGGAGGTCGTGCTCATGCTCGATGACCGACCGAGTGCTGTGGCCGACACGAACTTTGCGGATGCGTGGAAACTGTGGCTGCAGCTCTCCAACCTTCTTGGCGCCGCCGACGTGACACGCCTCGGCGAGATCATGGCGATTTCCGAGGCATCCGACTTCGCGCCGCCACTTGGCGCGGTCGACATCTTACTGAACGCTGCTATGTCGGCCGAGTGGGCGGCGGCGCTCGAGTTTGCCGACGGTGACGAGCGGGACCTGCTCTCGCAACTGGCGACATTGCCTGACATGGTCGTGCCCACAATCGGCATTGAAGTTGCCGATGGCATCCCGATCGGAATCGCGTGGGAGCTCGAACAGATCGCAGTGTCCCTCGGCCTAGAAGACGGGGACCGCACTGAACTTGAAAAGGCCGGCTGGATCATCGTCGAACCAAGCGTCGAGAATGTCGTCGCCGCACTGGGAACCGGAAAGTAGCGCGCTCATGCCACAGATAGTGATGTCCAAGCTCAAGGGCCAGAAGATCGACAAGGTCGTGCAGGCGAAGTCCTTCGCCTTCTTACAGAAGTTGGCGGCCGACGACACATCGCCCGGCCTGCACATCGAGCCCATGCAGAAGGCCGCCGACTCGCGTGCCCGTACCGGCCGAGTGGACCAGTTCTGGCGTGCTGTGCTGTTCAAGCTTGACCAGAAAAACGGCGAACCGATCTACGTTTACGACGGAACGTGGTCGCACGAAGTGGCGATCGAGCGCGCGCGAACCCGCGTGCTGCACTTCAACCCCATCAACGGCATCACGGAGATCATCGAGCAGGGAACGCCGGAGGACCTCGCCCAGCCCACTGGCCAACCTCCCGTGATTCCCAAGCCCGAATCACCGGCAGAATCCTACCTCGCAACACACGGCTATCTGCTGGCGGATTTGACCGATGCTCTCGGTTTCGATGATCTTGCAGCGCGGCGTATCTATGCCGCTACGAGCGAAGACGAACTGCTGCTGATGTCAGAGAGCCTGGCCAACCAATGGCAGATTGATGCGGTGCTCGGGCTGGCCGTAGCCGACACGGTTGAGAAGATCCGGGCAAGCCTGGGGTTTGATGAGCCTGGTGAATCCGATGTGGAGCCTTTGCCCTCAACGGATGAGACAGAAGACGACCGAATCGCGAAGGGTCTGCAGCACCCCGCTGCGCGAATGCAATTCGCATTCATTGAGAACGACGAGGAGCTCCAGCGGGTCATCGAGGGCGGCGACTTTGGGGCGTGGCGGGTCTTTCTGCATCCCGAACAACGCAAGTACGTCGACAAGGATTTCAACGGTGCTTTTCGGCTTTCCGGCGGTGCAGGCACGGGTAAGACGGTGGTGCTCGTGCACCGAGCGCGTCGGTTGGCTCAAGCGGACGCTACCGCGCGAGTTGTCCTGACGACATTCACTAAGGCCCTATCGTCTGCTCTTGAGCGCGATCTGGAAAGGCTTGACCCGAAGACACCCCGGGCCAAGGGGCTGGGCAAGCCTGGCGTACTCGTACGCGGAATCGACGCGCTCGCCGTAGCCGTGCGTGATAAGGCGGGCGCTCAGTTTGGCCTGGCGGCTGAACACGTATTCGGCGCACCAATTGAACCCCGCGGGGCGCTTGTTGGAAATGACATCGGATGGCGTGAAGCCATTGATGACGCTGGAGTCGACCTGCCCGAGGCGCTGCAGAGCCCGTCCTTCTTCGAGGGAGAATATCTGCAGGTGATTCTGCCCAAACGAGTGACCACCCAGGAGGCGTACTTCAAGGTGCGCCGTCCCGGGCGGGGGATCGCTCTTGACCGACGCAAGCGAGTGGCCGTGTGGGCCGTGGTCGAGCAGTACCGCCAGACCGCCCGGCACATGGGCACGTTGACCTACGCAGAAGTCTCCGCCATAGCGGCGGCCTATCTGGAGCACTCCGTGCCGGCTGGCCTTGCGGACCATGTGCTGGTCGATGAGGGGCAGGACCTGACTCCTCTGCATTGGCAGCTGTTGCGGGCGCTGGCCGGGGAGGGGAAGAACGACCTTTTCATCGCCGAGGACACGCACCAGCGCATCTACGGTCATCCCGTTGTCCTGTCCCGATACGGAATCAAGATCACCGGTCGTTCACGACGGCTCACGCTGAATTACCGAACCACCCAGCAGAATCTGCGATTCGCCCTGGGGGTGCTGGAAGGCGCCGGATTCGTCGATAGCGACGGCAACGAAGAAAACGAGCATGGGTATCGCTCTTCACGAAGCGGCCCACCGCCGCGCGTGGTCTCAGCGACCAGCGAGAGCGGACAGTATGACAATGTCGCCGAGGTGATCAAGGGGTGGCTGGCCGATGATGACATCTCTCCTGAGACAGTGGCTGTGCTTACCCGATCACGTAACCAAGGCCTCAAGCTCAAGGATCAGCTCGCCGATCGTGGCGTCATTGCTGCCGTCGCAGAGCCGGGTGATGCCGGTCTTGGGCATCCAGTAGTTCTCACCATGCACAAGGCGAAGGGCATGGAATTCTCGCGTGTGCTCCTGTTCAACGTGTCGGAGGGATCGATCCCGAACACGTGGGCGCTGAAGGGTGTGCCGCCCGAGGAGCTCGAAGACGCGATGCTGCGGGAGCGATCCCTGCTCTACGTGGCGGCAAGCCGGGCCCGGGACGAGCTCGTGATTTCGTGGGCCGGAAAACCGTCACCGATGCTTGGAGGTTGACCATACTGAAACCTTCCGACAATAGGAAGATGAAGAGCGCCTCGACCGCTCATGCATTTCCTCGAGCGGCACCCCGAAGTGGAGGTATCTCGCGATGTCGGCACAGATTGCACCAGTTCGATCCCACGCCTCTTGCAGATCGAGGGAGAGCGGGCATTGTCGCTGCAGAAGTCACGGCCGTAACGACAGTGAGTAACGTTACAGCCTGGGCATTGCGGTGCGATTTCCCGACACGTCGTGAGTGACCATCCCGCGAAATTTCATTCCATGGAAGCAGCGACTACCCCTTCGTTTGGGGTCTGAGCATGTTCGAGCCACGCCGGGGGTCAGGCATCTCGTCCAAACCCACGACACTCGAGAAGTCGGCTACCCGTGACTGGAAGACTGCCTGCAATTTTTCGGGAAGTGGCCGGTCTATATAGTCATGATCAAGCGTACGTTCCCCTCGAATAACAGTGACCAATCTCAGTGATCGCGACTTCGCGAAGGCCTCGATGGCGTCCTTACGCACGTAGAGAAAATGCGACCCGTAGCTGGGGCCGGGAAACCTGCGGAAGATGGAGACAACGCGGCCATCGGCGTCGACAAGATCAGCTGAACCTCGGACACTCCGTAGTCCGAGAAATTCGGTGATCGCGGGCGAAGGCACAAAGATGCTCCTGACTTGATTCAGTTCGCTGTGGTAGGGCTCCCACCCCCATATTCGCGTCGTCGCTTCGACGGCAAAACCGGCTTGCCATTTCCCTCTTGAGTAGTCGTTAAACGCTCGGTCGATCATCGTCTTGGGGGTACCATCCGCTCGGCGAATATCGCTACCGAATCGCTTGGACCAAGGTACTTCGCCGAAATAGGTGTAGAAATCGGTTCCCGATTCCGGCAAGTCGTGATCCTGCGGCTTGCGTTCGTCAAACTCTCGGCGGAGAGCGCTCATTGAACGTTCTGAGACGAACGCGGTTGTGACCCAGGCTTGCGTCTGCCGGCCGTCGGGTGCTCCCTCCCGAATCGCAGCGGCAAGAAGCACCCAGCTGCCCCTTAGGCCATCAGCGGTATCGAGCTCGAGAAGCCTTGTATACGTCGGTGCTCTGCCACTCACCAACCATTCCTCGTGGTCGACAGCCGAACCCTCAAAACTGCTCGGCATTTCCGGCCGCCATATTGGCGAATCGGTGGGAAAACTCGGGTCGATGTCGCAGTCGGTCGAGCGTGGTTCGTCACGTCCAAAATAGTCAAGCTGACCGGTCCTGCTGCGCAAGCCAAACATCTCGAAATAAGCAATCCATGCGTACTTCTTTCCATAACGATCGGTTTGATGAGCATCACTCCGCGCACTTGAATATTCTGCGATGATCTTGTCTATCTGCTCAAAGCGCGCTTTGCGGTAACCAAGTCGCCCGATCCGGTCCGCGATTTGTGCTCGGATCTCCACGTAGACGGGGTGGTCCATGTCATAGTTGCTACGGCCATTAACGAGTCGACCCATGGTGTAGTTCCCGAAGTCCATATGGATTGTCCATTCGCCGTCAATAACATCGCTGGGCGAAATCGACGACACGTCGCGGAATGGTGATTCGCTCGAGGTAGGGGAGCGGTTCAGAACCCCCTGATCCTGCCGGCCAACGAGCCGTGGGCGAATTAATTTCAGCACTTGGACGATACCCTCGGCGTACGACCGCGTCAGCGTATGCCAAGTGGCGTACGGGGCTCCTGCCTGAAGAACTTTACTCAAGAGAATCTTGGCCAGTGCGGCAACAGCTGCGTCAAAGTGTTCATGGCGCTGGTGGGATCCCCAGTGGCGCATCGCGAGACCGTAGGAGGCCCCGAGAACTCTCTCTGCTACATATGGGTCGTTCAGTGACAGCGCCGGCTCGACCATCTCGAAAAGAGCCTTCGGATGGCATTCGCCGATGAATACCATGGCGCGAGTGGCCCGATCGCGTACTTCTCTGTCTGTTGTTGTCGTTGTGAGGGCCAAGAGCCTCAAGAGGTTTGCAGCGAGGTTGGCGCTCAGTGCCGACAAAGCGGAGGGGCGTTCGCTCCAGGTAAGCAGTCTCCGAACATTGCCCTGCTCGTCGGCCAGTCGAATGAATTCAGACCAACTCAGGTCTCGGGCCGCCATATCGAGCTCACCGAGTCGTGACCAAAGCCAAGCAGAGTTCCACGGATGGGTTGGTCTACTCGCTATCCCAACGAGTACTTCGAAGAGCTGGTTGGCGATCGCAGGCTGCCGATGTTTAAGAAGCGTACGCACGACTCCCTCAGTTTCCGCGCTGAATGACTGGGCATCTCTCCAGTAGAGCCCCTCAGTGAACGCTTCTGCGACGGGGTAGAGAAGTTGCCGTTCACTGGGTAGGTACGCGATGAGTTCGGTGGAATTCACGGATCCGGCAAATCGTTTGACTCGCTCAGGGAACTCCACCATGAGCGCGGATGCGACGCCCGGTTCCGCAAAGCCCCGATTATGAATCTGAAAGACTGCTCCAAGGCGCCGGTTGGAGTAGAACGAACGCCGCAAATTAGAGATAGAGGACGTGTCGAGACTCGCTGCAAGGAGGTGTCGAGCTACGAGGTGGTCGGAGAAACGCTGGTACGGAAGCGCAAACCCGTCGACATATTCACCGTCTTGGTATTGCAGCTGATCGATCAGCAAGCCCGACGTGACCATATCGCGTACTAGGGACTTTGCCCCTTCATCGCGCAAACTCAGCTGCGATTTGATTTCGGCATACAGCGCTTCGGGCGGTAACCACTCTCGTCGTAGGTCTGCCAGGCGGCCAGCAATCCCCAAGTGTTCTTGACGGCCTTTGAGCAGGTACCAGCAAGCCATCTTGTTCAACCCATGCCGCTCTTCGATTTCTTCACCCACAGATCCCACGAAGTTCTCGAGGACATACGTCATGCCTTTCTGCCCCGACGAGATGCCCTCAAGATGCTTCTTTTGGGTCCGTTTGCTTAAACGCACGAGACCTTCACACATAAGTTTGAGAAACAGCGGTCGAGCGAATTCTGTTGCCAGTAACGGGACGTTCAGAGTGGGAAGTTCATAAAATTCGAAAAATACAAGTTGAGCGTCGAATTCTTGTGTGTCGAAGCCAGGATGGTAAACAACTCGAAAGCGATCCTTTTGACGAGCGTCGAATATCTGCTGATCGAAAGGTGTTCGACAGGTAAGAATGAGTGCCACGTCCGGTCGGCGGGATAGTTTTCTAAGAAGCTCTGGAAGTCGATGAATCCACGCATCGCGGTCCGCTTCGTTGACCGCGTCAATTACGATCAGCGCACGTCGATTGGCGAGTTTGGCGTGCTCTTCGAGCTGATCGAGCATTGACTTGGAGTCCCAAAAGCCCAGTTGGTCGGCCAATTGATCGAGAGGATCTCCGCCGTCCAGAGTGGGTGCTAAAACCACTACTGCGGGAACTCCGTCTTCAATCATCGACAGCACGATGTCGCAGGCGAAATGAGTCTTACCTGTGCCCCATTCTCCAAGAAGCAAAAGAGGCTTCGAATTAGGGGCACTCACACCTTCGTGAACATTCGCCATTTCTACGATTGGGTCGAGAGCGCCCGCCAACTCTGCGACAGACCTAAGCCGTGATTCGAGTTGTTCCTGTCGCGTCGGGCGTCCAGGCGTTGGGCTGACATTTTGCGTCTCTGTGATGGACGACAACTCAGCCCGGAGTGTTTGTCGAACTGAATCGATCGTTTTGCCGACTGAGGAAAGGTGAAGTTGCAGCCGGCGAAAACCTGACCTGACTTCAAGGGAGGTCGCAGCCTCCGCTAGTGCGCTGAGATCCACCGCTATTGACTCGAACGTCACGGACCGGCGCCGCATGACGTAGCCCGCAATGTACCCTGTCAGCGCATGATCCGATCGCAGATCAGTCGCAAGTGACGAAAGTCGAGTCCGAAAGGCGGTCGATAAGCATTGTGCGGCCACCGCCCGTTCCAGTTGCTCAATGCGTAGATTTGGAGAGCCCGGGGCGAAAGCCGGAGAATAGCGCGGTCCAGCTGATTTGATCGTCGACAAAGTGATTGCACGAAGTTTCTCGATCAACGCGTTAGAAGCCATCACGCCTGTTACGTTA
>Ga0307486_1003086_pt1 | contig 11079 bp, 9 predicted proteins | sample CBIW02metaG_FD_203663 | JGI IMG/M metagenome (GOLD analysis project Ga0307486, IMG submission 203663) | Sea-ice brine microbial communities from Beaufort Sea near Barrow, Alaska, United States - CBIW 0.2 | ecosystem: Environmental > Aquatic > Marine > Coastal | place: USA: Alaska | collected... | reverse complement strand
GCCGAAATTATGCTTGGCAACGATATAGACACTGTTGAGCGCCTGCTTGCCGGCGTTGACGGTTACGACAAACTAAACGCAGAGCGCCAAACTGTTGTAGCCAATATGGCGTTCAACATAGGGCTAACGCGCCTGCAAGGATTCCGCAGAATGTGGGCAGCTATTCGCCGATCAGATTACGACAGCGCAGCCTTTGAGATGCTAGACAGCAAGTACGCAAGGCAAGTAGGTGCCCGCGCCGTTGAGCTGGCTGAAATCATGCGCACGGGCAGCATTAAAGATGGACTCTGATTTGAACGACCGTCGCGGCTGGCACATAGACAAAGGCATTCCGTTAGTGCTTTTGCTGAGCTCGCTCGTGCTCGTTGTGTCGATCTCCCGCGATCAGTCAAAACAAGATGAACGGATTGCGCTTATCGAAAACAGTGTCGTAATGCTGCAACAGACACGCGTGTACGACCAGGCACGAATCGAAAAAAAATTTGATGACCTGAAAATAGACCTGCGCGGCATCAGCAATAAGCTCGATCGGCTAACCGAAGGTCGGCGCAATGATTGACCTGGCCCAGCAAACCGCCATTGCCTGCATGGCCATGTTTGGCGAACCGGTTATATACAACGGATCCGAACAGCGCGCCATCGCATCCACGGAAGTCTTGGAGCTGGCGGGCTACGACCAAGCCGTCGAATACCGCATGACCATCAGCATTCTCGTTACAGACTATCCGCCCATCACCCCGGGCGCCTTAGTAGAGGTGCGAGGGAAAAGCTACCGCGTTGACCAGCAGATGGATACGCAAGACGACCCGACCGTCATGGTCAAGCTGGCACTGCGATGAGCAACAGAGATCGCGGCGAAGCCGCAAGGTTGCTACGCGGTTTAGCTCGCGCCGTGAAAAAAGCCCAAATGCGCGCAATTAACCGCGTTGCAAGCAAAACCCGCACTGCAGCCAGCAAGGCCATCCGCGAAGATGTGCGCTTGCCTGCAAGCTACGTCAACGAGAATTTAAAGGTCAGCCAAAAAGCCTCTATCAACAACCCAGAGGCTGTTATCACAGCACGCAAGCGCCCCACTCGATTAGCCCGCTACGGTGCCAAGCAGTTGGCTCGCGCTGCAAAAAATGCATCTGGCGACCCGTCCCGCGGTATTGGTGCCGGACGCAAGCAGGCGGGTGTATCGGTTGGTGTCAAAAAAGGCAGCGGGCGCCGAAAGAAGCGTGACGCTTTTCTAATGCCACTTAAAAATTCCGGAAAAATGGGCGTATTCGTGCGCATAGGTCGTGGCAAAAAGGACATAAAACACCTCTACGGCCCATCCGTAGATCAAGTGTTTCGAGAGGTGCGCCGTGATTTAAAGCCGGAGATCCCCCGAAACCTTGCCATTGAGTACGAGCGCCAACTGGAAAACGCCATGCGCGAGGAAAGAAACCGATGAGCCGCGGAACCGAACTGACAGACAGGGTGATTCAGGCTCTGACCGCCATCACCCCCGCTAATGGCTTTAAAACCGACGCCGGTTTACGGGTAAAACGTGGCCGAGCAGAGCGACTGCAGCTCAAAGCCACGGACTTGCCCATGATTTCTGTTAGTACGGACACCAGTGCGAATGAGGCGGTAAAGCCTCGCACCGTTAAAAAGCTACGCACTATCGAAATCATTGGAATGGTGGATGCTGGCGAGCGCGATTACGAGCCCGATCTGGATCAGCTGGACGAAGACATCGTGCGGGCCCTTTCTGCGCTAACTGACATCGATGAGCTACCAGGCACGCTATCAATAGAAATCTCCGGCGGGGAATACCGGCACCCCGAAAGCGGATCAATCATCGCCGGCGTGACGCACCTGGTCACCATTGGCTATGTGCTAACAACCAAACCCCAGTCATAAAAGAGGAACATCACCATGGCTCTTCAGTCAGAAACGCGCGGCTACAAAGGCCGTGGACGCTTTATCCTCCGCCCACTCGGAGGTGGTCGACCATTTGAACTCGGTAACGTAACCGGCTTCAGTGAATCCATTGAAATTGAGCGCAGCGCACGTCAGGACTTCACCACCGCCGCCGGCGGCGAACTGGACGTAAACGAAAACGTATCGACGTTCACGTTTGAAGCCACGTGTAACGACATCACCCCGAAGAACTTGGCGGCAGCCTTCTTGGCCAATTCTGAGCTGCTGGGCGATCAAGCCATTACAGCAGAAACCGTCAGCGCGTGGAGCGGCACCCGCGTGGGCTTTAAATACATTCCAGACCCAGACCAGGAAATCACCGTTGAAACAACCGACGATGTGCCCGTGTCTTTGGTTGAAGGTACTGATTACGACCGCACGCCCCACGGTATCCGCATTAAAGATGCGCCGGAAAACATCACCTTTGCAACAGAAGACGAAGAGCTGGCAATCACCGTTGGTTACAACCGCAACCCGCAGTACCTGATTCAGGCACTCGCAGCTGCTCAGGAAACCTACGAGCTGCGCTGGGAAGGCCTGAACGCAGTAGACGGCGGCAACCCCATGAGCGCCACCTACTTCCGCGTGAAGCTGTCACCCACGTCTGGCTTCCAGCGCCATGGCGGTGATGACTTCGCTGAACTGTCTCTTTCCGGAACCGTTCTTGCGGACGAAACCCGCACCGGTGCAGGCCTGAGCCGCTTCGTTGAAATGGCAATGATCTAAGAAGTTAGAACCGTAAACCCGAAGCGCGGCCGGCGCGAAAACCGGCCACTAATCACCACCCATGAGTGACGCGGGCGCAAAATGGCACTGAGAGATTCCGTTCTTAATATCGTAATCAGAGCCCGTGACGCTACAGGCAACGGCTTAAGGCGGCTGCGTGGCAGCTTAGGCGGCGCAGAAACCCAGGCCAACAATCTGGCCAGTAGCATCAAGCGAGCTGTTGCTGGCATTGCCGCCCTTGCTGCGACCTACCTATCGCTACGCGCGATTACCGGATTTTTCACCAGCGCGGTAAAAGAAAGCGCAGATTTCGAAGAGCAGCTGGCCAGAGTAAAGGCCGTAAGCGGAGCCACTGCTGAGGAAATGGCTCGTCTGAAAGCGGCCGCAACCGAAATGGGTGCTGCAACAACGTTCAACGCCAGCCAGGTCGCGAACGCCATGGAAACCCTCAGCCGTGCAGGCTTGAACACCGAACAAACTCTGCAGGCCCTGCCGGAAGTCCTCGCACTGGCGCGAGGCAACAGCATCGAGCTGGCGGAAGCGGCAGGCCTGGTTACACAATCTATTCAAGGCATGGGCGCCGAATTCGATCAATCGGGCCGGTACGCTGACGTACTGACTCGCGGCGCCCAGCGAGCCAACACAAGCGTGGTCGGCCTAGGGCAAGCCCTGAGCTATGCCGCACCGACTGCACGCGCCTTGGGCCTTGACGTTGAAAAGACTGCCGCCCTCGTCGGCAAGCTGGCGGACTCCGGCATTGATGCCAGCCGGGCCGGTACCGCACTGAACAGCATCTTCAGTCAATTCCAAGATCCGGCCTCAAAGTTTCGCGGCGAACTGGATGCCCTTGGGATCACCACCAATGATTTTAATGCCGCCCTTGAACAGCTAGAGGCCAGCGGAACCAATGGCCAGGCCGCGATCAACGCCGTCGGCATGGAAGCAGGGCCGGCACTTCGCTCGCTGCTGGCACAAGGCACAGACAGCCTGCGCGAACTGGAAGCGGAGCTGCGCAACGCCGGCGGGGCGGCGCAGCAAGCTGCCGACACAATGGACGACACTTTGCCGGGTGCGCTCGAGCGACTAAGCAGCGCATGGCGAACCCTTCAGCGGTCTATAGGCGACAACGTGCTAGGCCCCGCTAAGAAAGCGGTAGACGAACTAGCGGACGGCATCCGGCAATTTGTCGAAGACGGCGGAGCGGAGGAACTGGGCCGGCAATTCGGCGAAGTGTTTACAAAGATTACCGACCAAGCCCGTGAGTTCATGAAGACCTTTGATTTTAAAGGAGCCATGGATAAAGCAGCGATCGCCTTGGAGACTTTCGGAGAAAAAGCGAAAAGCACAGGGCGAGCACTGGAACTGACCGGCACTGTCATCAGCACAGTCTGGAACGGCATTGGCTTCATCGTTGGCGGTGCTATGGCCACGATTGCCAAGGGCCTATCGCTGATCGGTTTCGGCGCCAGCGGAGCCATCCAGATCCTGAACAAGCTGGGCATTGTATCCGACGACTTCGCCGCCAAAGCGAGCATGCATGCCAACGCACTGAACGCCTCCGCCGACGCCATGATGAATTATTCAGTCGGCGCGCTAACCCAGGTAGGCCAGAACCTTGGCGTGGTTGCGGAAGAAACCGAAAAGGCCACCGTGGCCACCAAGGCCCAGACGAAGGCCGCGCAAGACGCTGCCGTCGCCAACAACTTCTGGGCCTGGGCCGCGAAAAACACCGCCGATGCACAGGCAGAGGTTGGCGCCGAAACGGCTAAAACCGCTTTAGAAACTGAAAACCAGAACGAAAAGGTTCGCTCTCTTAAAGCCCGATACGACGAACTAAAAACAAGTGGTACCGCCTCCGTGCAGGAGCTGGGCGAGGCGCTGGTCGCATTGACCCAAGCCCAGGATGCCGCCGTTCAATCATCGTCCAAGCTTGAAGCTGCTTATCGGACCCTGGGCGTGACCAGCCAGGCGGAACTGATACAGGCCGCGGAAACCGCTAAGAAATCGTTTGAGACAATCCAGGAGAGCGGTACAGCCAGCGCACTGGATGTCGAGGCGGCCTTCAAAGCCTACGCAAAGGCTGCACAGGAATCCGGCGACAAGGCAATTATAACCACCGCTGCCCTAGCCGGTGCAGCCGCAGGCGTTGTCGAGGACATGGGCGCCGCTGCCGATAGTGTCGCAAAGGTCGGCAACGAGGCGGAAGTCGCTGCAAGTAAAGTCGCCAGCCTGGCAAGCAGTACCATAGACGCCGCCGAAGCGGCTGGTCAGGCGCGCGACGGTTTTCGCCAAGCCCTGGGTGATGCCTTTGGCGCGGCTCTTACATCTGCCCGTGTTGGCGTAACACAGCTCAGCGTAGCTGCCCGGAACCTTTTTGAAAGAAAAAACGGCAGCAACGCGTTTGTCGAAGACACGATAAACCTGCGCGAACAGCTCGAAAAAACCACCGAACAAGTGACCAAACTTGCAGACTCATCGCGCCGGATTTTGAGCAACAAGCTATCTGGGTGGTTTGTCGAAGTCGCCCTGTCCGCCGCCGAAGTCAGAAAACAATACTACGAACAAGCCGTTGCACTTGAGTCGCTAAACGAACGAATCGTATCCGGACAGATGAGCCTGAGCACTCTTGATGCCGTCGCAGCCCAGGCAAACAACAAATTCAACCTGCTAGACAAGCAAACTTTGGCAGGCCTGCAATCCGCCATAGACGCCGCCCGCAGCAAAATCGAAAGCCTGAACAGCAGCGCAGAATCCACCCTAAACTCCCTAAGCCAGCGCCTTGCCGAGATTCAAGGCGATACGGAAGAAGCCCAACGGCTGCAGTACGAAGCCGAAAAGAAGCGCCTGGTTGAAATGCAAAGACAGGCTCAGCAGGAAGGTGCCGACAATGCCGCCGCTGACTACGGCAAAGCGCTAGACCAGTTGAAACAAATCAACAGCATCGAACAAAGAAACCGCACTGAAGCAGAAAACGCCCGCGAGAAAGAAGCTGCAGACCGTCAACGCGATCAGGAAAGGGCAGAACGCGAACGTCAGTCTTCTGAGCGCCAGCGCAATACAACAACAAATCGCCAGCAAAGCCAGCCGAGCCGCGCCAGCCAGACCATCGTGCTGCAGTCGCCAACAGGCGGCCAAACCGAAATTCAAACCGAAGACCCGCAAGGCCTGCTGCAAATACTGGAGCAAGCCGGACTCAGGAGCGCCCGATGACCCTGGAAATCAGCCTTACCGACGGGGCCACCGTAATCAACCTGCCGCCAGACCTAGAGTGGCGTGATGAGTTTGAATGGACGCCGGTGGAACACAGCACCGACTACAGCAACACCGGCGCCCTGATAGTGCAAGAAGGCGAGCGTCAAGACGGCCGCCCCATCACCCTATTCGGTGGCCGGGGCGTTTGGGTCGAACGGTCAACCGTTGAAGCGCTGTATGCCATGGCCAGTGTGCCAGACCAAGTTATGACGCTGGCACTTTGGGGTCGCACATTTTCCGTGATATTCCGCCGGCCCGCTATCGACGCTGAATCCATTCGCCGCCTGGCTAACCCCGGGGCAACCCATAAGTACGCCATCACCATCAACCTAATGGAGATCACCCAATGACAATAACCAGCGACCAGATCGTACTCGCCGAATCCGAAGTGATGGCCGACACCGACGACGGCGGCGGGCGCATGAGTGGCCGGATCGTTGTCAGCGGCCAAGTCAATAACACCTTTCCCGACATCAGCCGAGTGGACCGAGTGTACGGCCGCGTAAACCTGCGCAAGCTGTACCTCTACATCAACGCCGCCAACCAGGACACACTTCTGGGCGCACACACCATTCTGAGCCAACGGCCAACCGACCCGAACGTCCACGCCCTGCTGTTCACAACAGGCAGCCACACCGACCGGCGCACCGAAGCGCAAGACCGAATCGAGAGCTACGTGGTGGCGAGCACCGAGGCGTCGTTCTGGCTCTGGGGCAAACAACTGGCAGGCCAGAGAGCCGTCCAGGCCCTAGCTTTTCCCAACAACCAGCGCGACCCTGAGCCGGGGCAGATTTTTGTACTGAAAGACCTTGAAGCCGGCGCGGAACAGTACGTGCGCGTTACGGGCGTTGATATTGATGAGCAGGTTTTCACGATCGACCGCGGAAACAGCTTTCACCGGTTCAAAATGAAAACCTACGCGATCGAGCTGGCGCAGCCGTTACGCGAAGACTTCCAGGGAAGCGATCCGCACCCCACCGGCAACCGGATCAGCAGCACCAAAATCCTGAAAACCCAAGTGGCCGACGCGGCAAAATACATGGGGGCCTCTCCCCTGGCAGGCCCCGCGGCCGTCGGCGACCGGACGATTCGTGTCGAAAGCGCCTACTCGCCCCTGGTACCCAGCGCGCAATCAGAAAACGCGATAACCGATCAGGCGGCCGGCGCCGAGGCTGCCATCATCCGGCCTGCCAGCAACAGCACAATCACCCTGAGCAACGTATCCGGAGTGACCACTGACGCCAACGGCGCGGGCATCTACTACACCGGCCGAGCCATTGTGCCCGGCACCCTGCGCATCACCGGCACGAATGGCGAGTACAGCGACAGCGGCGGAAAGCTGGTACACACCGGAGGCAGCAACCGGCTGGATGAAGAAACCAGCGAGGTGGACTACATCAATGGCCAGATCCGCGCGTTCTATTCGGGAGGCAACACAGACTACAGCACCACCCTCACATTCCAGCCCGGCGCCGTGGTCAACCAGCAGACAAAGCAAGCAAGCCTTGAAGTGAGCCAGCAGACGCGCTCCCTAACCTGGGTATTCCAAACCCGGCCAAGGGCCGCAGAGGCCACCCTGACCGTCGAGTTTCGGGCACAAGGAAGCTGGTATCTGCTGCGCGACCTGGGCGCCGGCGAGCTTGAGGGCGACGGCACCGGGACCGTCGACTACGCCAGTGGTACCGTCAATTTCACACTGGCAGCACTGCCGGACACGGACACCGAAATCATCATTGCCTGGGGCGAAAAGCAGGGCACGGTTATTGAAGCCGGCGCCGCTATCCCAGACACCCCCACCATTCGCCTGGAAGTCGGCGAAACCGTAACAGGATAAGGAGCAATACAATGGGAATGGTCGCACCGGCATACACCTACCAAGCGCCAGAGCCGAAGCGCAACCTGGCCCCCAGCAGCGTGGTGGTAAAATGGTTCACCGGAGGATTCGAGTATACCCTGACTGACGATGGAGCAGGCGGGCTGACCGGCGACGGCAGCGGCACCGTCAGCTACGCCAACGGGCTTATATTTATAAGCCCAAGCCCAGCGCCGGCGCCTGGCGATGGCAACTACACCATTGAATACGAAGACTGGCGCGGCACAACCAAAATAAACGACAGCATGACGCTGAATAACAGCAGCGCCACCGTATTCACCCCCTCCCGCGCCATGCGCGAAGGCTCCCTGGAAATAGCCCTGACCGTTAAGCGCATAGCCGGCTATTCTGAATACGAGTCAAAGAGCGGCAAGGCCCCGCGAATTGATTACACCACCGAGGACGTCACCGTAACCGACGACGGCGGCGGAAACCTGCGCCGGCACAAGGGCGGGCCAACCCTGGGCACCGTGAACTACGCCACAGGGGAAGTAAGCCTGGACGCGCGCCAGAGCTACAGCTACAGGGTTTATACAGAAAAGGAAAGCCCAATGAACGGGCGCGCTTACTGGGAAAACAGCACCGAGACAGGCACCGAAACCTACCTCGACGGGAGTCCAGAAGCGACAATCAAGTGGACAGACCCACTGGACGCCGTGGCCGTGCAAAGCACAACCCGGCCCATCCCTGGGCTGACCATAGATCTGACGCCCACAAGCAGCCGCAACATAATCCCGAACAGCGTCCTGTTCGAGATCGCCGGAACGCAATACCGTGACCAGGACGGCGCCATTATTAAAAACTGGTCGCCCGTAACCGACAGCGGTACCGCTGTGGGCAGCATCGACTACAGCACCGGACTGGTGACCCTGGAAGACTACCCAGCCAACACCCCGACAAGCACTCCCGTGAGCCTGATTGCCTGCGTGACCACACTGAACCAGGCACCGGCAAACCAGAGCATCTTCCGCACCGCCGGCTCCCCACTGCGCGAAGGCAGTCTGATCGTGAACGCCACCGACATAGAGGGCAACACGGTCACACTGAACGCTGAAACCAGCGGCAACCTGACCGGCGCCAATATCATCTCTGGATTCGTGGACACCCAAACCGGCATGGTAAAAATACAGTGGACGGACGACCGCAACGGATCCATGCCGCCCATCGTGCCTACCAGCGTGCGATACAGCGCCGTCAGCTACAGCTTCCTGCCGCTGGACGCCGAACTGGTGGGCCTGGACGCAACCCGGCTGCCGAGTGACGGCCGAGTGCCGCAGTTCAACCTGGGCGATGTTGTGGTGGTCAGCAACACCCAGCAGCAGGAAATCATCACTGCCACCCCGGGCCAAGTGATCGCCTTTGCGCGAGTGAACCAGGCCGAAGTCTGGATTGATGGCGCAAACGGTAACCGCCTGGCGGCAAACCAATACACCCTGGACACCGGCGCCGGCACACTGACATTCGCCGACCCGTTGGCCCTGGTGGATGCAGAGGCCGCTGCAGTCACAGAACCGCTGACTGTTTACAACCGCGTCGAGGATATGGGCCTGGCCACCGACGTGCAGATCGGCGGACAAATCAGCCTGAACATTCCGCTGTCCCAGGACTACACGGCAGGCGACACCATCGCCAGCGCCGCCCTGCTGTACGGCGACCTACGCGCCCGGGCACACAATGCTTTTCACCAGAAATCGTGGAGTGGCGCTTGGGCAGATGATCGCGCTGGCGACGACACCACGGCGAAATACAACCTGGTAAGCAGCCCCATCGAGATCACCAACCAGGGGGCGATTAAAGAGCGCTGGGCCATCCGCTTCACCAGCAGCACCAGCTTTGAGGTAATCGGCGAAAGCGTGGGCGTAGTCGCCGCTGGCAACATCGCCACCGATCTGGCGCCCACCAACGAAGCCACCGGCGCGCCTTATTTCACGATCCGCAGCAACGGCTGGAGCAGCGGCTGGGTAAGCGGCAATACCCTGCGTTTCAATACGGACGGCGGACAGGCACCGTTCTGGGTAGCGCGCACGATTGTTGCGGGCCGCGCCACCAAAGAAGAAGACCAATTCGCAACACAGAACCGAGGGGATGCTGACTAATGGCCGCACCTACACCGTCAAATATCGCATTGCTTATGCCGTTCGCAGGTATCAACGGCGACGGACTAACTCAGGATTACTCGGCGACTCCGATATCGGCCTCAAAGTTCGGCGTTCCCCGATTATCAGGTGCGCAGAAACGCGGAAAATACGAGAATTGCGGCGAGTTTTCGACTAACAACTTCGTCATAACTGACAGCATCCCGGCGCTCGACTTCTCCGGCCAATGGGTAGCGGAAGTATTTATATTCCTTCCACATGCAGTTCTGAGCGGAGGTTCCAGCTACCGGCCACTTTTTTCAGCAATGGACAAAAACTCGAACACCGACCGCCTACAGTTTTTTCTCGGTGATTCGATCATTCCTGACTATCCCGACATTGTTTGCTGGTCAGACAGTATCGGCCACCTGCTAGTTAATGCCGCCAAATTTACAGAAGAATACTGCGACAAATGGACCCACATAGCGTTTCAGCGTGACCAGAATGGGTATGTCACACTTTTTCTTGATGGGGCATATATTGCGACTGGAACAAACACAGCAGCGCCATCATTCCGAGACTTCATTACGTTTAACGTCAACAGATCCGGAAACGAAATCATCAGCACTCCTGTAATGTACCTTTCGGATGCCCGGATAACATGCGGCGAAGCCTTCTACCCTAACGCTGGGTTCATACCCGGCAAGGACGGATTTCTCGGTGACATGATCCAAACCCAAGGTCAAGCCTCCAAGGTTTCCGGCATCGTCCAGATCGACGGCACCCCAGCCCAGCGCACCGTGCGCGCCTTCGGATATGACCCGACCACGCACGCCCTGGACGGCAGCACCGTCAACTTGAGCAAAAGCTTGGGCCACGCCACCAGCGATCCGGAAACCGGCGACTACACCATCGACCTGCTGGCGGGATATGGGCAAGAGATATTTGTGGTGGCTTTCGATGACTACGGCGCACCATTTACCCCCGAAGCAAACCTGGCCGCGGGCGCCCGCATACACCCCACCACCCCCAACGGGCATGTCTGGGAAACAACCGGGGCTGGAGCACTGCCAGTCGATGAGCCGACCTGGGTAGTGGACACAGAAACCAGTCAGCTATATGGCACAGCTAGCATGATAGCGCGGCCGTTTTATAGGCCGATGGTTCACGGGCCGATAATGCCCGAAGTAACCACCCCCGACCCAG
>Ga0307486_1003084_pt1 | contig 11083 bp, 10 predicted proteins | sample CBIW02metaG_FD_203663 | JGI IMG/M metagenome (GOLD analysis project Ga0307486, IMG submission 203663) | Sea-ice brine microbial communities from Beaufort Sea near Barrow, Alaska, United States - CBIW 0.2 | ecosystem: Environmental > Aquatic > Marine > Coastal | place: USA: Alaska | collected... | reverse complement strand
ACCCGGGCCATACAGGTTGGTCGGCATCGCCGAAATCCAGGCCAGACCATGCTGGCGCCGCACGGCCTGAATCTGCAGAATGCCCGCGATCTTCGCGATCGCATAGGCATCGTTCGTCGGCTCCAGAAACAGCAGCCGCTCCAGCGCGGCGTCGAGCACGTTCACCTGAATGCGCAGGTTGTCGCTCAGAAACTCCACCGGGTAGGTACTGTTGGCCAGAATTCTGCCGACCTTCGCCGCCGCCAGCACCACATCGCGCAGCTTGGTCTTCGCGAAGAACGCGAACACCGCGTCGCGATCCTTCAAATCCAGCTCAGCGGAGGTCTGCCCCACCAGATCGGTGAAGCCCTCACCCTGCAGACGCCACCAACCCAACGAGTCCGCGGTGCTCGGCGACATAAAAACGCGCGGAGCGATCGAGTGGCACCAGGACCGGCCCGCGCTCGTAAACGTCGACATCACGAACATTGCGTTGGCGCACCTGCCTCGGGGGTCTACGTGGCCAACGCCGCTTGGCTCCTTAGCGGCGATAGCCTTCAATCTCACCCGCACCGCCGCGACGCCCGCGGTCAGCAATCTCGCCGAGACAGAACCGTGACGATCCGCAGGAGACGGGTAAGCATCACCCTCAAGCATTTCAACCTCCGCCCGGTGCTTGGCTCGCCACCTGCCGAGGACCGGCCCTAGGACAACCGCCAGCGCTCTTTCACATGCAACTTTCGGTAAGAGCAACCCGCCCCTCCCGATCAAGCAGCCGACACCGACGCACGGGACTGACAGTGGAACAGTCGGTATCGATGCCGGTGCTCAAAGCCACGCCCACGCGCCATGCAGAATCAAGTCAGAATTTGATTTCAGGCACCGGCCTGCCGGTGGACTATGGCTTCGATATCGATCCCTCACGGGCCCATTCGAGCAGGCCGATCAGGCCGTCCCGGAAGGAGACCCGAGGCTCATATCCCAGCAGTTCTTGGGCAGGAGCGATATCAGCGTATGCAGCTCTGACATCTCCCGGCCGAAACGTGTCGCTGGTTTCGGGCGCCGGGCTCCCTGCGGTTTTGGCGAGCATGACTGCATATTCAAGGAGCGTGCCCGCAGATCCGGACCCTATGTCGACGAGCCCGAAAAGAGTCTCAGCGGGCAGGGAGATCCCTGCCGCAAGTGCTTCAACGACGTCGTCAACGTGAACAAAGTCTCGTACAATTCCGCCGCCCTCATAAACGTTGATCTTTTCGCCAGCGATTGCCTGGCGCGCGAAGTACGTCAGGACGCCCGTGTAGCTGTTTTCGAGGGCTTGCCCTGCACCGTAAACGTTCTGGAGCCGCAAGATGCGAAGCGGAACACTCATGGAAGTGCACCAGGACGAGAGCAGGTGCTCCTGGGCCAATTTAGTGGCGGCATAGATGTTTGTTGGTCGAGGCTCAACGGAGGCCGCGTTATGAGCGACCGCTTCACCCTCTTCACCGTCAGGTCCGATGGGCTCCCACTTCTTCTCCATGAGCTGCTGCTCAGCTCGAGGTGCAGCGTAGTAGAACTCACCGTGCTTTGTCTTGAATTGTCCTTCACCGTAAACTGCGCGCGAGGAGGTCAGGACGATGGCCTCCGGGCGGTGGCCGCTGTTTGAAAGCGCGTCGAGCATCTGAGCGGTCCCGGTGACGTTGACCGCCGCATGCCGAGTGGATTCGGTGAGCGATTGACCGGTTCCGGTCTCAGCGGCAAGGTGCACGATGATGTGAGGCTTGTGCTGTGCAATGGCCGAGTCCCATGCTCCCGCCTCCGTGACGTCGCCGAGGCGCTTCTTTGCTGCCGCAGGGCTATCGTTTGGCCATGCGTTCGTCAAATGCACCTGGGGGTGGAGGTTGTCGAGCAGGACGACTTCGTATTCGCCGACGAGCCGTCTGGCGAGCCGTGTGCCGATGAATCCTGCTCCCCCGGAGATGAGTACGGTCTTAGCGCGTGTCATAAGGTTGCCTTCTGCTTCTCGCTACTCTCACCCAAGAGCTGTGGATGCCTAACATTCAGACACCGGGAGGGACCTCTATCGGCGTCCATTCGACACGCCCGCCCCCATGTCCTTCTCCAGACACTATCGGACCGCGCTCTCAAAGCGGGAATCGGCCAGCTACGGTAGTTCTCGACCTGCTTCCCTTCCCTCCTCACAGATCCTCTGCGGCCGGGCGCTTCGGAAAGGACTTCTGATCATGCCAGCACTACGCGCTTCCTCGCCCCGTGCGCTCTTCCTCTCCCCCTCGTTCTTCGACTACGAAGTCGAAATAGAGCAGGCGCTGGTCGACGACGGGTATAAAGTCGACTTTTTCGACGAACGTCCAACTAATTCGTCGCTGGCGAAGGCACTATTCCGCATCGGCGGTAGGCCGGTCCAGATTCTGGTTCGACGATATTACGACCGCATTCTTAAAGTTACCCATGCCAATCGTTATGATCTGGTTCTAGTCATCAAGGGTGAAGTGGTGCCGCTGAGGTTTCTGCGGGAAATCCGGCGGCGAAATCCTAATGCGCACTTTGTGTACTACTCCTTTGACGCCATCCCGGCCGGATCGAACTGCACTCTTCTTTTCGACGAGTTCGATGCACTTTACAGCTTTGACCCATGCAACGTGGCCGCAGACGATCGCCTAACTCTTAAACCACTCTTCTATTCAGAACACTTTAGTTACCCATCGCAGGAAGGCCCCCGGCTCCACGACCTCACTTTCGTCGGAACCATGCATTCTGATCGGTACAGGTTTGTCACCAAGCTCTTCGAATCGTTCACTCGCACGTACGGGTTCTTTTACGTACCGGCGCGCTGGTTTTTCTACTTTCGAAAATACGCGAGTCGAAGCTTCGCCGGAGTTCCTACTTCCGCGGTGTCTTTCTCGAAACTCGACAAAAGTGCTGTAGCGGCCATTTTTCAGGATTCACGGGCGGTACTGGACCTACAGCGCAGCGCTCAGTCAGGCCTGACCATGCGTACTTTTGAGGTCCTCGCATCAGGCGCTGTTCTCGTCACTGGCAACAAAGCAATCCGTCAGTCAGATATTTTCGATCCCAGTCGAATTGTTGTCGTTGATGACTATGACGCAGTTGACGCAAGCACTCGCCTCCGTGAAATTCTCGATGCTTTACCTCCACTTGTGGGCCCGCCCAGTGGTTTCGAGAGATACTCGGTCAAGAATTGGGTGCGGGATTTCATTAAGTAGGGTGTTTTCTAGCAGACGTCCCAACACTCGATCATGTCAGTGCTCTTCGAAACGTCGACCACCCACCACGATTGGATGAGTAGGGCCCGCGGACTTCCCTGACACTTGGTTGTCAGGACATGCCTGACAGCCTATCCCTCGGGTGTTCCAAGCGGGGTCTGCGGAACCTGCCGGAGCCGGTGACCCCTCAGCCACCGGTCATGTTTCTGGGTCTACGCCTACCCATGCAAATACACCAGACCGTGCCGCAGCGACAGCTTCGACAGGCGGTGCCGGGCGCTCGTCAGGTACTGCCGGGTGTCCGCCCGGGAACGCCCCAATTCCCGCGCCGTCTCCTCCTACCTGTACTGAGCCGCCAGGTTGGTGACAGTCGGTAGTTGATGCAGGGAGAACCTCCGGTTCTGATGGTGATGTCAAAGTCGCCATCACCTTCACCCGGGCCACCGACGGACGTTGCAGTTTCGACGGCGCCACGATGACGCAAACAACACCGGACGCTTTCAGCTGACGCCGCGCGGTCGGAATTTCCAAGGTGGAATGAGCCAAAGTCCGGTGGCCGCACTCCACCCGATCGTTTGAGCCACAGAGGCTCAGTGAACCTCGTTATTCCGGCCAGCGCGGCAGACTTTCACAGCGACGCACCCGACGCACGCGCCGTGAAAAGAGCCATCCGTTGCTCCGGTGGCTTTCGTCTCCATCCCATTTTCGCTCCTCCTACTAAGCAAACTAGGAGGCCACACGGCCACACCGTTGCATTAGAGGCTTGAGTCTGTCGGCAATACTGGCCCTATTTTCGATCGGCGTTAATGGGACCACCTCGCCAACGTCAACATCGATAGCGCAGGAAGCCACAGGAAGTGCCCACACATCCGGGGCAAAGAAATTACGATAGAAAGTCGCTGAGGCGTTCAAAGTTCAACTCTCGGATAGGCCAACTCTTCACCGACTGGCAACCCACGTCTATGTGAGCGGGGGCCTCAGTCAGAAAAGTTTGCCACCCTCATATCGTCTAGGCTCAGATCATGCTCGAGCCGCCCACCGAATCCAATAAAGCATGCCCTCTATGCACGGCGCCTGGCGGTCGCATCATCTGGTCGGACGACGAATGGCGCGTTGTGGCCGTCGATGACAGAGACTTTCCGGCCTACTACCGCGTGATCGCGCGCTCCCACATTGCCGAATTCAGTGAAATGCAGGCGAGTGAGCGTGGCCGTTGCATGGAACTTGTGGCGGCGGTGGAATCATCTCTGATCCGGCAACTGAACCCTTCAAAGGTCAACATCGCATCGCTAGGGAATATGGTCCCCCACCTTCATTGGCACGTGATTGCGCGGTTCGATTGGGACAGCCACTTCCCCGAGCCAATCTGGGGCACGAAGCAACGATTGGTCGATCCAGCTGCACTTCGCTGCATTGAGGGAGGGCTCGGCGAGCTCAATAACGCAATATTCGATGCACTCACCGATCGCTGACTGAAACCTTTGATGTCACGCCGAGGCCAGGTTGGGAGAGCCCTCAACATACTGGTTCTGCGCGGTCTTGGCTCTGGGATTTCCGTCTTGCTTGCGCTCGTCGTGGCTCGCTTTTTGGGTACTGATGCCGCAGCGAAATTTTTCCTTCTCTTTAACATCACAACTATCGCAGCGGTGTGTTTTCGGTGGGGCATGGATGAGATCATCGTCAGGCGCGTCGCGACGGCGGGCACCGACGCGCAGGTACAAGTGGTGGCATCACGACTTCTCATGCTGTCGCACACTCGAGTCACGGTTTGGGTGGTGACTGCAGGGCTCGTCGTCGCAATTGCCGCCCTCACGCCGCTGCCCTCCACGATCGGTATAACTTGGGTAGAGCTACTCGCAATGCTCGCAGTTTCGGCTGCCATCGCACTCTCCGCATGCGGTGGGCGCGTCTATCAAGGTGTCGGGCGGGTAAACTTCGCGACCTTGATTCTTAACATCCTGATCCCCGGGCTCGCGCTTGTCGGGCTCGTCACGCTCGTTGCATTCAACGTCCCGACGTCAGCGTTAGGACTCTTCGCTATATACGGGACAGCTGCAACCCTGTCCTACGTGACAGTCGTATGGGTGCTTCCCGTCGCTCGTCCACAGTTGCGACCCAAGGACCCAAGCGGCATCCTTGACCAACAGGGGAGGTCGGATCTGGCGTCGGCCAACCGTCTTGGGGGTGTCGTCCTTTCACAGCAGATTCTCAACTGGGGGGCACTGCTCATAGTTCCGACGGTATACGGAGGGGCCATATACACGAGCTTTAACGTGGACTTTAAGCTGGCGTCCCTTGTCAGCCTCGTGATGCTGGCGGTCAACTTCACCTTCGCTTCTCGGCTTGCTTCTTTATACGCGAGAAGGGAACTTTCTGAGCTTCGACGGTTAACGCGCCAAATGACCATCGCCGTCGTTTCGGCGAGCGTGCTTTTCGGCGGCCTGCTCCTGCTCTCGCGTGGCGCGATCTACAAGTTTGCAAACATCGAGATGGAACACGACTTTGTCCTCGTCTTGCTCGTTCTCGGACAGGTATTCTTTGCGCTATCTGCAGTGTTCTCTCTCGTTCTGACGATGAGTCATCAAGAACGATTTTTGCTCGTCACTCAGGGGGCTGTCTCTGTACTAGGTCTCACGGCTTTCGCTGTGCTGAGTGTCGTGGGATCCATTGAATGGGCAACCGGAGCGTTTCTATTGTCCTACGGCTTGCTGACTCCGATGCTTGGACGCCGGGTCTGGCGTGTCCTTAATGGCTAGTCCGTGCACGATAAACTTTACCGACATGACAATTGAACCTCTGGTGCCGTCCCAAGCCTGGCACCGGTACACGAAGATTCAGCAATTCAAATTGCGACCTGAGGCGGAGATCGACGGCGTCAACTACGCCCGGGTGGTCGCGAGCCACCTGTATGACGAGTCAATATGGGGGCTCTTAAAGAAGGTCGCGCTGGCATTGTGCTTTTCCCCCCGGCTCACTGCATCCCGGAGCAAGCAGCCCCTGCTGCTCTTTTACTCCCACCGCTATAAAAAACGCGCAGACTACGACTATGTGATTAAGCACTTGCAGGCGCTGGCCGGCGACCAGGGGCAGCTTATCGAGTCGAATGAGAAGTTTTCGCTCTTCCAGTTTTGGCACACACTTCTTCGCCTCCCGAGTGCAGCTCGGGCAGCTCGGGCATACGAAGGGGGAATTCTGCATCGATTCGGAATTGCCCTCCTGATCGCTAAGTTTCATTCCGTTGCCGAGCGCTCTGCTATCGCGATCATCGAAGGTCGCGAGCGAGTATTCACTTTCTGCGATGCCCACCCGTATGACAATCTCGTGGCTCAACTCGCTGCACTGCAGGGGGTCAAAACCGTCACTGCCCAGCATGGGCAGTATCGTGTGCTCGACGCAACGAACATCTCTTCTGATGCGGAGGCGTACGCCAATTTTGTTAGCGACCACATGCTTGCTTGGGGGGAGGCGACTTGCGCTGAGTTTGAACGATTCGGCGTCGCTCCCGAAAGGATGCTCGTTAGCGGGTGGATCAGAGCCCAGCCAGAGAACGACTTGGGCCGTGACTCACAAGGCGCATTCGGTGTCATCCTGAACGGAGGCAACGGCGCAGCCTCGAATCTTGCGCTTATCACCGCGGCGAATCACTTGTCGCAAGCACTGGGGCTGCGGTATGTCGTGCGTGCTCATCCCAGTTACGGCAGTGCAGGCTATGAGAAAATGGTCAACGAACGCTGCATCTCGATCGGGCCGATGACGCCGTCAGATTATTTGGGCTCGGTCGACTTCAGCATCAGCCATTCCTCAAGCGCGACAATCGAGATGCTCCTCGCAGATTCGCCCGTGTACGTGCTCGACGACGGTCACATCGCACAGATTTTTCGCACAGAAGGATTAAGCTACAACAGCAGTGAAGAAGTGCTCGCCGCCGTGAGCGCCGACATGATTGCAGAGGATCGCGGACGAACCCGTGTCGCGCGACTGAAGGTGTGGTTCAACGAGGACGCTAACCAGGTCGAGCGGCTCCGCTCTGCTCTGTTCAGTGATGGGAAACGTGATGCCTAACCTCAGGAAAACATGGTGGGCATTTCGCGCGCTGGTGCTGAGCCCTACTTTCGGTCGTCTCAAAATGCCGTCGTATTTGGGTCCCACCACGTTCGTACTTGGATCTCGGAAGATCTTCATCGACCGGCGAGTGCGCATCTTCCCTGGGCTTCGCGCGGAGACTCACGCGAATGGGCGACTCTTCATCCATGAGGACGTCACGATCGGACAGAATTTTCTGGTCACGTGTATGGGTGATCTGCACATTGGGTCCGGAACGACGATCTCGGGAGGAGTCCTGGTTACGGACATCGACCATGAATATCGGGACGTGAACCTCCCAGTCCACAAGCAACCTATGATCTACTCTCGTAGTGAGCTAGGCCGGAACTGTTTTGTTGGGATGGGCGCTCGGCTCCAAGCTGGTACCGTTCTCGGCGACGGTTGCATCGTCGGATCAAACGCCGTGGTTCGCGGAACATTCCCGCCGCACAGCGTGCTCGCTGGCGTCCCCGCCCGCATCGTGAAGCGATACAATCCCGAGACGGAGAAGTGGGATCGCGTTAGCCGTTAGCTACGGCCATTTTCATCGCTCTACTTCTTGATGATGCCCACGAGTTCGTCACCATCGAACACGACTAACGCAGACACTTGAGTTCTGTCCATCTTTGCCAGAGCATCTTCCACCCGCGTGCCCACCGGGATCCCGGCCGGATTGCGGGTCATCAGATCACCGGCGGTGCGGTCAAAGACCGCGGCCCCGTACCGCTCCACGGCCCTCCGAATGTCACCGTCAGTGATGATAGCCCACACGGCTCCCTCTCGAACGAGAACAAGTCCCAGGTTCGATCCAGTGATCGCCTGGATGACCTCGACGAAACCTGAATTAGCGACGATGATCGGGAGCCTCACCGTAATCATCTCGTCTTCAACCCGGCCCAACAGACGACCGAGAGTACCTCCCGGATGGAACCGTGCGAAGTCCTCTGCCCCGAAGCCTCGTGCTTCCATGAGGGCAATGGCAAGCGCGTCGCCCATGGCCAGTGTTGCCGTTGTTGAGGAGGTGGGTGCAAGATGCAACGGGCACGCCTCTTGCCGAACCGAAACATCTAGGCGGCAATGCGCCTTCATCGCGATTGTTGATGATGAATTGCCGGTCATCGCGATCAGGAAGTTGCCGCTCGCTCTGAGATACGGCAGCAGTTTGATGAGCTCCTCCGTTTCGCCCGAGTTCGAGATGGCGATGAACGTGTCTTCGGGAGTGACCATGCCGAGGTCGCCGTGATAAGCCTCCCCAGGATGCATATAAAAACTGGGAGTCCCAGTGCTCATCAGGGTGGCCGCGATCTTGTGAGCTACGATCCCCGATTTGCCCATACCGCAGACGATGACTCGCCCCTCGGCGGTGAGCAAATGCGCAACGGCGGCGGCGAACTGAGAGTCCAGCTTATCCGCCAGATCGCCAACCGCTTGGGCCTCGATCTTCAACACTCGTCGCGCCGATGCGATGGCCTTGTCATCTGCGACGCTCATCGCAACGAACCCGCTAGATGTGCACGCACGCGCTCGACGTCCTCGTCAGTGTCAATCCCGCCAGGCGGAGCTGAATCCCAGGCCATGACATGGATCGGGATGCCGAGCCACAGAGCACGCAACTGCTCGAGCCGTTCGATTCGTTCGTATTCGCACGGAGGCGTATTCGTCAGTTTCTGAAGCGCATCGTTTCGGTAGGCATAAATCCCCAAGTGGCGCCTGTAGCTGGTCGGGACTGAACCCTCGAACTGGCGATCCCGATCAAACGGAATGACGGAACGGGAGAAGGTCATAGCGCTCTCGTCTTTTCGCACCATCACCTTGACCACGTTGGGGTCCGCAATCTCTGCGGGGCTGGTAATCGGCACCGAAACGGTACCCATCGAGAACCCTTCTCGGGTTCGGCAGTATTCCGCAAAGGCGAGAACAAGGTCGCCTGGAATCAGCGGCTCGTCCCCTTGCACGTTGATGACAATATCGTCCATCGACCAGCCACGTTCACGCGCAACCTCCGCGACACGGTCGGTGCCGGACTCGCAAAGCGGGCTCGTCATGACGGCGCTGGCGCCATGCTTCTCCACCGCCATCGCTACGCGCTCATCATCAACCGCCACAACGACCTCGACTTCTCCCAGCGCGTGCTGCACGGCCTCCAGTACCCGGACTATCATGGGTTTGCCTCCCAGATCGACGAGCGGCTTCCCGGGCAGCCGGTGCGATCCGAAACGGGCCGGGATAACGACACGCAACGTGTGCTCACTGGATTGCACGGTGTTCACCCCACTGGCCGACGAGCGGCGCGTAGGCTTGCTCTAGGCTTAAGCCCGCTGAGTCCAGTATGTGCTCTGCAGCCTCCCGCGCTGCGCCGCGTCCCCCCGCTGTTGCGAGGACGTAATCGGCACTCTGCTTCACGAGAGGATGAGCGTCTGCCGGGGCATAAAATCGCCCAACCTGGCCGACGAGCGGAAGATCCACGACGTCATCGCCAACATACGCGATCGCATCTGCCGTAAGTGCCGCCTCTTGGAGGATTTCCGCGAGGGCTTCTCGCTTGTCGATGCGGCCGGTGATAGCCAGATCGATACCAAGTTGCGTGATGCGAAAGTCCAAGGCTGGACTCGACTTTCCTGACAAAATTCCGGTCTTTAAACCGTGTGCACGCAATAGCGCAACCGCGAGCCCATCTCGCACGTTAAACCCTTTGTATGCTTCTCCGGCACTTCCGATGAACAACGTGCCATCTGTCAGCACGCCATCGACATCGAGGAGGAGTAGCTTGATCGTGCCCCCATAGCCACTGCCGTGCGTCATGCGATATCAACCATGGGAAAGGCCTTGACAAGGGAATCGACGGCGAGCACCTGCTCCAAGAGGGGCTTGAGCAGATGAAGCGGGAGTGCGCTAGGCCCGTCGCATCGAGCATTCTCCGGGTCCGGGTGAGCTTCCAGGAACAGCCCAGCAATGCCCAGAGACATTCCCGCACGGGCGAGTTCAAGTACCTGACGGCGTCGCCCACCCGACGCTTCGCTACCAGGTTCCCGACGCTGGAGACTGTGCGTGACGTCGAAAATTGCGGGGAGGCCACCGGTGGCCTCGATCATTTCGCGGAATCCGAGCATATCGACAACCAAGTTGTCGTATCCGAACTGGCTCCCCCGCTCGCAGAGAATGATTTTCTCATTGCCCGCCTCGCGGATCTTTGCGGCGATATTCTGCATTTGCATCGGACTCAAAAACTGCGGCTTCTTGACGTTCACCGCACGGCCGGTTCTCGCAATTGCGGCAACGAGGTCCGTCTGGCGCGCGAGAAATGCGGGAATTTGCAAAACTTCAGCAACTTCGGCGACCTGCGCCGCTTGATCGGGTTCATGGACGTCCGTAATGATCGGGACGCCGAATGCCGCTTTCACCTCCTGGAGGATTTCCAGCCCAGCGTCTAGGCCGACTCCCCGGAAGGAGCTGCTCGAGGACCTGTTGGCCTTGTCGAACGATGCTTTGAAAACGTAGGGAATGCCCAGCTCCGCTGTCACCTGCACGAACATCTCGGCGGCGCGAAGTGTCGACTCCCTGTCCTCGATCACATTGATGCCGCCGAACAGTGTGAACGGCAAATCATTCGACACTTGAACACTACTTCCGACCGACACGCGCACAGAATCCATCTGATCTCCCCCTTGTTGTACGCCACGGGGTTCGTCCCATGCCATGCTCTGATTCAATGTTACAGGCACTCGGTGATCAGGCGTCAGCTGCGGGGCTGTACTCGTTCATCGACTCAGGGATTAGCGGAGTCTCCGGGTCGGCTA
>Ga0307486_1003083_pt1 | contig 11083 bp, 9 predicted proteins | sample CBIW02metaG_FD_203663 | JGI IMG/M metagenome (GOLD analysis project Ga0307486, IMG submission 203663) | Sea-ice brine microbial communities from Beaufort Sea near Barrow, Alaska, United States - CBIW 0.2 | ecosystem: Environmental > Aquatic > Marine > Coastal | place: USA: Alaska | collected... | reverse complement strand
AAAGCCCCAGTTCATCAGAACCGGGGCTAGTGGAGCCGCCTGTGAGAATCGAACTCACGACCTTTTCATTACGAGTGAAACGCTCTGCCGACTGAGCTAAGGCGGCGAACCCGAATGTTCTCGGGGTGGAGCAGACAGTCTAGCGGGTCAACACTGCATTCCAGAACTCGGGACAACACCGTCAACCATGTAACCGTCCACGGCGTCTATGACGCACTGGTTGGAGCGCCCATACGCGGTGTGTCCCTCGCCGTCCCATTCCAGCATCGACGCGTTTCCGAGCCGTTCCGTCAGCGAGCGCGCCCACTTGATAGGGGTTGCTGGGTCGTTGGTCGTCCCCACCACCAGAATGGGTCCCGTGCCGGTAGTCGCGTCCAGCGAGGTAATGTATTCGTTCGCCTCCCACTGCCAGCCTTCGCAGCCAATCCCGGAGGCATAGGCCCAGCCAAGGGTGGGCGCCGCCGCCTCCACGGCTGCAGCGAAGTCGTTGTATTCGTCGATCGTGTACGGGTCGCCAGGAGGAGAGTCCATGCAGCCGATTGCGGTGAAGGCCTCGGTGGAATTCGAGCTGTACTCCCCCGACGTCGGGTCTCGGTCCAAGTAGATGCTGGCCAACTGGAAAATCACGCCGGCCGTATTGGAGTTGATCACGTCGTTAAGGCCCTGCATCAGGTAGGGCCAGGACGCCTCGTCATAGAGAGTCACAGCAATGCCGTAAAACATCAGCGTGCCGTTAACTTCCAGGTCCGTGCCCGATGAGTAGCCGTCGTTCAGCGCGGTGATCGTCATGTCGTGAATCTGCTGCTTGGCGGTTGCGGTATCGGAGTCCAATGCGCACGCATCCTGAAGATGACACCACTCGACAAAGTTAGTCAGTGCGAGCTCAAAACCCTTGGCCTGGTCGATGGAGAACTGGTCTTCGTCCAACAAGAAGTCCACGGCACCGTCGAGCGTCATCCGCCCCACCTTCTCCGGGTACAACTGCGCGTACGTCGCACCAAGTTCAGTTCCGTAAGAGAAGCCCATGTAATTAAGCTGCTCGTCACCCAGTACTGCTCGAATCACGTCCATGTCGCGGGCGGCGCTTACCGTGTCGACGTTCTCCCAGATGGGCCCGGTCAACTCGCGACAGTTGTCGGTGAAGTCAACGAAGGTCTGACGCGCGGCATCGATGTCGGCCTGGGTCTCGATCACCAGGTCGGGGAGGTAGTAGGCGTCAAGCGCTGCCCCATCGCCGCAGTTCACTCCTGCGGAGGCGCCAACGCCGCGCGGGTCGAACCCAATCACGTCGTACGCGTCCAGGAGGTCGGTCCCGGCCGAGGTCACGAAGTATTCAGCAAAGCTGAGCCCCTCGCCTCCGGGGCCGCCCGGGTTAATGAGCATCGAACCAAGGCGCGCGTCTGAGTCCAGCGCCTGATGGCGATTAATCGCGATTCCGATGGTGGGGCCGTCGGCGTTAGACCAGTCCACGGGTACCTGCACGGTCGCACACTCGAGCTCGTCACAGTCGCTCCAGGTCAGTTCCTGGCTGTACACACGCGAGTCCTGCGGGTCCACAGGAGGACCCGTGACCTCTGGCTCGGCGGTGACCCCGGCCGAACTCCCGTCGGACGATGCGCTCGGGTCCACCTGGTCACGCTCCGGAACACAACCGGACAGCACCAGGCCCAGAATCGTCAGTGCGGCGAACGTCTTCAGTACCTTGCGCGTGTTCATGCGGCAAGTTTAGGCGGTAGGTCGCAGCGCGAGGGCCATCGCCTCGATCGCGAGCAGGGGTGACACATTGCCGGCGAGCCGCACCCTCGCGGTCGCTAGCGCGTCGAGGCAACGCATCGTATCGACCAACGCGGTGCGCCCTGCCAACTGCTCGATATGGCCACGGTGAGACTCGTTGATCAGTTCCACCTGAGCCCCGACCTGAATCACGGCAGCGTCGCGGTACAGGGACTGAAGGTCAGTGATCGCCCTGTCCAGTACGTCTCGCTTGAGTCTGGTGGCGCGTCGCTTCTGGTCGTCCTCGAGCTGCTTGACCTGAGCGCGCAGAGCCGGGGGCAAACGTCCTCCGTCATCGGCGCCAAGAGTCTTGAGCAGAGCGTTGCGCTCATCCGAATCGCGTTCGTCAGAGGCGGATTTGGCGTCCTGCTCCGACACCGCCACTAAGTCTGCCGCCGCGAGTATGGCGTCCCCAACCCCACGGATGTCCGTGGCCAGCGCCACGATCTGGTCGCGACGAGCGCGAGCAGCGGGATCGCGAGCAAGTCTGCGGGCCACGCCAATATGGCTCTGGGCGGCGAGCGCGACCTCGCGTGCGAGCGCAGGCTCCACTCCGTCGCGCGAGATGAGTAGCTGGGCGACCGCATCGGGGTCTGGCATGCGCAGATTTATCACGCGGCAACGCGACCTGATGGTCACCGCAACATCCTGGGCCGCGGGCGCACACAGCAACCACACGGTGCGTGGCGGCGGCTCCTCGATGGACTTGAGCAACACGTTCGAGGTCCGCTCGGTCATGCGATCCGCGTCCTCAACGACGATCACACGCCACTTACCTTGGCTAGGCGAGTTTTGTGCCACAGAGATTAACTCTCTGACCTCGTCGATGCTGATGGTGACCTTTTCCGTGGCAAGGAGCGTCACGTCCGCGTGCGTTCCTGCGAGCGCTGTCAGGCACTCTCGGCAGGCCCCACAGCCGCCAAGGTCACACTGCAACGCCGCGGCAAACGCACGCGCGGCATGCGAGCGCCCAGAGCCGGGAGGTCCGGTAATGAGCCAGGCATGCGTCATCGAGGTGGTGGACCCGACCGCAGCGCGCAACGGAGCGATCTGCTGTTCTTGGCCAACGACGTCTTCCCACACGCTCACGCAGAATCACCCGCTTTACCGGGTGCTTCGGGGGCGACAGCATCGGCCTTAGCCATAGCCTGAGTCACGGCGGCGACCACGTGAGTGTGCACTTCTTCCACGCTACGCGCGGCGTCGAGAACGGCATAGCGCGCCGGCTCGCGTGCGGCGAGTGCGAGGAACCCTTGACGCATCGCCGATGCGTGGGTCGCGGTTTCGCGCTCCACCCGGTCAAGTTCCCTGTCGAGCCGGCTAGCGGCGGGTTCCATGTCGAGCACCACAGTGAGGTCCGGAATGAGGCCATCCGTCGCCCACAGCGAAATGCGCTCCACCTCGTCACCTAGGCCTCGCGCCCCGCCTTGGTACACGATGGACGAATCGAAGTATCGATCCTGCACTACTACAGACCCGGCTTCGAGCGCTGGCCGCACGAGCGACGCCACATGGTGCGCCCGGTCTGCGGCGTAGAGCAATGCTTCAGCCCGCGGCGCTACGTGTGCGCCGTGCATGATGGCCTGGCGCAGCTCTCGGCCCAGGTCAGTGCCCCCGGGTTCGCGGGTGGTCACTACGTTGCGCTTACCTCCCGCATCGGAGCGCAGAAACGAAGCGAGGCGCTCGACCTGCGTAGTTTTACCTACGCCGTCGCCGCCCTCGAACACCACAAAGAATCCGCGTGAGGCCATGTGGATACGCTACCCGGCGCCACCCACACAGGACGACCGCTCACGCACAACGGGACCCCCACATCGGCCGATATGGGGGTCCCGTTGAGAATCGTGGTTGGGGGCTGAGTTACTCGCCCGGGTAAACCACACCGACCTGCGCGCGGATCTCGTCGAGGATGTGCATGAGTTCGATGGTCTGCTCCAGCGGGTGGAGCGCGCTCTCCGTGTCACCGGCGGCGACTCGACGAGCCACCTCGGCCGCCTCGTACTGGAAGCCATTCTCGACGGTGCCGTCAAACGTCCAGGGCGTGCCGTCGAGCGGGGTCACGGTGAATCGCGTGGGGGCGTAGAACATGTCTTCGAGTTCGATGCGGCCCTTTGCCCCAGCCACGTGGGCGGTGACCGAGGTACGCGCCTCCATGGTCGTGGTCAGAGAAGCCTGGGCACCCTTGCTGGGGTAGTCGAAGATCATCGAAATCTGTCCGTCAACACCCGTGTCGCGAAGGCGGCCCACAGCGGTGATCTGCTCGGGGACACCCAGAATGTCGTGTGCGAAAGCAACCGGGTAGATACCCAGGTCCAGAAGTGCGCCGCCAGCAAGCTCCGGTCGCACCATGCGCTCAACGTGGGTCAGCATCTGCCCGTGGTCAGCCTGAATCGAAACTACGTCGCCGATGTCTCCGCGCGCAATCACCTCACGCATGGCATAGATGTGAGGCAGGTGACGCGTCCACATTGCCTCCATGAGGAATACGCCCTTGGCGCGGGCGGCATCTACGACCAGCTGCGCCTGGGCCTCGTTCTGCGCAAACGACTTCTCCACGAGCACATGCTTGCCCGCCTCGATCGCGAGAAGTGCGGGCCCGTGGTGGTTGTTGTGAGTGGTCGCGACATAGACGATGTCGACGTCGGGGTCCGCCACGAGCTCCTCGTAGGAACCGTAGGCCTTGGGGACCGACAGCTCATCTGCGAAAGCCTGCGCGCGCTCGACGCCGGAGGCAGCGGCGACGGCGACGATCTCCGATGCGGTGTGGTTGGTGACGGCATCGGCAAGCTTGCGGGCGATTCCGCCTGCGCCGAGGATTCCCCAGCGGTAAGCGGGGGCGGACATGGGGTCAGGCGCGGGTGATGCAAAGGGAGTAGTCATTCCCTCACCCTAGCAACGCGGATGCCCTCAAGTCGGACATTCTTACATATTCGTTGTTTCCTCACGCAAACCTCGCGACAACCGGCGAAAGTTTCCCTCAGCCGTCTACGTCCGCACCGTAAACCGACGGTGCACACCGGCTGCTAAGCACGAGCGCGCCAGCGCGAGGGCGGTTTACGGTGCGGACGTAGGGCGGGGTCTAGCTAGCGCCCATCGGAGTCGACCGCGCCAGCGGTAGTCCGGGGCCTGACCCGTGACTCTCGCGACGTCCAGGACCATCGCGGATGGGTCAGGAACAATGTCCGAGTACACGTAGCGCAGCACTGGAACAGCGTCGAGTTGCAACGCACGGTCGCGTCGCCGATCGTTAGCGATTGCGTCGACGCTCGTGAAGTGCTGCCCACCGTCCACTTCAACCACAAGCAGATCGTTCACCAGCAGATCGACTCTGCCGACATCGTCGAACCTCGCCTGCGGTTGCAGACGATAGCCGGCCATGGCCAATGCCGCCCGCGAGATTGTCTCCAGTATGGAATCAGCCTGCGTCGATGCGTGCCAAGCGATCCACTCCCGGCGCTTGCGCGTGCCGAATCGCAGATGCTTCACGTCGCCCGGCTCGATCTGTCCTTTCCGCAGCGCGGCATCCACGAGTGCGAGCTGGGCAATCGGAGACGTGCAACGCGCGGATTGATCGATTGCGGTGAAGGAGTCCGCCCACGTGCCTGAGACATCCTCGTGAACGCGATGCACCTTCGCCATCCCCACCGGCCGCACCCCTCGACGGGATTGTGACCGCTGGTCCGGCACCGCCACGTGAGTCCGATGGTCGCGTTCGAGGAGCGGCAGCCCCCAGCGAGCGCACGCAGACACGCACGCCACTTGCCCCCGGAAGGCACGCGCGATCGCTACCGTCCCATCCGCTCCCAGTAGCGCGAAGACGCCGCGGTGCGGGTGCGCGACCGCCCCGGCGGACGCGGCGCCGTACATCTCGGTGAGCGAGATACCCGCAGCGAGCAACTGCTCACGGCGCGCGGCTCCATCAAATTCCCTGAGTACCTGCTCGAGTCTCATGAGCCGATGCTGGCCCAGTCCTGCGTACCGCGCGTGCGCCCAGGGGGACTCTGTGGACAACTCCCCCTACGTCCGCACCGTAAATCAATGGTGCACATCGGCTACTAAGCACGAGCGCGCCAGCGCGAGGGCGATTTACGGTGCGGACGTAGGAAGAGGCGGAGTCGGAGCTAGACCAAGCCGAACCCGATCGGCGTGCGAACCATTGGCATGCCCACTTTTGACCCACGCACTACCGCCACGCGCACCGCTGACACGCGACTGACCTTCCGCCCAGCACCCGCCATGCCCACGCGCACGCCCGCTCTCACACTCACGCCCAAGCCGACGCCGACGCCCAAGCCCACGCCGAGCAGGCGCAGGAGCAGACTTCCGATGCGCACCCTAGGTGCGATCGCGATTATTGGAGCGGTCACGTGGATAGGCACTGTCGCCGCATTCCACCTCATCCGCCCAGACCTGGCGCCCGGCAACGCGTACATCTCCAACTACGCGCGCGGCGACTGGGCGTGGATCATGCGCGCCGCATTCTTGGTCAACGCCGCGGGATGGGCCGCCGCCGGCATCGGTCTGCGACGCGACCTTCCCCAGTCGCTCGGCGCGAACCTCTTGGCGGCGCTCACCTCAATCGCGGCGCTCGGCATGCTGGTGGCCGGCATCTTTCGCGCGGACCCGCTCGGCACTCAAGGGCACAGCCTCGAGGGCATCATTCACGGCAGAGCCGCGGCGGCGGCGTTCATCGCCCTCGTCCTGTTCGGCCTGGTGGGCGGGGTCGTCTTACGACGCGCCGATGCGTGGGCAAAATGGTCGGTTTCCTCCCTCGCGTTCGGCACCCTCGCGCTAGTTTTGCTCATTGCCCTCACCGTATGGCCGGCGGCAGTGGGTGACGGCTTTGGCTGGTGGCAACGGGCGCTAGCCGCAGTTCTCATCCCCGGTTGGCTGTGGGCAATCGGCCATCATCTCATTGCCCGCGGAAGGACCACAACTCTCCGTGCACCAGGAGGTCTGTAACCCGTAATACGTCACGTGCGCACAGGCGCGTTCACGAAGGGCGCGGTCGGTCCGCCCTGGCGGAACTACTGGCCGCTCGTGTCGCCGTCGTCAAAGTAGCCGTTCTCCTCAAAGAGGGACACGCCGGTGAAGAAGACGGGTGGCTGCGTCGGGTCAATGACGATGGTGGCCAGCAGTGGGGTGCCACCTCCGGTAGACGTCGCGGCGCCCCAAAATTGCGCCACGAGAACCGTACGCATCGGGTCACCGGGCTCACCCGAGATCGCGTCAAGGGACTGGTCGCATTGACCGATGTTTGGGATCGGCGTACCCCCACTCGCCCACCTCGGTCCACTCGCGTCGCCACCCCCGGACATTCCAAACGCAATCCCCTCTACCGTGCCACCGTCCATGAGCAACGACACCAGCTCGTATGAACGGACCTCTCCACCGAGTTGCACGCTCCACGTAGGAGTGTCGGGATCCCAGCCTGTCGTCAGTCCGTCGGGCTTGCCGGGGTCAATCGGAACCGGCGTCGCTGGCGGCGTCATGTCAGTAGTCTCACCCAAGGTTGTCAACAGGGCACTGAGCGCAATCGAACCGGTGAATGCGCTGGGGTCATGCACTGTTAAGCCAGCAGTGAGGTGCAAGGTGTCTGCGCACATCACGGCGCTGTCTCCCCGCAGCGTGACCTCGGGGTCCGCCTCCCTTGAGTCGGCCGCGACCTCGTATTCATAGGGGCCCGCGCTCACGACTCCCGCGGGGCGAAGCGGGTCCGACGCGTCCTCACCCAAGGGCAATAGTGCAAATGCCCCGACAGCAACCAGCGCCACTGCGGCAACGGTGCCCGCTCCGCCGAGCGCGCGCCTCCGGCGACCACGACGCACCCGGTCCGTGAGCGTCACGCGCACCTCAGCAGACTCAAGCCTGCGGGCCATCTCCGCCGCGGCATCGGCTCCGTGGTTCCCTAACTCGTCGTGAAGATTCATGACCGCTTCTTCCTGTCCACTACCGCTACATACTCGACGTCAAACGAGTCGTCACCCACTGCGATCGCGAGCCGGCCCAGCGCCTCCGACAGGTACCTCTTCACGGTGCCCTCTGCCAACCGCATCTCGGCAGCCACGGCCGCGACCGTAAGGTCGTCGAAGTAACGCAGCACTACCGCCGTGCGTTGCTGAGAGCTAAGCGTCGCCAAGGCAGCGCCCAACGCATCGGCCGTCGCGATGCGGTCCGCGTGATCGGGAGCCTCGTCCCGCGCAACCTGACCGGGCGCGATGCGCCGCCACACCTTCTCGCGGCGCATCCTATCGATGTGTACGGAGCGCATCGCGGCACGCACATACCCTTCAGCTGCCTGAGCGTTGGGGAGACGACGCCGGCGCACGAACACCTTGACGATCGAGTCCTGGACGAGGTCCTCGCCCGCGTGTTGCGACCCCGTGAGCAGGTAGCCGTAAGCGGCCAGACGCGACGAGGCGCGGTCTATCAACTCGCCTAGTACCTGGTCGTTCGCTGTCACTTCGCCCCCTCGTCAACACACTAACGAGCGAGTGACCGAAAGCGTTGTGGTCCGGCTACTCCTTTTCGGGAGCGGCCTTCTTCACCGGCGCTTTCTTCGCGGGAGCCTTCTTAGCTGCTGCGGGCTTCTTGGCGGCAGCCTTCTTGGGAGCCGCCTTCTTCGCCGCTGCGGGCTTCTTGGCGGCAGGCTTCTTGGCCGGCGCACGCTTCTTCTTGGCAGGGCCCTTGGCACGCTTGTCCGACAGGAGCTCGACCGCGCGCTCGTGGTCCATCTCGTCAACAGTCTCGCCGCGAGGAATGGTCACGTTGGTCTCGCCATCGGTGATGTACTCACCAAAGCGGCCAGCCTTAATCACGATGGGCTTCTCATTGGTCGGGTCGATGCCCAACTCCTTGAGCGGCGGAGTTGCGGCGCGACCGCGGCCACGCTTGGGCTGCGCGTAGATAGCCAACGCCTCTTCGAGCGTGACGTGGAGCAGCTGGCCTTCGTCCTCGAGCGAGCGCGAGTCCGTGCCCTTCTTGAGGTACGGGCCGTAGCGGCCATTCTGCGCGGTGATCTCGCCCTCGTCGGCGGGGTCAATGCCGACCACGCGGGGCAGGCTCATCAGCAGCACCGCGTCGTCCAGACCAATGGTCTCGAGCTGCATTGACTTAAACAGCGAGGCCGTCTTGGGACGGTCCTTCGAGTCTTCGGGCAGAAGCTCCGTCACGTACGGGCCAAACCGCCCGGCCTTAGCGACGATGGTGCGGCCGGTTTCCGGGTGCACTCCCAGTTCGCGCTCGTCGCCGCCCTGGTTCTTAAACAGTTCCTCGGACAACGCGACGTTAAGTTCGTCAGGCGCCACGTCATCGGGCACGGAGGCGCGCTGCACCTCGCCGTCGACCTCGCGCTCCACGTACGGGCCGTAGCGCCCCACGCGAAGCTCGATTCCGTCTCCCACCGCGAAGGTGTTGATAGCGCGGGCGTCGATGTCACCCAGGTCCTCGACGAGGCGCTTGAGACCCTCGTCGCGGCCGGTCTCGGAGCCACCGTTGCCAAAGTAGAACTTGGTCAGCCATTCCTTGGAGTCCGCGTCACCCGCGGCGATCCGGTCAAGACCCTGCTCCATGTCGGCAGTGAAGTCGTAATCGATCAGCCACTCAAAGTGCTTCTCGAGCAACCCGACAATAGAGAACGCGATCCAGTTGGGAACGAGTGCCTGCTTGTCGATTCGCACGTAGTCGCGCGCCAGAATCAGGTCAACGGTCGACGCGTACGTCGACGGACGGCCAAACTTGCGGTCCTCGAGTTCCTTGATCATGGAGCCCTGCGTGAAGCGGGGCGGGGGCGTCGTCGAGTGTGTGACGGGAGCGAGGTTGGCGGCGGTGACTGCCTGGCCGGCGGTGAGCTGCGGCAGGCGCGACTCCTCGTCCTTCGCGACCTTCTTCTCGTCCTCTTCATAGCGCGACTTCTCGCGGGTTTCCTCATAAGCGGCGAGGAACCCGGGGGCGGTGATGATGGTGCCCGATGCGCTGAACTCGACGGCGTGGTGAGCACTCGACGTAGCGCCGATGCGCACGGTCGAGGTGGTGCCCACGGCATCGGCCATCTGTGAGGCGACGGTGCGCTTCCAGATCATCTCGTACATACGGAATTCTTCGCCGCGTAGCTCGGCACGCACGGAATCCGGGGTGCGGAACTTGTCGCCGGACGGGCGAATGGCCTCGTGAGCCTCTTGCGCGTTCGAGTCCTTCGAGGCGTAAATGCGGGGGCTGGCCGCGACAGCATCGGATCCGTACAACTCGGCTGCCTGGGTACGGGCCGCACGGGTGGCCTCCCCGGAGAGCCCGGGTGAGTCGGTACGCATATAAGTGATGTAACCGCGCTCGTAGAGTCCCTGGGCGACGCGCATCGCTTCACGGGCGCCAAGGCGCAGTTTGCGGCTGGATTCCTGGATCAGCGTCGAGGTGATGAACGGCGCTGCGGGACGGCGCTTGTACGGCTTGGAGTCGACGGCCACCACAGAGAACGTGGCGTTCGCGAGTCCCGCGGCCAGCGCCCCTGCGGCACCAGCGGTGAGGTGAGTGACCTTGTCGCCCTTGAGCTGGCCGCGGTCGTCAAAGTCCTTACCAGTGGCGACGCGCTTGCCGTCAACGGTGGTGAGCTTGGCGTCAAAGTCGCGCCCGGCATCGTTGCCCTCCGAAGCCGTGAACGTGGCCTGCAGGTCCCAATACTCGGCGGACTGGAACGCCATGCGCTCGCGCTCACGGTCCACGACCAGGCGCAGCGCGATGGACTGTACACGGCCTGCGCTGAGGCCCGGGCCGACCTTGCGCCACAGCACTGGCGAGACCTCATAGCCGTAGAGGCGGTCGAGTACACGACGTGCTTCTTGCGCCTCGACCAGCGGCATGTCGACCTCACGCGGGTTCTCTAGCGCACGCAGAATTCCCTCTTTGGTGATCTCGTGGAACGCGAGGCGCTTCACGGGAACCTTGGGCTTGAGTACCTCAAGAAGGTGCCAGGCGATGGCCTCCCCCTCGCGGTCCTCATCTGTTGCGAGGTAGAGCTCGTCGGCTTCCTTGAGTCGCTTCTTGATGTCCGCGACCGTCTTCTTCTTGTCGACGTTGATCGAGTAGAAGGGCTCAAACCCGTTGTCCACGTCAACGGCGAACTTCTTCACGCCGCCGATGCGCTTGTCGGCTGGGATATCTGAGGGCTGTGCCAAGTCACGAATATGGCCCACGCTCGACACCACGTCGTAATCGTCGCCAAGGTAGCCGCCGATGGTGCGCGACTTGGTTGGGGACTCGACAATGACGAGTTTGCGGGTCATGTGACCTACTTTCTAAGAAGATTGCGCATCCC
>Ga0307486_1003082_pt1 | contig 11088 bp, 6 predicted proteins | sample CBIW02metaG_FD_203663 | JGI IMG/M metagenome (GOLD analysis project Ga0307486, IMG submission 203663) | Sea-ice brine microbial communities from Beaufort Sea near Barrow, Alaska, United States - CBIW 0.2 | ecosystem: Environmental > Aquatic > Marine > Coastal | place: USA: Alaska | collected... | reverse complement strand
AGGTGGATTTAGCTGGGTTACGTCTATTGAACAGACCTACCAGCTGGTCCCAGGGAATCTGCGAACTTAAGTACAACCCATCGGTTACAAGGATCCAAACCGTTATAGAAGGGAGTTTCAAATCCGGAGAAAGAAAGTTGAGTTTGGCTGGTATATTCGCTGCGTGGTGCACGCCTTTTGGAAGTCTTTTGCATAGTCCCTTCCACTTGTCTACCCTTAAATTCCAAAAATAATTCCTTAATTGTAGCAATAGTCCCTCTTTTTTATTTTCTAAGCAGACCCTAAGTAAAAATACGTTTACAACATCCCATTATTTTTAATTCAGCTCGAATTCTCGCCAAGGCACTTTTTAACCTGCTACTTATTTTAAGCGCTCTAGCTGATGGAGTATCAGAATACCATATTATCTAATTGGCAAATGAAGCTGAACAATCTACCGCCATTAACTAATGGGTTGATCGACAAAAGGATTTGTTGTAACCTTATTTTTTGATCCAAAAAACCTATGAAAAAATACGTTACAAGTATGCTATTGGTCTTCACTTTAATCACTTTTGCCAAGGCACAGGAATCCATTTTATGGTACACACACCCATCTAAAGTATGGGAAGAAGCACTACCTATTGGAAATGGACGTCTAGGAGCCATGGTATTTGGAATCCCAGGACAGGAAAGAATTCAACTCAATGAAGATTCACTTTGGCCGGGAGACTATGGAGACTGGGGACTTGCAGAGGGAAACAGGTCCGATTTGGATCAGATTCGTCACTATCTTTTGGATGGAGAGAACAAGAAAGCAGATTCACTTTTGGTCTTAAAGTTTTCCAGAAAAGAGGTGACTCGTTCACATCAAACTATGGGAGATCTGTGGATTGACTTAGCAAATGCCGATAAAGCTAAATTGACTAAGCGAAGCTTGAACTTAGAAACGGCCACGGTATTGACAGAATTCACATTAGATGGCTATCAGAGTAGCGAGGAAGTGATTGCCTCAGCCCCTGATGATGCCCTCATTATTCGGTTCAAAACAACTCATCCAGATGGATTCAATGCTTCTATTACCATGAGCAGACCGATGGACAATGGCTTTGCCACAGCTACCAGCAAAACACTAAATGATCGTCAACTAGATATGCGCGGAATGGTAACTCAGCGAGGTGGACAGATCGACTCCAAGCCAGTAGAGATTCTCAATGGAGTAAAGTTTAGGACACTATTAGGCGTTCAAAGTCTAACAGGAAGTATTTCAGCTTCCCACAGCGCGCTTACTATCGACGGTGCAAGTGAGTTCATTCTGAAAATAGTTTCTGCTACTTCCTTCTATCATGCTGATTATGAAGCAGTTGCAGAGAAATCAATGGATGCAATACAACTGAAGAGTTGGAGAGAGCTTTTGGGTGCACATCAAAGGGACTATGCTTCATTCTTTGAAAGAATGACGCTCCAACTTGGAGATTCTCTGGCTGACACTATTCCAACGGACCAGAGAATAGTCAATGTAAAAAATGGAGCTACAGATCTTCATCTGGAAAAAATGCTCTTTGATTACGGTCGCTATTTATTGATTTCATCCTCGCGAGAAGGAACAAATCCAGCCAATCTACAGGGACTTTGGAATAAAGACATCGCGGCGCCCTGGAATGCTGACTACCATGTCAATATCAATTTGCAGATGAACTATTGGCCTGCTGAAGTGACCAATCTGAGTGATCTGCATTTGCCTTTATTTGACTTTATAGATGGGGTGGTCGAGAAAGGCAAAGCGGCAGCCAAGACAAATTTTGCTATGTCTGGATCGATGGTTCCACATACTACTGACCTTTGGCAGACGACATTTCTACGTGCTGCGACTGCTTATTGGGGCGGTTGGATTGGTGCTGGCGGATGGATCGCCAGGCACTATTGGGAACATTATTTATTTACTCAGGATAAAGAATTTTTGAGAGAAAGAGCTTATCCTGTGATGGCCCAAGTCAGTGCGTTCTACTCAGATTGGTTGGTAGAATATCCAGCTGAGGGGACCTTAGTATCTTCTCCATCTACCTCTCCAGAAAATAGATTTATCAATGCAAATGGTGACCAGGTAGCCACGACAATGGGTGCTGCTATGGATCAACAAATCATCGAAGACATATTTAACAACTACTTAAATGCGAGTGATCTATTGGGAATTGAATCAGAACTTACTTTAAAGGTAAAAAGTCAGCTGGAGAATTTGAGGCCAGGAGTTCAAATCGCTGAAGATGGAAGAATTCTAGAATGGGATCAGCCCTATGAAGAGACGGAGAAAGGCCACAGACACATGTCACATCTTTATGCTTTTCATCCAGGAGATGCCATTACTTTTAGTAAAACTCCAGAAGAATTTTCGGCCGTAAGAAAAACCTTGGAATACAGATTGGCAAATGGTGGAGCAGGCACAGGATGGTCGCGAGCTTGGCTAATCAATTTTTCTGCTAGATTGCTCGATGGCAACATGGCTCATGAGCACATCGAAAAGCTCCTTTCTCACTCTCTCTATCCTAACCTATTTGATGGCCATCCTCCGTTTCAGATAGATGGCAATTTCGGTTATACAGCAGGCGTGGCAGAAATGCTGGTGCAGTCCCACGAACCTGAGATCATACGACTTCTACCTGCACTCCCTGATGCATGGATGGATGGAAGTGTCAGGGGAATCAGAGCCCGAGGTGACTATACCATTGATATGAACTGGGCCGGTGGAGAGCTAAAATTCTTTAGGATTAATGCAGGTAAATCCGGAAAAGTAAAAGTGATGTATGGAATGTATGAAGTGGAATTAGACTTGGAAAAAGGACAAAGTTTTGAGATTGAAATGTGAGTAGAGTTGAGTTGATGTGAAAGAGTCGGATCTGTGTTGATCGCATCTACTGTTATTTTCTTTGTTTGTTAGATGTCCCTTTTCTAATAACCGATAAACAGTAAAACTTAAAATTTAGTATTCCTTCCCCAGGATATTACTGGATTTTGGTGAGGCAATCATCTTTAATCAAAAGCATGCTATTAAATAACGAAGCTGCACTCAAGAAAATAAGTCCAGAATGGTAATTGCTTAAAGTGTCAAATAGGTTTAACTTCGATATTAACTAATCCACAAAAACATGAAATACTTAGCCCTCACCTTTCTATTTTATCTTGGCGTCACAGCCGTGCACGCTCAGACCATTCCATCGAAGGAATCCCAAATCAAAACTGCTGTTCTGGCAGCGCCTGAAGACAAGCAAAAAGATGCTACTGTCTTGGGATACGACGCAAAAGGTGACCTGGTTAAATTAAAGAATGGCACAAATGAAATCATTTGCTTAGCAAATAATCCTGAAGGGAAAGGGTTTAGTGTAGCTTGCTATCAATCAGGCTTAGAGCCATTTATGCAAAGAGGTCGTCAGCTTAAAAAAGAGGGTAAGACCTTTCAGGAAATTTTCGACATGAGAGAAGAAGAAGCGAAAAGTGGAAAGTTGAAAATGCCTACCGAAGGAGCAACTTTGTATGTGCTTACAGCAGACGCTGCTGATTACGACGCAGCGGCTGGCAAAGTGGAAAATACTTATTTGAGATATGTAGTCTATCTCCCTTGGGCCACTGAGAAAACCACAGGATTACCCTTGAAAGCTAGTCTCCCGGGAATGCCTTGGATTATGGATCCAGGTACTCATCGAGCCCACATCATGATTACTCCATCGAAAGATTGAGCTCCTGAATTTTCCAAAAACAAATCGGGTAGGAGAAACGGGATTAGTTCCCGTTTCGACCTCCCACACCAAAGTACGTACCGTTCGGTATACGGCGGTTCCTTGCTTTTACATCTCGAGAGGCCTATTTGGCGTTGTTTTCAGTTATCCTCATATGGAATCACTCTTATCTATCCTTCGGATTCCGTCCTATTATTTTGATAAGGAGCCTCGTTGCCAAGTATCTGATCCTCTTCTTTCGGTAACATTCATTTACTGCCTAACTGCAAGGTTCGGGCCTTCCCAAACCAACCCGTGGTCCGGTACTTTGCCCTCTGCTGACTTCTTATGGCTAGCTTTACTCCATATGTCCGAAGAGAATTCCGACACACGTCCATGAGATCTCCCCGGGTAAGAACGATAACTTTCATCCCATCAACCTGCTGCATTTACCCCAGAGGCTCTAGACAGTATAGGACTTCGGTTTGTGTTGCAACCTCATCCAGCCTCCATAGGCCTTATATGCAGTTTCTGTTCGTCAGGCCAGGATTTTGCTGCAGACTTCCTTCAGATTCCACCTCACGATGGACACCCTTGTCTTTAGCTAACACTCCCTACTGCCAAGCGTGTTCGGGACTTTCACCCTAGAGTTATCGCCCATGCCGGGCGCACAACAAAAAAAAGCCCAAGATTGATCTTGAGCTTTTTTTGTGTGATAGCAAAATCAGAATACCTCAACATGAAAATCTATTTGTTTGGCAGTAGCTAATATAGTGCTATTGGAAAAGTCTCCTCCCTGTCGCCCTTTAATTTCTATACTAATAGCATTTTTATTTCCATCATTAGAAGCAAGTAACCCGTGGGTGGGGAAAAAAGCTTTTACTTCCAAATGTGTTTGACAATTGGCACATCCAATTACTGACCATCTACTCAAAACTGCTTCAGTTCCTAAGCAAACTTTCTCTCCATCAACATTTGCAAAAGCAGATATTGTAAATGAGCCTCGAATTGGGGCCTTGTTAATTCTGGAAATTCTGATTAGGGGAGAATTAGGTAGAGCTGCTAAAGTTTTAGCTGAAGAATACTCAACCAATGATCCATTGGAATAGGTGTATCCTAACTGAGATTCGATATCAATCACATCGTTAGAAATGTACGCACGTTCGATGCCATCTTTCCCAGTAAGTTTGAAAGGGTCTAAAGGTGACTTTTCATTGAGCCAAGAATTAGGAGCTGTACCAGGTGTAGGGCCTTGGGAATCGACAGAATTGGTACCGGGATACCCTTCTATAATTTCCAGTTTCTTGGTAGCCTGATGTCTTTGTTGCCAAAGCCAAAATATCCGGTCCACATTGCAATGATGAAAAAAGAAGATTGGATCTAGGCCAGCAGTGTCATTTTCACCCATATCTCCATTGGCATTATAGATGGGAGATCTATTGAATCCCGCAACTTCACATCCTCCTACTGCCAGATGAATATCATTATGAGGGGATTCTAGAGGGGTGACTTTGGCTCCATTTTCAGATAAAAGTGAGTTGTATTCTTGTGCAGAAGTGGTATTAGAAAAAACCGTGAAATTAGGCGCATCAAGACAATCTTTAAATTTCTTGGCCGTATTGGTAGGAATGATTTGATCTTTGACAATTATGTGAGAGGTGAGCCAATCTTTGACATTTGTATTGAGGAGACTAGTTCGTTTTTCAGGATCTGAATAGAGCTCATTATGGCTCTGAGTGGCAGCCTTGTCATCAAAAGTTCCAACCAATCCAGAGAGAGGATAACGAACCGTCTCATACCCAGCGGACTTGCTGTAATTAGGATTGTCCCCATTGATATTATCTACGATGTTTTTTGGAAAAGTGAATGAGGTTAGCGGATTATCCTGGAGTCTTCCTTCGAAATAGATTTGTTCCTGGGTAATTGACCACGGAATACCATCAGTCTTGGACTCTTCGCTAGTCTCATCCCAATAGGGTTGCATTACTTCTCCACAGCCGGGAATACTTTGAAGTGCTTGCTCCAACCGCAACAAATACGCTCGATGCCAAGTAGGAAAAAGTACGTTTCCATGATTGCAGTACCCTCCCCAATATGCGTTGTTTCCCCATCCGGCACCTCGAAAAGGCTCTCCATGAAAACCGCCAATCATAAAAAATGAATTTGGATTATCTGGCGGTAACGCTTTTATCCCTTTCCATGCAATCAAAACCAATTCTAATGGTTTTGTATTTCCTCTTTTGTATTCCGTTTCCAGTTCTCTGACTGATCTTCTAATTCTTAATGGAGCGTTCATGTTGATTGAAGTTTAAGGCTAAAAGTTTAGTGATAATTTTAATTGAAATAGTGTTCAGTATAGACCCCAAAGTGATAAGAACTACAGCTAGGGTTAGTAAAAACATATTGTCTTCCCAGCGTATTTTTAAATAGAGAAGTAGCATCAGACCTATGATAGATAGTATAAAAGCATAGGGTCCTCTATCACTCATATTTCTCACCAAAAGAAAAATATGACTCCCTAAAATCATACTAAAAACGGGTAGCATCCAGCTTTGGTATGAAATTCCACTAATCCCTAAACTCCCCAATATGCTCATATACGCAGCCCAGCAAAGAGGACATTTTGGAAAAATTGCGATAAGTACACTTAAGCCAAAAGAAAATATTGGTCTTTTTATTTTCTTTTGTACAGGTGCTATAGATGTCTTGCATCCACAGTCAAACGTTTTATTAGTATTCATCTTTAAAAAATATATTGCGTCGAAAATCAATTGCACTTTTAAAAGTGTATCATTATCCAGCTAAAATTTAAGTGATTTGAGTTGGATTCAATTACCATATCGGGACAGGCTGAGCGCTAGTTTGTTCATTGTCACGGAACAAATTAAAGACCGCAGTGAATTCATGGGTATTTCCTCTAAGTTGATAGTTTCCACCTAAGGGAAATTCGTACACGTAGCCTAATCTTAATCTTTTGGTCACTACACCTATTTGGGCGCTTGTTGCATAATCTACCCTGTGCCCCATTCCAAGCCATATTCTATCCATAAACAAGGCTTTGAAATTGAATTCAAAAGTATCGTTCAAGTCTTTTTGGCTACGATAGAACCCATTTACAATTACCGAAACTGTTGGACTAATTGCATCTCGATATCCTGCCTGTATCACATTGCTGGCTGGATAACCATTCATGAATTCATCCCCAGAACTTATTTTTCCTCCATTAACTCTATGAATGCCATAGGAAAAGTAATAATTGGCATTTGTCAGGGCTATACCCAGATTAAAATCAACCACATTCATATTTGAAAATTGTCCCAGATATTGCGCTAAAGATGGATCATTTTGCTCTTCAGTGGACAGCGCATTCCCATCCAGTCGGATGGACTGGTAATTGAGACCTGCTCCTAAACGCAGGTTTAAAGTTTCGGACAGTCTAATTCTACTCGCATAAGCCAAGGTAACTTCTGTCTCTCTAAATGCCCCATAGGTCTGTTGAAGCAGGTTTAAAGACATCGCATTTTTACCCATCAAAGAAGGATCCTCTACCCCTGAAAGTTCTCCGAAATCAAGCTCAGTGCTAAAAAAGTAGGTCTTAGGTGCACCTTCAATTCCTGACCATTGGTTCCGGACAAAACCACGGATGGTACTTCCTTCGTAACCTGTAAGACCAGGGTTATAATAACTCTGAAAATGGCTGAAACTTGAAATATATTTTTGGGATTGTGCACTTGCCTGAGTAAGACTTAAGCCTGTCAGGAAAAGTAGAAGGTAAGAAAATCTTTTCATGGTTTTTTATGGTAAAAGACTGTAAAAGTCGATTTTAGATATCATCAATAGTTAACTGAAAAGAGACCTTCAAGGAACTATTCTCTTGAAGGCCTCCATGCTCATTACTGCTTCAATAGATTAAGAATTCCTCTTCTGGTTTCACCGGTTTCTGCCACTTTGATCACGTAAACATAGGATCCCACCGGCATCGTTTTGCCTTCATAGGTTCCATCCCATTTAGTATCTGGATTTTCAGTATAGAAAAGACGACGTCCTCCATTATCAAAAACTTGGATCCTTGGCCCCGTATAATATCTCAGTGCAGGAACGCCCCATGTTTCGTTGATCCCATCTGCGTTCGGCGTGAATGAATTTGGGACATCCAATTGATCCAATGGCGTTCTTTCTCTAGTGATCTGGAAGCTTTTGTCCAATACGTTACCCGCTCTGTCTGTCACTTGTAGCAAGATGGTAAACTTCGTTCTGCCTCCTGCCTGTGCTGCACTGCTCCAGAACAAGACACCGTCAAGAACTTCAAAGTATTCATTGTCCACTTCTCCCTTTGGTAAGCTGAAGATATGGACGTTATCCGCCGGGTCGATTACCTTGAAGGCTCCGATATCTTGGAAGTACTTATCAGGAACAGGCACAAAGCTGTTTGCACTTAGGGTAATATCCTGTGGTGCAGGCTTAGCCAATACCGTGATTCCCAACATCGGATTCAACTCATTAGGGTTGAACAGCCCTGCCGGTAAGGAGACCTTACCCATATACAATTTCATTCCAGACATCATCGGCTCATAATCAGTCAGATCCCATGTCACTTCAATATTGACGAACTCTCCAAGTGCTGTGATAGCCACCACCTCAGTTGGAACTTTCAACTCCTCAACTTTGATACCCCAAATCGCTTCTATGCTTTGCTTTACAAATTCTGAAACAGCTCTTGCCTGTACAAAATCAGGGATTCCATCACCATCTGTATCCAGGAAATCTTCGCTATTATTCGCATCTGTACCCTGCTGTTCTTCTACATAATCAGGAACTTTATCACCATCGCTATCCACATAATCTCCAGGGTCAGTCGGACTTGTTCCGTCTAGCTCTTCGATATAATTCGGTACTTGGTCTCCATCCGAATCCTTGTAATCTGTCGGATCTGTTGGATCAGTACCATCCTGTGCTTCTACGTAAGTTGGAACTCCGTCATTATCCTGATCGGGGAAGTCTGTTTTGTCTTTAGGATCGGTACCCTGCTGTTCTTCTACATAGTTAGGAACTTTATCGCCATCGCTATCCAAATAATCTCCAGGATCAGTCGGGCTTGTTCCATCTAGTTCTTCGATATAATCCGGAACTTGATCTCCATCCGAATCCTTGTAATCTGTCGGATCCTTAGGATCAGTACCTTGAGCTATCTCTACATCATCAGCAACACCGTCCTTATCGGTATCAGTGGTGATGATTTCAAAATCTGCTCCTGTATAACCGATCGTATAGCTTGCTCCTGCGTCCAGCGTACCAAGAGTAATCGCATAGATGCCTACCCCTTCTCCCTCTGCTCTGATTAAGTTTCCTGTCAGCATAGTTTCATCATCCTCAGCTATAAAGCCTGACGTGCTATACCTCAATATAGGATCTGCTTCACCGTACAATTTGTTCTGTCCAGCATCTGCTGTGATGGTGAGCTCAGCCGGGCTGATTTCCAGCTCAGCTGTCAATACCATCTTAGTATAGTTGGAGCCAATGATCGTAGCAGTCACTTCCTGAATTCCCACCTCCGTTCTGCTATTATTGGTATACTCTACGGACGTTCCTGCCGGAAGTGTCCCTGTTACCGCAAGGGACTTGGCTGTGCGGTCAAAGACAAAGTTGCTGTCTTCAAACGTGATCCCTGTGATCATGGCTTTGGTGATCGTCAGCTCAGCTGTCAATACCATTGTAGTATAGTTGGATCCAGTGATCGTAGCAGTCACTTCCTGAATTCCCACATTCGTTCTGCTGTTATTAGTATACTCTACGGACGTTCCTGCCGGAAGTGCCCCTGTTACCGCAAGCGACTTGGCTGTGCCGTCGAAGACAAAGTTGCTGTCTTCAAACGTGATCCCTGTGATCATGGCTTTGGTGATCGCGAAGCTTGCTCCTGTGAAGTTGATAGCATAATTTTCACTTGCTTTCAGACTTCCCAGATTGATTGAGTAATTACCAACGTTTTCCCCTGCTGCCCTGGAAAGTTGCCCATTCAGAATGACATCAGTATCCCCGTTTTCAAAACCTGTCGCAGTATAAGCTAATAACGGATCTGTAGTTCCAAAGACTTTGGATTGTCCAACATTCGCTGTCACGTTTAACACCTTCGCTGCTATGGTGAAGCTTGCAGAGGTGAAGTTGACCGTGTAGTTTGATCCTGCATCCAACGTTCCGATCAGAATAGCATATACGCCTATATCCTCGCCAATTTCTCTTCCCAGAGCTCCCGTAAGAAGTGCTTGGATGTCTCCGTTGCCGAAGTTATTTGCCGTATAGGCAAAGACTGGGTCTGCTTCTCCATAGACTTTCGCCTGATTTGGATTGGCTACAATACTCAATGTACGCTTAGTGATCTCAAAGTCGGCTGAAGTAAACTCGATCGTATAATTTGAACCGGGATTTAATGTACCGATGTTCATTGCATACATTCCCACATCTTCTCCGGAAGCTCTTGCTAATGCTCCTGACAGAATCGTCGCCGATTCTCCATTCTTATATCCGGAAGCTACATAAGTGAACACTGGATCTGTATCACCAAATACTTTACTTTGATTCTGGTTAGAAATGAATGATAAAGTAGCCTTAGTGATCTCAAAATCTGCTGGAGTAAAGTCGATCGTGTAATTTGACCCGGCACTTAATGTACCTAGGTTTATTGCATACCTTCCCACATGGTCCCCCGCTATTCTTATTAGTGTCCCTGTCAATACGTCTGCAACCTGCAGTCCACTGCTTGTATAAGTAAATGTAGGATCATTTTCGCCATATACTTTCGTCTGTCCTGCATCCACAATGACTTGAAGGGTTGCCGGAGTGATCGTCAGACCTGCTTTCAATACTTGAGTTGCATAGTTCGATCCCGTAATCGTGGCCGTCACTTCCTGAGTGCCAACATTCGTTCTGCTGTTATTGGTATACACTACACTTGTTCCTGTCGGAAGTGTTCCTCCGATGGATAAAGATTTAGCCGTTCCGTCAAAGACAAAACTGTCATCCTCAAAGGTGATTCCGGATACTGTTGCTTCTGTGATTACAAGGTCAGCTGTCAATATCAAGGTCGTGAAGTTGGCGCCCGTGATCGTGGCGGTCACTTCCTGAGTGCCAATATTCGTTCTGCTGTTATTGGTATACCCTACACTTGTTCCTGTCGGAAGTGTTCCTCCGATGGCGAGTGCTTTTGCGGTGCCGTCAAAGACAAAACTGTCATCCTCAAAGGTGATTCCGGATACTGTTGCTTCTGTGATTACAAGGTCAGCTGTCAATATCAAGGTCGTGAAGTTGGCGCCCGTGATCGTGGCGGTCACTTCCTGAGTGCCAATATTCGTTCTGCTGTTATTGGTATACCCTACACTTGTTCCTGTCGGAAGTGTTCCTCCGA
>Ga0307486_1003079_pt1 | contig 11092 bp, 11 predicted proteins | sample CBIW02metaG_FD_203663 | JGI IMG/M metagenome (GOLD analysis project Ga0307486, IMG submission 203663) | Sea-ice brine microbial communities from Beaufort Sea near Barrow, Alaska, United States - CBIW 0.2 | ecosystem: Environmental > Aquatic > Marine > Coastal | place: USA: Alaska | collected... | reverse complement strand
CCAAACTAAATCCAAACTGCCTGCCAACTGGCTCAGCTGATAACGAGTAGTACCTTCGACCCCACTGTCCGTCAACTGAGGCGTGATTAAGCGATGGCCTTTAATCAGAAACAGATTGGACTGAGTGCCACCAATCGCCTGCTGATAGGCATTTAACATGATCCCTTCAGGCAAACCTTTGTGGGCGATTTCTGAGCGTGCTAATACATTTTCTAAACGGTTTAAATGCTTTAAACCAGCCAGTTGCGGTTGAATACCACACAAGGTTTCACACAGCCCAATCTCTATGGCTTGCGGCTGTGCAAACATGGGCAAATTCGTTTCGGCCTCACGCTCAATTTGAATCGGTGCAAGCGCAACTTGCAGAATTGTACTGATCAGAGGTTTTTCCGGTATTTGATAACCGACGCCACCAACACCTCGCGTGAAGATAATCTTCACGACCTTGTTTGATTCGATTGTGCTTTTGGTATAGTTAAATACGGCAATCGCTTGCTTAACCTGAGTGAACAATTCCAATTCATCCATCGCTGGAAATTGTAAACGACTCTCTGCTTGTTGCACTCTTCGCCAATGACCAGGCCAGTTTAATAACTGATCTCCGGTCACCAGCATCGTCGTGAAAAAGCCATCACCATACTGTAGACCACGATCACGCACCGATACAGCATCAATGAGCGAGCCATTGACAATGGTAGTGATTTCGGAGGAGTTCATATTAGCTGCGTTCATTCTAACGACTGTCTCGACTGATTAAGGCATTGACCAAACCTTTGGCTTTATGGCGCGTCTCAACCAATTCACTTTCCGCTTCTGAATCTGCTACTATGCCAGCGCCTGCTCTAAATTGTACCGTGGGCAGACCCTCTTTTTCAAACTGAAGCATAGTGCGAATCAGAATATTCAAATCCAAAGAACCATCACGATTGATATAACCCAATGAACCGGTATAAGCTTCACGCGGCATCTGCTCCAGTTCTGCAACAATCTGCATACAACGCACTTTAGGACAGCCAGTGATCGTCCCACCTGGGAATAAAGCATGGATAATATCTAAAGGCGACATACCTTCTTGCAACTGACCACGCACATTAGAGACGATATGGTGCACATGTTCATAGCTTTCAATCGCCATTAACTCATTGACTTCGACGGTACCGGGCTTGCAGATACGACCTAGGTCATTACGCTCCAAATCGATGAGCATAATATGCTCTGCGCGTTCTTTCGGATGGGAGATTAACTCGGTTATCAAGGCTTTGTCGGTTTCTAAATCTGGCCCTCGTTTACGGGTACCCGCAATTGGACGCGTTTCTACCCAAGGGGCTTGATATTTCACCAAGCGTTCTGGTGAAGAACTGATTACCTGCCAGGCCTGGTTTTTAACATCTTTAAAACAGGCCAAGGCGGCAAATGGGGCCGGATTAGAGCGACGTAAAGCCCGATAAACCGAGAGGTAATCGGTTTGTTTATCTAATGTGACCTGCCATTGCCGTGATAAATTAACTTGAAACACATCACCCGACAAAATGTACTCTTTTATGGCTTTAACGCCCTCTAAGTACTTGGCTTCAGGCTCTTCCGTGGCATGAACCGATTCAATAGGATGTATTGTTGACGGCAATTGTAATGCTTGATGAAGATCGGCTTCCATTTGCGTAAAAAGATATGCGTATTCAGGCTCTGCAATCAAAAGTACGGATTGAGTCTTATGATTCACCACTACCGCAGCAGGAATACGCGTAAGCACGGCTAACGGGAATTCAGACTTAGGCAGATTCAAGACAGGCTCAACCACCTGGGCATAGTCATAACTAAAATAAGCAAACCAGCCGCCTTTAAAAGGTAACTCTGGCGAAACTGAAGAAACATGCACTGAATCATCCGTCGTAGCAATTGAAGACTCGGTAAAAGCCTGCGTTGCTCTTTTCAGGAAGTCGTCTTTTTCCGACAGTTGATTTAACTGAATCGTTTCTTGAGGATAAGCAAAGAGGATATCAAATTGACCTAATCCACCTTGAGCCACACTTTCAAGAAGAAAAGGATAGCGCAAAGGATTCAGTTCATGTAACTTTGATAAATCTAATAGAGATGGATCAGGGAGTAAAACAGGCAAAGAAACCACAGTCTGGTCATTCGTCAAATTCGACATATGGCATTAAAACCTAACGAGGAGTTTGCAAGAAAGAATGCAAACACCCCATTAAATTTTACCTAGAACTAAGGTCGCATTTGTGCCGCCAAAACCAAAAGAGTTCGATAATGCGTACTCAAATTTAGCATCACGCGCTGCACCGGCCACATAATCTAAATCACAGCCTTCTTCAGGATTTTCAAGATTGATTGTGGGTGGTAACGTTTGATTTTTAAGCGCTAAGGCCGTAAAAACCGCTTCCATTGCTCCTGCGGCACCTAACGCATGACCCGTCATCGATTTAGTCGAACTCATCGTCAGATTGTAAGCGTGTTCACCAAAAGTTGATTTGACTGCACTGGTTTCGCAAAGATCACCCGCGGGGGTTGAAGTGCCATGCGCATTGATGTAACCGATTTTCGTTGGGTCTAACTTAGCATTGTTGAGAGCGGCGACCATGCAGCGCGAAGCCCCTTCGCCACCCGCTGCAGGTAAGGTCATATGATAAGCATCACCGCTCATACCAAAGCCTAACACTTCCGCGTAGATATTGGCACCACGCGCTTTAGCGTGCTCGTACTCTTCAAGCACCACCGCGCCAGCACCATCACTCAAGACAAAACCATCGCGATCTCTATCCCAAGGACGACTGGCCGTTTGAGGATCATCATTACGGGTTGATAAGGCACGTGCTGCGGCAAAACCTGCCAAACCTAACTCAGTGGTTGCATGTTCTGCACCACCAGCAACCATAACATCCACATCACCATATTCAATCATACGCGCGGCATCGCCAATACTATGGGTACCCGTGGCGCAAGCGGTAGCGATCGCCATATTTGGGCCTTTAAGACCAAACATAATCGATAAATTACCAGAAATCATATTTACGATTGAACTCGGTACAAAAAAGGGAGATACCCGGCGAGGTCCAGATTTCAGAGCGATACTGTGCTGAGTTTCGATTGAACCGATGCCGCCAATACCCGAACCCATTGAGACACCGATACGAAATGCATTTTCATCAGTCACTTCCAACCCAGAATCACGAATGGCTTGCGCGCCTGCAGCAATACCATAGTGAATAAAAGGATCCATTTTTTTGACGTCTTTAGGTGAAATATATTCAGTTGGATCGAAACCTTTAAGAACACCACCAAATTTGACTGAATAGGCATCCGTAGCAAATTTAGTTAAATAATCTATACCACTCTTTCCCGCCAATAAATTGTCCCAGTTCTCTTTAACGGTCAAACCCACGGCTGATAAAGCACCCACACCTGTAATTACAACTCGACGTTTACTCAAAATGACATCCTCTTTTACTCTTTTTGTTCTTGCTAGACAATTTTACAATGGGTAGAACATTTTGCATAAGACGATGGAGAAAACTCAAAACGACCCCTCTTCATTTAACTATGCAAAACATTCTTAATTCTAAATACAAAAAAAGCCGTAATAATACGGCTTTTTTACAGTACGTGACTGAACTTAAAACTTATAAGTTCGCTTCAACGTAAGCTGTTGCTTGTGCTAATGTAGAAATATTTTCAGCTTCTTCATCAGGAATTTCGCAATCAAACTCTTCTTCTAGCGCCATAACTAACTCAACAGTGTCTAAAGAATCTGCACCTAAGTCATCTACGAAAGATGCATCAGCTGTTACTTGGTTCTCTTCTACACCTAATTGCTCAACAACAATCTTTTTTACGCGCTCTTCAATATCGCTCATGGAGTTCTCCAGTTTTTTATATGTTAAATGAATTATTAATTTTGACGTATTTTCGCTCTATACCGGGTATTTTTCAAGCTTTAAAAAAAAATACTTCAGCATTTCTCCCCAGAACCGTCAATTCGGCCTTAGAACAAAGGAGATCCACTCTTTTATTAAGCGGATTTAAACCATATACATTCCACCATTAACGTTTAACGTTTGACCCGTGATGTAAGCACCACCGTCTCCAGCTAAAAATGTCACAGCTTTAGCAATGTCTTCTGGCTGTCCTAGGCTCTGTAATGGAATTTGGGCCGTAAGGGCAACACGTTGTTCTTCTGGCAAATCTTTTGTCATGTCAGTGTCAATAAAGCCTGGTGCAATCGTATTCACCGTAATGTTGCGTGCACCGACTTCTCGGGCTAAAGACTTACTAAACCCAATAATGCCGGCTTTTGCTGCAGCATAGTTGGTCTGTCCGGCATTGCCCATTACACCGACAACCGAAGCGATATTGATAATACGGCCACCTTTAGCTTTCATCATGCCACGTAAACAGGCTTTACTCATGCGAAACACTGACGTTAAATTGGTCTGAATAATATCATCCCACTCTTCATCCTTCATGCGCATCAGTAGATTATCGCGCGTAATTCCGGCATTATTCACCAAGATTGTGGGCACACCATACTCTTTAGTAATTTCTGCCAATACGCTGTTAATCGTCTCTGCATCAGTGACATTCAGGCATTTACCTCCACCTAACGCGCCCGCTTCTTTTAAGTAAGCCGATATGTTTTCAGCGCCTGATTGAGAAGTGGCCGTTCCGATGACTGTAGCGCCTTGTGACGCCAAGTCCAAAGCAATCGCTTTTCCTATTCCACGACTGGCACCCGTAACAAATGCGATTTTTCCCGTTAACATGTTTTCCCTACCTATATTTTAGATATCTTTGATGTCTTTAATGCTTCACAGAATCGATGATGACTTTACAAAAACGCCATATGTCATCCTGCGTTAAATGATCTAAACAATTCTATCAATTTATAAACTTGGTTTTTAGAAATTTGCCGATTATAAGCTGATTAAGGCTTTTTCAAAACTTACTTGGTCAAATACAGGCAACACAACCATCTTACGATCAATACGTCGATTCAGCCCCATTAGAACTTTTCCAGGCCCTAACTCATATAACATCTCAACGCCTTGAGCCTTCATTGCATTCACCGTCTCTACCCACTGTACGGGACGATACAACTGCTGAACTAAGAGCGTTTTGATTTCATCAACACTGCTCGCTTGTGAAAACTGAACATTGTGTAAAACAGGTACGTTTGGCATCTGAAACTCCATGGTTGCCAATTTTTCAGCCAACTTATCCGCGGCAGGTTTCATTAATGAACAATGTGATGGGACACTGACGGGTAAAGGTACAACACGAGACGCGCCGGCTTCCGTCATTAAAGGCAATGCAATTTCTACCGCAGCTTTATTGCCGGCAATAACCACCTGACCTGGTGAATTAAAGTTTACCGCTTCAACAATCCCATCTACATGTGCACAAACAGCAACAACTTGCTCGTCCTCTAGCCCTAAAACGGCCGCCATAGCCCCTTGACCTGCCGGAACAGCTTGTTGCATTAAACGTCCACGCTCAGCGACCAACTCAATACCCTGTGCCAAAGTCATTACACCGCTGGCCACAAGCGCCGTGTACTCACCTAATGAATGACCTGCCATAAATGCAGGCGCACATGTCTTTTGCGCCAAAAGGGTACGATAAACGGCAATACCTGCGGCCAACATAGCGGGTTGTGTCACATCGGTTTGATTCAGCTTATCATCAGCATCGTTTTGTACAACATCCCAAAGATCATAGCCCAAAACCGCAGAGGCTTCATCAAACACATCTTTAACCTGTGAATGAGATTCAGCAAGATTCGCTAACATACCGATTGATTGTGAGCCTTGGCCTGGGAAAACGAATGCATATGACATAGTTAAATCCTACTTAATTTTATATCTGACGTGGGTAGAACCTTTTAATTGAATCCATTAAGAGATTCTACCTATTGAATATGAATGACTAACAAACTTAGACTAATAGCGAATAAGGGCTGACCCCCAAGTGAATCCACCACCAAACGCTTCTAACAACAGCAATTGGTCTCTTTGAATTCGACCATCACGGATCGCTTCATCCAGTGCGAGCGGTATCGAAGCACTAGAAGTGTTCGCATGCTTGTGTACCGTAATGACGGTTTGATCATCCGTTAGTTTTAACTTTTTAGCGGTTCCTTTGATAATTCGCAGGTTGGCTTGGTGTGGAACTAACCAATCAATATCTTCTTTCTGCATGCCATTCGCATCCAGCGTCTCACTTGCAATACGACTCAAGGTATTCACGGCCATCTTAAAGACTTCATTACCTTTCATCTGCATTGAGCGTTCCGCCACAGAATCTGTTTGAGGCAGTTTTGATGGCCCTGAAGGGACGTGTAACAACTCTTCGTACTGTCCATCTGCATGAATATGAGTAGACAATATACCTTCATGTGCAGAAGCTTCTAAAATAACGGCACCCGCACCGTCACCAAACAGGACACAAGTGTTGCGATCACTCCAATCCGTTATTCTTGAAAGCGTTTCTGCACCCACGACTAAAGCGCGTTTCGACATACCAGTTTTAATAAACTGATCAGCAACACTTAAGCCATACACAAAACCAGAACAAACAGCCTGAACATCAAATGCAGGACAACCATGAATATTTAAACGAGCCTGTAATAAACAAGCGGTACTTGGGAATATTTTGTCTGGTGTGGTCGTAGCAACAATGATTAAATCAATTGTGCTGACATCGATGCCCGACATTTCAAGCGCTTTTAAAGTCGCTTGTTCAGCCAAATCACAAGTAGTTTGGCCTTCGGCTGCGATATGACGTTGCTGGATTCCGGTGCGTTCACGGATCCACTCATCATTGGTATCAACCATCTTTTCAAGGTCAGCATTGGTTAGAATTTTTTCAGGTAAGTAGCCACCGGTACCGATGATACGACTATAGATTTTTGTGTTCATAAACTACTCAACATATATTCAACATAAAGGGAGACTAAAAATGATCATATTCTGACCTTAAAAGGCCAAACAATATAACCTCAACTTGATCTATGCTTTTGACTCAGAGAGCGTATTCTGCTGCTTAATGAGCTTAGAAACTTCTGTTGAAATCAACTCAGGTACATTTTTGCTGACTTCTAGCCTCGCTTCGGCAATGGCGTAAAAATAAGAATCCTGGTCTGCACTACCATGACTTTTAATAACGATCTTACGCAAGCCTAATAAAGAAGCACCGTTGTATTTGGCTGGATCAACTTTCTTTTTAAACGATTTCAGGACAGGATATGCGATTAACGCAACAACCTTCGTCAGCAGGTTCTTCTTAAAAGATTGCTTAAGATAAAAAGAGATCATTTTAGCCACTCCTTCTGCCGATTTCAGTGCAATATTGCCGTCAAAACCATCACAAGCGACCACATCGACATCACCTTTAAAGATATCATCACCTTCTACATAACCAATATAATTAATATCAGTGCCGCGAATGAGCTGGTGTGCATCTTTTATACGCTGATGACCTTTAATCTCCTCTTCTCCGATATTTAATAGCCCTACTTTAGGCGAAGCATTATCATCTACCGCTTGTGCAAGCACAGAACCCATCATTGCAAATTGCGCTAACTGTTTTCCCGTACAACCAACATTCGCACCTAGATCCAAAACATGGACATGGCCTTTCATGGTCGGCATACTCGTACAAATTGCAGGACGGTCAATATCAGGCAACATCTTCAAAACAAATTTAGCCACAGCCATTAAAGCTCCGGTATTGCCTGCACTGACACATGCTTGTGCCTGATCATCTTTGACCAAATTCAAGGCGATACGCATTGACGATTGCTTTTTATTTCTTAATGCTTTGGAGGGGAGTTCACACATTTCAACAACTTGATCAGCGTGTTGAACAGTGATTCGAGAGACATCGTATTGATGATTAGAAAGTTCAGCATTAATTAAGTCTTCTTTACCGACTAATATAATGTGAATATCTGAGAATTTTTTGAGTGCATCGATTGAAGCTGGAACAGTGACCACAAGTCCGTGATCACCGCCCATTGCATCGATGGCGATATTAATAGCCAAGATGATTTAAGCCTTATCGTGAACGACTTTTTTGCCTTTGTAAAATCCATCAGCAGTCACATGGTGACGACGGTGAACTTCACCAGTAGTTTCATCAACCGTTAATGTTGGTGCATCAAGTGAATCATGTGAACGACGCATACCGCGTCTTGATGGGGTTTTACGACTCTTTTGAACTGCCATGGCAATCTCCTAAATTATAATCTTAAATTCTATTTTTTTAACCCTTGCAATATTGCAAAAGGATTAGGTTTTTCGCTATCATCAGCAGCCATTAAATCAATGTCATTGACGTAGTCTAGTGAACTTGTTTCATCCACCGGTGACAAAGGCACCGACAATAAAAGCTCATCTTCTACCCACTCATATGAAGACAGCTTAGCGTCATCTTCATTGCGTAGAAAGACTTCGATGTCTGCCGGTAAATCTTTAGCCAAGGCCAGCGACGTTGTAAAAACACCTTTAACTTCCGTTTTAATTGGGTAGCTAAACGTTTTTAATGAACGCTGACATTGTAAATCGAGTACCGTTTCTAACTTCATGATAAAAGCAGGAAATCTTAATGCCTTATCATAAAAGAAATTCAGCTCTACCAAAACATCTCGATCTGCGGCAACAGTCAGCTCTCCCAGGCGTTTTAAACGGCTCTGGTTGACTCGACCCACGAATTGTTTATCATGGTTTACTGAGTTGATGGGATCGATGTATTCAGGTAGCTTGTCAAACATAGCCGCGAATCATACAGTCATCAATCGATTAAGTCAAAAAATAACGTAAAAAAACCTGCTTTTTTCGCAGTAGAATAGACATCGACTCAGAAACTTGAATCCCTCCCTTGAAAAATCGAGGGTAATCTAAGAACCAGTCGGCATTTTCGCCTATTTTATCTTAAAAAACAAAATACTAGGTAATCATTCGTTTTATGCATTCAAACCAACCCAACACAACGGTAGAAAAAGCGACCTCAATCGATCCTCAAGCGATATCGACAGAGCCAATGCCTCGGGTAATTCTTGGCTCTACCTCCCTCTTTAGAAAACAACTGCTTAAAAAACTACACATGGATTTTACACAAATAGCACCTGACATTGATGAGACCCCCCTTGAAGATGAAACTCCAAGAGAAATGGTGCACCGCCTCTCTTTAAGAAAGGCTCAAGAGATTGCTCACAATCACCCTAACGCCATTATTATTGCATCGGATCAAACGGCCGTTTTTAATGGTGTACCCGTAGGCAAACCCCATAGCGTTGAAAATGCCATTAAGCAGTTGAGTGATTTCAGTGGTCACTGCATAACATTCTACACAGGCTTAGTTGTTATCAATACGGCTACTCAACAAACTTACCAAACCCTGGACACCACTAAAGTCTATTTTAGAAACTTGAGTGAAAACGTTATTCGTAATTACATAGAGATCGAGCAACCCTTAAACTGTGCAGGCAGCTTTAAATCTGAAGGATTAGGTATCACGCTTTTTAAACGCATTGAAAGCAACGATCCTAATGCCTTAATCGGCTTACCTTTGATTCAGTTGACCGATATTTTCTGTCAAATGGGGTATCCACTGCCTTTACAACCCGCTAAATAATCCTAAACGCGTACTTATTCGCCAAGCGTCCTGAGTGGGCAACTCACAAAAAATCACCAGGCCTGGTGACTCTAAATGCCCACATCTAAAGCATTAAATATGCTGCATTAACCAAAGGTTCAACTCTTGCAATGAATCCAACTGCGCCACTGGATTATATTCGGCCAACAGTTCCATTTGATGCACGCCATGACTCAACGCAATGCGATCCATGCCGATACTTTGCGCCATCTCCATGTCAAATGTCGTGTCACCAATCATCACGACTTCATCAACCGAAAGAGCAAATTCAGCCAGAATTTGCTCCAACATCAAAGGATCAGGTTTAGAAGCCGACTCAACGGGGGTACGTGTCATATCAAAGTAGACACCAAACCCACAGTCACCCAATACCTGATCCAAGCCTTTACGACTCTTTCCTGTGGCAATCGCTAATTTAAGACCACACTGCTTAAGGTTCAACAACAAAGACTCTGCGCCATCAAAAACGTCCATTGGGACTTTACAGTCTTCTAAGAAATATTGAGTATAAGCCTCTGCCATTGCGACCACTTGAGACTGCTTTGCATTAGAATACAACCCCAAAATAGCCTTCTCCAAACTCAAACCAATAATCTGTTTAGATACATAATCAGATAAGACAGGAAAACCACACTCTCTTGCCGCCGCTTGAATCGAATTCACGATACGTGCTTCAGAATCCATCAAAGTGCCATCCCAATCGAAAATAACGGCTTTATATTTTTTCACCATGCTCTTGATCCTCTACATTTTTTAATACGGCTTTACTTCTAAGTCACTTCAAAGCGGACTAAAAACTCTAAACACTAGGATTTCGATAGACTTAAAGCTTCGATAATCTGGGTGAAATCGGCATACATCGGTGCTTCCATTAACATCCACTCTCCCGTTCCCGGATGGGTAAAGCCCAGAAACTGAGCATGTAACGCCAACCGCTTCATGCCCATAGGGCGATATTTCTTATTGACCTCATGATCTCCATAACGATCATCTCCCAACAAAGGACAACCAAACGCCAAGGCATGCACCCTTATCTGATGCGTTCTACCCGTTTTAAGCTTAACGGAGACCAAGTCACACCCTTTAAGGTGTTGCTCTATTTTGAAAAAGCTAATCGCTACCTTGCCATCATCTGCCACCGACACCTTCCAACCTCCGTCGGGCAAATGATCCTTACGCAAAGGCAAGTCCACTTTCTGCACTTTTTTTGGCCATTGACCGGTCACAATTGCTAGATAACGTTTGTCCCACTTATCGGCACGTATTTGAGCATGCAGCTCTTTTAAAATAGAGGCCTTCTTTGCAATTAATATACAACCAGAGGTATCTCTATCGATACGATGAACCAACTCCAAACGCTTAGCCAGAGGTCGCAATACACGCACCACCTCAATCAACCCCCAATTGATACCACCACCACCATGCACAG
>Ga0307486_1003077_pt1 | contig 11099 bp, 9 predicted proteins | sample CBIW02metaG_FD_203663 | JGI IMG/M metagenome (GOLD analysis project Ga0307486, IMG submission 203663) | Sea-ice brine microbial communities from Beaufort Sea near Barrow, Alaska, United States - CBIW 0.2 | ecosystem: Environmental > Aquatic > Marine > Coastal | place: USA: Alaska | collected... | reverse complement strand
CCGGCAGCCTGCTGGGACACGCCGCCCACGATGGTACCCCAGACGGGCACGTCCCGCAGCGCCTCGGGCGCGACCTCGCGCGGGTCTTCTTCCAACACGGCGAAGTCAGCGTATTTGCCGGGCGCTATGGAGCCCACGAGATGATCCATCCCGATGGTATAGGCGGCCCCGAGCGTGATGGCATGCAGCGCGGAATCGATCGAGATGCGCTCCTGCGGGCCCAGCACCTGCCCCGACGCCGTTAGCCGATTGACCGCGCACCAAGCGGTGAAGAGCGGGGCGAGCGGCGTCACCGGCGCGTCGGAGTGGATGGCAAAGGGCACGCCGAGGCGTTCGGCGGTGGCACAAGCGTCCATCCGGGCGGCGCGGTCGGGGCCCATCGTGATGTCCCGGTGCTGGTCGCCCCAGTAGTAGATGTGGTTAGCGAAGAGATTGACGCAGAGGCCGAGGGCCTTCATCCGCCGAAACTGCGCTTCGTCGGCCATCTGACAATGCTGCAGCGTATGACGGTGATCCGGCCGCGGCGCGGCGACGAGCGCTGCCTCGATAGCGTCGAGCATTAACTCCGATGCCTCGTCGCCGTTGACGTGCATGTGAAGGTGCGCCCCTGCCGCGTGATAGGCAGCGACGATTTCGGTGAGTTGCTCGGGCGCGAGGTTCCAGACGCCGTTTGGGGCGCCGTTATGGTAGCCCGGCCACTTGATCCGCGCGCTCATCCCCTGGATCGAGCCGTCGGTCATGACCTTGCAGAGGCCGAAGATCAGCTTGTCGGTGTTGTACTTCATCGCGGCGCGCAGGGCGGTGATCCCCTCCTCGGGCGGTCGGTCGATGACGTTCATGGCAGGCATGACGCGCAGGGGATAATCGGGGGCCGACGTGGCGTCGCGATAGGCGGCGAGGCTCTCGTCGCTGAAAGTCGCGAAGAGATCCGTCGCCGTCGTGACGCCGCAATTGGTCGCCGATTGCGCGAAGCGGGTCAAGTCATTCGCTCTGATCCCGGCGAAGAACGGGTCGCCGGTGATGCGGAACGCCATGTATTTCGCGGCTGTCTCGGCCAGTTCCCCGGTCGGAAGTCCTGCTGCGTCCTTGATGACGCCGTGCACATTGGTCTCCCGCCCGATCCCGGCGCGTTCGAGGACCACGGAGTTCACATTGATGACATGGCCGTTCGAATGCATGACGACCACCGGTCGGCTGTCGGACACCTGGTCGATGTCCCCAAGCGCCATCCGCGCCCCGTCGAAATAGATCGGATCGAAGCCCCAAGCGTAGAGCGTGGCATCCGGATCCTCCATCGTCTCGGACGCCTCGCGCAGACGGTCCACAACAAGGTCCATGCTGTCGGCGGCGGGCCAGAGTTTTCCGTCCGGATCGTAGCGCGGCAGGAATCCTACGTAGGGGAAATTCCACATCCCGCCTTCCTTGGCGTGGCAATGCCCTTCGACGAACCCCGGCAGAAGCACCTTGTCCGCAAAGCTTTCGTCCAGCTCTGCCGGCCCGAAGGCTTTGAGCATCTCAGCCCCACCGACGCCTAGGATCCGGCCGTCGCGCAAGGCGACATGGGTCCCCTCCGGTTTGTAGCCATTCATCGTGACGATCTTACGGGCGCGCAGCACCCTGATCTTTTCGGCCATGTCATGCTCCTCGACTATGTGTTCCTGCAGACGCCTTCGCTTCAGATCAGCGCGCGGGCATCGTCCCCGACTAGATGGCAAGCCACGCGATGTCCGGGGCGCACCTCGCGCAGCGGCGGCGGCTCCGTCCGGCATCGCGCTTCGGCCACCGGGCAGCGGGACGCAAAGCGGCAGCCGGGCGGCGGGTTGATCGGGTTCGGCGGATCGCCGGTCAGCAGGATCCGCTTCGTGCGGGCGCGCCGCTCGGCATCGACGCTCGGCACCGCGGAGAGCAGGGCAATGGTGTAAGGATGCAGCGGCGTGTTGAAGAGCGACAATCGGTCCGCGAACTCGACGATTTTACCCATGTACATGACCGCGATGCGGTCGCACATGTGCTGCACCACTCCAAGATCGTGCGAGATGAAGAGGTAAGTCAGCCCGCGGTCGCGCTGCAGGCGGCGCAGCAGGTTCAGGATCTGCGCCTGCACCGCCACGTCGAGGGCGGAGACCGCCTCGTCGCAGATCACCAGTTCCGGGTCAGGGGCCAGCGCGCGGGCGATGCCGATGCGCTGTCGCTGGCCGCCGGAGAACTGGTGCGGGAAAAGGTTCTGCTGCTCGGGGCGCAGGCCCACGGCCGCAAACAGGTCGTCGACCTTCGCCTTACGCTCTCTCTTTGGCACGGTGCCGATGGAGGCTAACGGCTCGGTCACGATCTCGGCGGCGCGGCGGCGCGGGTTGAGACTCGAATAGGGGTCCTGGAAGATGAACTGAAACTTGCGGCGGGCCTGGCGGAGCGCCGCGCCGTTCAGGCTCAGCAGATCCTCCCCGTCGAGCCGCACCTCGCCGGAATGGTGCCCGATCAGTCTGGCGATCGCGAGCGCGGTGGTGGACTTGCCGGAGCCAGACTCGCCAACGATGGCCAGCGACTCGCCTCGCGCGACGTCGAAGGTCACCCCGTCCACTGCCGTGAGGTAGGCGGCATCACGGAACGGTGTGGCCCCCCGGATCTTGAACCGGACAGTCAGGTCGCGGACAGACAGCAGCGGGTCGCTCACGCCACCTCCTCCGCGTGCCAGCAGGCTGCAACATGGCCCATGCCGAATTGCCGGTCGGCGGGCCGTGCCGTGCGGCACCGGTCATCGGCCAGCACGCAGCGCGAGGAGAAAAGGCACATGTCGCGCCCAAACTGCGTCAGCGGGGGCACGACACCCGGAACCTCGGTCAGATCGGGTCGCTCCTCGGTCAGCACCTCTGCCAGATGCGGCACGCAGGAGATCAGACCGCGGGTATAAGGATGCTTCGGGGCCGCGATGACATCCTCTACAATTCCGTCTTCAACCTTGCGCCCGGCATACATCACGATCATCCGCTCGGCCATTTCGGCAACGACTCCCATATCGTGCGTGATGAGGATGAGCGCCGTCCCGGTCTCTCGCCGCAGGTCCTTGAGAAGCTCAAAGATCTGAGCCTGCACCGTCACGTCGAGCGCCGTCGTCGGCTCGTCCGCGATCAGCACCTTTGGCCGGCAAGCCAGCGCCATCGCGATCATCACCCGCTGCCGCTGGCCGCCCGACATCTGGTGGGGATAGGCGGATGCCCGACCCCGTGGGTCGGGTATTCCGACCGCGGCAAGCATCTCCACCGCGTGCTCCCATGCGGCGCGTCGGCCCATGGCCTGATGGCGACGCAGCAGTTCCGCGATCTGCTCCCCGGCGGTGTAGACCGGGTTGAGCGCCGTCATCGGCTCCTGAAAGATCATCGAGACATCGTTGCCGCGCACGTTGCGCATCCGGGCTTCTGTGGCGCTGGCCAGATCCTCGCCGTCGAGGCAGATCGAGCCGGCCGCGATCCGCCCTACCGGTTGTGGCACGAGGCCCATCACCGCGAGGGCGGTCATCGACTTGCCACAGCCGCTCTCGCCCACGAAGGCCAGCGTTTCGCTCGCACGGAGCGAAAAATCGAGCCCGTCGAGAACTGGCACCACACCGTTTCGGGTGGATAGCTCCACACGCAAGCCCTTTACGTCGAGAATCGGTTCCCTATCCATCAGCGGGCCCTCAACCGGGGGTTAAGCGCGTCGTTGAGACCGTCGCCGACCAGGCTGATCGCCAGCACCGTTACGAAGATCGCGAGGCCCGGCAGCGTGACTGTGTAGTTCGCATCGAGAATGTAAGGTCGGTTCGAGCCAATGATCTGCCCCCAGCTCACCACATTCGGGTCGGTCAGACCAAGGAAGCTCAGTCCCGCCTCGAACAGGATCGCGGTGCCCACCATCAGCGCTGCCTGCACAATGATCGGCGGCAGAGCGTTCGGCAGCACGACACCGAAAATCAGCCTGAAGTTGCCTGCGCCGCTAGCTCGTGCCGCCATGACATACTCGAGCTCCCGAATCCGCAGGAACTCGGCTCGCGTGATCCGCGCCACGGCGGTCCAGCTCACGATCCCGATGGCGACGGTGATGATTGGGAAAGAGGCACCGAAGAGTGAGACGATCACCATCGAGAAGAGCAGCGTCGGCAGCACCTGGAAGAACTCGGTGATACGCATCAGCACCTCCTCGACCCAGCCTCGGAAGAACCCCGCCACCGCGCCGACGGTGATGCCGATGAAGACCGACATGAACGCTGCGGCCAACCCGATCGTGAGCGAGACCCGCGCACCGGCGAGGATGCCGGCGAAGAGATCACGCCCGAGATAATCGGTGCCGAGCAAGTATCCTTCCGATCCCGGCGGTGTGAAAGGAGCCCAGACCATTTCGTAGGGATCGGTGCCGTAGAGCGACGGTCCGAAGATGGCCGCCAGCACAATCAGCACGAGCACCACCAGGCCGGCGACGGCCGCGCGGTTGCGCACGAACATCTCGACCGCTTCCGCGAGCGGTGGCCGCGGTTTCTCGATCTGGGGCGCAAGAGGTTTGGAAATGTCGGTCATGCCCTGCCTGTCCGTATCCGGGGATCAATGGTGCGCAGGATCAGATCGGTAATCAGGTTCACAACCACGACGACCAGCGACGAGAAAAGGAGGATGCCGAGGATCGTCGGCGTGTCCCGCGCAATAATGGATTGCAGCGCCAGTGTGCCCAGACCGGGCCAGGAGAAAACCGTCTCGACCAGCACGGCCCCCGAGACGATGGCCGAGAACTGTAGCCCTGCCAGCGTGATGACCGGCGACAGTGCGTTCTTGAGCGCATGCTTGACAACAACCTGCCCCTCGCTCAGCCCCTTGGCCTTGGCGGTGCGGATGTAATCCGATCCCAGCACCTCCAGCATTGAGGCGCGGCAGAGTCTGGAATAAAGCGCCAGGAAAATCGACGCGAGCGTGATTGCCGGCAGGACGAGGTGATGCGCCACGTCGACCGCTTGGACCCACCAGCCGCCGGTCATGGTCGCGTCGGCCATGCCCGCGACGGGAAAGAGCGGCACCATCAGCGAGAAGGCGATGAGGAGCATGATTCCGGTCCAGAAGACCGGCGCCGAATAGCCGAACAGAGCCAGCAGGGTCACGAAATAGCTCAGCGGCCCGTTGGGCTTGCGTGCGGCGATCACCCCGAGCAGGACGCCGACCGCCAGCGCCAGGAGCTGTGCCGTGATCACAAGCAGCAACGTCGCGGGCAGCCGCTCCAGCAGGAGTTCGGTGACCGGCACGTTGAAGAAGAAGGAATAGCCGAGATTACCGTGCAGCACGCCCCAGACGTAGCTTGTGAGCTGCCGCCAGACTGGCAGGTCGAGGCCGTAGTCCGCGCGGATGCGGGCCATCGTCTCCGCATCAGCGCCGCCCATGCTTTGCGCGATTGTATCGGCCACGTCGCCGGGCGCCGCATGTAGCAAAAAGAAGTTCAGCACGACCACCGCCAGAAGCAGGAGGACGGCGTAGAAAACGCGCTGTGCGATGGAGAACATCAGATCCAAGCGGGGAAACCTTGTCGTTGGGTCAGGGCCGTCGTCATGCGTTCAGGAACACCTGGTCCAACGGTGCGCAGGTGGCCCAGATGCCCCGAGGTGGGTTTCCAACCTTTGTGGAGCTGATCGTGTGATAGGGAACTGCATACACCGCGTAGAGCGGCAGGTCCTCGTTCAGAATCTCCTGCATCCGCAAGTAGAGTTCCTTGCGTTTCTCGGGGTCGGTCTCCACGTTCGCGGCCTCAATGATCTCGTCCACCTCGGGGTTCTCGTACTGCTGCGTGTTCGACCAGATAACGCCGGACTTGATGTTGCTGCTCTGGTAGGTGCGGTTCACGCCGATCACCGGGTCTCCCCAGTTGAACACCGTATCCCAAGTCATGTCAAAATCGTAGGTCGAGATGCGTTGCGCCCAGGTCGCAAAGTCTGGCGCCGACCGCACGGTGACGTCGATGCCGATCTTCTTGAGCGCGGGCCGCAGGTATTCCGCCATCGGCTTCGTCGGCTCCGAGCCGTAATCAACGACCAGGCTGAAGCGGGTGCCGCTCGCGTCGGCCACATGTCCAGCCTCGTCGAGCAGGGCGTTCGCGCGGTCGAGATCCAGCGCATAGGGGTTCACGTCTGGATTGTAGAATGGGCTACCCGGATGTATGCCGTCCAGCGTCGGCCGTGCGGCGCCCAATAGCAGGGCATTGACGATGAAGTCGCGGTCTACGGCATACGCAATAGCCTGCCGCACGCGCTTGTCGTCGAGCGGCGCTTTCTTCGTGTTGAATGCGAGCCACACGAGAGGGCCGATTCCAGCGTAACCTTCGTCCGTCACGTCGAGGTTCTGATTGCTGTCCATCCGCTTGATGTCGCGCGTGTTCGCCTCGAAGCCGCTGAGCTGCGCCTCGCCGTTCTCCAAGGCGATGGCCCGGACCGACGAATCCTCGATGATCCGGGTGACGATCCGGTCGAGATAGGGTCGCCCTTTGATAAAGAAGCCGTCATGACGCTCCAAGATGTAGTTCTGGCCCCGGTTGAATTCGGTCAGCTTGAACGGACCCGACCCGACCACGTTTTCGGTGTTGCGCGGATGAGACGGCAGGTCCTGCCCATCGCCGTAGATGTGCTTGGGGATAATCGCCAAAAGCTGCGATGACATCGCGAGATAAATCGCCGGATGCGGCTGATCTAGATTGATAACTGCCGTGCGTTCGTCCGGCGTATCCACCGAAGTGACGGGCGCGAACATCGCCTTGAATGGATGGTATTGCTTCACCGTCTCGATCGAGAAGGCGACGTCCTCGGAGGTGATCGGTTCGCCGTCATGAAAGATCGCCCCCTCCACCAGCCTCACCGTGACCGTCAGCCCGTCCTTGGATGTTTCCCAGCTTTCGGCAAGATAGGGTTGCGGCTCGAAACCTTCATCGTAGCGCAAGAGCGACGCAAAGATCTGCGTGCCTGGCTGGCCCGTCGCGATCCCCGACTGGACGGCGGGATTGAAATGGCGCGGCGTATCCTCCACCAACTGCACGAGGGTTCCGCCCCGCTGCGGCTCCTGCGCCAGCAGAGGCGCCCCGAGCAGCATCACCGGAGCTGCGATCGACGTCGTGATGAGCAATTTCCTACGTGTAATCATCGTTGAATGGGTCATGCTTCGCACCTCTATGTTTCCGGCACCGAACGAATGAGGGTGCTGCTGCTCTGTTCTGTCGGGTTAACTATACAAACGATTTGGCTGAATCCAGCTTACGGCACTGCGTGATCATGCTTACGGCACTGCGTGATCATGTCAAGGCATTGCCAAGTTGTTCAGCCGGCATGATCGGGCTATTTCAACATCATGAAAAGCCCAACCAGTATGCTGCGCCTGAAGGGCTTTCGGTTCCCTCGGGAAATCATCGCGTACGCTGTTTGGGCTTACCATCGTTTCGCAATGAGCACGGCCGACGTCGAAGACCTGCTGGCCGAGCGCGGTGTGATTGTCAGCCGGGAAGCGATCCGGTTGTGGGTCAATCGCTTTGGTCCACATTTCGCAAATTGCGTCCGGCGCGATCGTCCTCGCCCCAACGACAAATGGCATCTGGATGAGGTCGTTATCCCAATTCGAGGCAAGAAACACTGGCTTTGGCGCGCCATCGACGCGGAAGGGGACGTCCTCGACATTCTCGTGCAAACGCGACGAAACGCTAAAGCAGCCAAGCGGTTTCTCCAAAGGCTGATCACTCAGTTCGGCGAGCCGAGGGTCGTGATCACCGACAAGCTGCGCAGCTATGTCAAGCCGATCAAAACATTGGCGCCGGACGCTGACCACCGCGCCCACAAGGGATTGAACAACGCCATCGAAGGATCACACAGGCCGACCCGCAAGCGAGAGAAGATAATCGGCCGGTTCAAGTCACATCGGCAGGCTCAGAGATTTCTGTCCGCTCACGATCAGATCAACCTGATCTTCCGTCCCCGCCGATTTCAACTCACCGCAAACTCATACCGCCACGCCCGAGCTGACGCGTTCAGCCTCTGGGCAGAATACACCATCGAGATGGTGGCGTAATTTGCAGACCAGCAACACCCTACGACACGCGGCCAACAACTTGGCAATGCCGATGATACATTCCCTGTCTGCCGTCGAGGCAGGTTACGTGAAAGAGGACTTATGAGCAAACTGAACATTCCCATCGACGCCTTGATGGAGCGCGGCGTTGAGGTTCTGCCCCGCGGCACCGGCAGAATCGTGACCCTGCCCAAGAACACACGACTTGAATCCCCCTCGAGCCTGAAATGGACCGGCTACGAGCACTCGATTCACTTGGGAGCGTTTTCCTATCAGGTGTCGGGATATTGCTTTGCGGCGCGCATCGGACGCTATTGCTCGTTTGGCGAAGAAGTACAGATCGGGCGGCAGAACCACCCGCTGACCTGGGCTTCGACCAGCCCCGCCTTCTATCTGCACGATCAGCTGTTCGGCCTGCACGACGGGTTCGAGGGGGCGAAGGAATATCACGAGTATCGTTTCAAGAACGGCGAACCGCCCACCAAGGTCAAGGTTACGACCATCGGCAACGATGTGTGGATCGGTCATGGCGCGCTGATCTCGGCAGGGGTAACGATCGGCGACGGTGCGATCGTGGCGGCCCATGCTGTGGTGTCGCGCGATGTGCCGGCCTATGCGGTGGTGGCGGGCAATCCGGCGGTCATCAAACGCTATCGTCTGCCGCCCCTCCTGATGTCGCCGATGCTGCGGTGTCGCTGGTGGCGCTATGCGCCCTGGCAACTGACCCATCTGGACGCCACCGATCCGGCGAGCTTTGCCACCGGCGTCTTCGCCATGAAGAACGAACCCGAGTTTCAGCCCACTGTCACAGACTTGCGCGAGATCGAGCTGTGAGACCGATCGTCTTCCTGCACATCCCCAAGACCGCCGGCCAGACGATCCACAACCAGCTGGCCCAGATGGTTGGGGCCAAATCCGTGTCGCCCATCCGGGTGCAGAGCCAGGCGCCAAAGGGGCCGCAGATGCCGACGGGCTATGCGCTGTATTCGGGGCATATCGACTGGGTCGAGATAGAGACCCTGGACGATCCGTTCGTGTTCACCGTGCTGCGCGAACCGACCGAGCGGATCGCGTCATTCTATTTCTATCTCCTGAGCGAGGCGCGCAAGCTGAATGCCAGCGAACTGGCCTTGCCCGGCAATGCTGGCAAGGCACGGATTCTGGAAATGTCGGCCGAGGACTATTTCTTTGGCGGCACTCCGGCCTGGCAAACCTTCGTGCGCGATCACTATGACAATTTCTATTGCAGTTACTTCGCCACCCGTCTGATGCGGGGCGGAGCCACAGCCCGCGCCCTCGCACCCGACGATCTGCTGAAGCAGGCCCTGGAGGGGCTGGCCACCATCGACCGGGTCTATCACACCGACCATCTTGAGGTTCTGGAACAGGATATCGAAAAGATGTTCGGTACCACCATCAAGGTCAGCGGCAATTACGTGAACGCCGGGGAACACGACCGCAGCGAACCACGCTGGCCCAAGCTTGCGGCGCTGCTGGACAGCGACGACGCAATCCGCAGGCTCGAGGATTTCGCGGCCAACGACAATGAACTGATGACCCGGATCCGGTTCGCGCGCAGCTAGGGTGCGGGCGCGACGCAGTACCGGGGCGGCTCAGCGCCCGATCGACACATACTCGGCGAAGCCGGCCTTGCGCGCCACTGCTTCGGAATAGACGTTGCGCAGATCGGCGAGCCGGGGGTGCGCCATGAGGCCGGCCATGCGTTCCAGGTCCAGCGCACGGAATTCGTTCCATTCGGTCAGCACGACGATCAGATCGGCATCCTCGGCCGCGGCATAGGGATCGTCGATCCAGGTGACTCCGGGCAACAGGGCCGCGCCTTCGTGTTGACCCTGGGGATCGGTGACGCGGATCCTGGCGCCATGGCCCACGAGGGCCGGCACGATGGTCAGGCTGGGGGCATCGCGCATGTCGTCGGTATTGGGCTTGAACGTCACGCCCAGCACCGCGATCGTCTTGCCACCGCCGCTTAGGAGCGGGGCCGTTGCTGACCGCGAACCGCAATCTGTCTAATCTCGCCGATCTTCTAGTGTGTTAATTTGTGTTATACCGCCTCTACTTCAAAACCCGAAAGTTCTCTTGGGTTATGACGCGGAAGTTGTCTGAGACCTTGTCGCGGAACTTCGTCCATTCCTGCGGGATGGTTTCACGCATGAATGCAAGGATGGCGTCGGCGAACTGCTTTTGACTTGGGTAGTAGCGATTGTGGGTAACGTATTGATGCAAGACGGCCCAAAGCCGCTCAATCGGATTGAGATGAGGGCAGTAAGGCGGCAGCTGGATCAGATGGATACGGCAAGCTGCCCTGGCGAGGAATGCTCTGACATCGGGCCCTTTGTGGTAGGCAGCGTTGTCCCAGATGACATGAATGATGCGCTTGTCAGGGTTGCGCGCTTCGATCTTGGTCAGAAGCTGTGCTGCACTGACCCCATCAACGGTTGTGGACTCGACAAAGGGTGCATCGAAGGTTTCGAGGTTTACAGCCCCATGAATGTTCACACGACCGCGCCCTGCCGTGCTAAGAACCGCTGGATTTGATCCTACCTTCACCCAGCCAAACGCAGGCTTGGTCTGGTATTCCGGATGCACCGCATCGGCAAAGTAGACGGCTTCATCTGCTGGTAACTCACGCATCAGGCGGTCGTAAAATGCGATAAAAGCGGCCTGCTTTTCCGCTGATGCCACGCGCGGCAGGGACTTGGGCTTGCGGTATTCAAAGCCCAGTCGGGCCAGAAGTTTAATGCAGCCAGAATGGGAATAGTTCAGACCGCACTCAGCTGCGACATGGGCCCTGATCTCGAGAGTACCCCAAAGCGTGGGGCAATTAGGCTGCCATTTTCTGATCTCCGTCTGATCTCCGTCTGATTTCATGCCTGGATACCATTGCTGGAACTTCGTGCGCAGCGTGCCGTCCAGCGTGCGCGTGCGGGTTTGCAACATAAGATGAGCCCCCGTTTTTGACCATCGCATCTGCTGACGCTTGCAGAAGCGCTTTCCCACGACGGTATTGACGGTGCTTTCGAC
>Ga0307486_1003075_pt1 | contig 11103 bp, 10 predicted proteins | sample CBIW02metaG_FD_203663 | JGI IMG/M metagenome (GOLD analysis project Ga0307486, IMG submission 203663) | Sea-ice brine microbial communities from Beaufort Sea near Barrow, Alaska, United States - CBIW 0.2 | ecosystem: Environmental > Aquatic > Marine > Coastal | place: USA: Alaska | collected... | reverse complement strand
TCACTACCGTCAGCCCCACACAAATCAATGCAGCAGGAAACCCCACCGACCTGACTATTACGGTTACCGGGATTACCGATTTAGGCGCTAACACAATTTTTAAAGGAAAAATTATTGGCAACAACGTCATAACTGGCACCATCACCATCGGTGCTAACAGTCAAGTTGAAGGTGACCTGGCCACCACCGAAGCAGGCGTCATCAACATCGGTGCTGACAGCACCATAGTCGGCAAACTCACCACCAAATCTGGTGCTATCAACGTCGGCGATAGAGTTACGATCACAGGTTCGATTCTCTCGAGTCTGGCGGGTGTTATCACAGTAGGAGCTGACGCAATAGTTACGGGCGATATCGCTACCACCTACGAAGGGAGCGAAATTGGTGCCGGCGCTATCACCATCGGTGCTAGCGCAAACGTTGGCGGCAATGTTGAAACCGCCACGGCAGGCGCTATCACTGTTGGCGCTCTGGCTAACGTCACGGGCGGGGCCACTGTTCATAAAGCTGGCGCGCTAACAATTGGGGCTAATTCAACAGTCGGGGAGAGAATAAGCACAAGTTGCGAAGTAGTTACCCCCCCCACTTCACTACCACGAATAATATCGCGCCAGTGGCGTCAAGTTTTTATGCGTTAGCGGGGAAAATACCCTCCCTCGCACTCAATCAGGAGTAAGTTTTATGCGGTTTAATTTCCACTCGCTCAAACCCTCACCGTGGCGGTTTAGTTCCGGGTTTACCTTGATCGAGCTCATGATCGCGGTGGTAATTGTCGCAATTTTAGCCAGTATAGCGCTGCCGTCTTATACCCAGTATGTAGCGCGCGCAAAGCGGGCGGACGCCCGAACCCAGTTGTTGCAGGTGGCCCAGTTTATGCAGCGTTTTTATGCCGCCAATGACAGTTTTAAAGAAGATCGCGGTGGCAACGCAGTGAGCACTAAAATTCCAGCCAACCTGATGCATTCGCCTGCAGACGGTAGCGCAATCTATACGCTTTCAATTCCAACGGCGACTGCTGTAGGTTATGAGCTCAGAATGACTCCCATTACCGGCGGATCTATGGCTGCGGATTCTTGTGGAACCTATACCCTGACCTCAACCGGCGTGCGCGGCGTTTTAATCGGCGACACAGCCCTGCGCAACACTTGCTGGAAATAAGCAACGCGGTTTCAAATCCCAAGTGCTGGGAGTTAAGATTGTCGCCCCCTTAGGCTGGCAGCCCGGATGTAATGTAGGTGCGAATTTATTCGCACAAGTTGATATTCAATACCAAGGTTAATGTGCGAATAAATTTGCACCTACAAGTGATGAAAAACAAAACTTGAACTCACCTGGATCGTAAAGGAAAGGTGCGGGGGGCAGGTCTTACGTTTTGCACGAGGACTGGATTATTCGAGAGGCAGACCGCAAGACCTGACCCCGAGGAGACGTCAACTAAGATATGGAATGAACGCTTACCCCCCCCAATTAATTTTGCACAGAAAGTGTTTTCCAATTCGCATGCCAAGCGTCTATCTCTGCGCTCTTTCAAAAAACATTGAAAAAGGGAATCTGGAGGGTGGAGGCGATTAGATTGATTGAGAACGCACCGATATTAGACAGGCTGCTCGATTCAAGTGCTAGAATTGCGATCGAAATAATTTTAGCGCTAGCAATTCACACTGTCTTTAAGCCCCTTGTTCAGGATCTTTTGGATTAAGCTGGCAATGTATCCTCAGTATTAGCTAGCAATGGTGATCACACGTTAATGGGAATGTCTTCAAAAAAAAATAGCGGCAAACAGCAGGAAGTTCAGCGGATTTTTGATGTGCTTTCAAGCGCCATTGCTCGACATTCGCTCCCCCCGGGCACCCGCCTGGTTGAAGCGCAGATTGTTGAGGCACTCAGTGCCAACCGGAACCACGTTCAGTCTGCCATTCAGCGACTGGTACTTCAGAACATCGTTACCATTGAGCCAAATTGCGGCGCTCATGTCTCAGAACCCTCGGCACAGGAAGCGCGGGATGTTTTCGCGGCCAGAAGGGCGGTGGAACAAGGCGTTGTGGAAAGTATCTCGCAAGACAAGATGAATCGTCATATCAAAGCTATCAAGGCGCACATGCAAGCGGAGTACGGGGCTACGGCGGGCGACGATCGGCGCGCGATCATTCGTGAACTTTGTAATTTTCATCGATTACTTGGGAAAGTTTCCGAAAATAAGGTGCTATTCACCATCCTCGAGAACCTGATGCTGCGAAGTTCGTTAATCGTTGCTCTATATCAGCGCAACGATATTCCTACGTGTCAACACAGCGAACACAGGGAAATACTCTCGGCTCTGGAGTTGGGCGATAGCGGGAGGGCAGCCGCGCTGATGCTTGATCACCTGAACCACCTGGAAAGCGAGCTTCAGTTTAATGACGAGAGTAAGCCCGCTGTAGACCTCCGTGAAGCTCTGGCCTAAGGAAATGTAGAAACACCGGTATGACCTCCCCGGTCATCACGACGCAGCCATGGCACTCTATTTGCTAGCAATATAACTCTTTGCTAACGATACAATGAGGGCTACATCATCAAAAACCAACGTGTACTGGTCATCGGAGGCAGCTCGGGTATTGGCGAGGCCACCGCCCTGCGTGCCGCCAACGCAGGTGCAACGGTAACGATTGCCTCGCGCACACCTGAACGTCTTAACGCCGCTTTGCAGCGACTACCGCCGGGCGTGCTGGAGCGGGAGCTTGACGTTCGGTCAGCGTCCGCAGTCGAAAACTTCTTTGCCAGTCAGGCGCCATGGAACCACGTCATTCTGGCAGGATCTTCCACTCGGGTCGGCACGATCCAGTCGCTTCCTCTTGATCAGGCTCAGGACAGCATGCAGAGCAAATTCTGGGGCGCCTACCATGTCGGTCGCAGTGCCCACATTTGCGCAGGCGGCTCATTGACTTTCGTCTCCGGCATCTATGCCCAGCGGCCGAACGTTAATGCAGTGCTTCAGGGCGCCCTCAATGCCGCGGTTGAAGGCCTTATGCGAGGACTTGCCCTTGAGCTTGCGCCAGCAGGAATCCGGGTCAATGCAGTATCACCCAGTACCACCGAAACTCCGCTATGGGACCGCCTGGGGCCAGAGGGCCGCGAAGCGAAGTTCGCTTCTATGCGGCAGCGGCTGCTCACTGCGCAGGTGGCCGCTGCCGACGATATCGCCCACGCCATTTTGTATGTTGCGACCAATCCCTCTGCCACTGGCTCAATTGTGCTGGTGGATGGTGGCGATGCACTGGTCTAGTGCCCCATTTATCCGTAGGAGCCACTCCATGAAACTGTTAAATGTGCCCGTCATTGATCTACAACCCTTTCGTCTTGGCAGCGAAGCCGATAAAAGACAGGTTGCAGAGGCCGTCGACCAGGCCTGTCGTGACATCGGTTTTCTTGTCATCAGGGGGCATGGCATTAGCCCCGAACTCATTGCCCGGGCCCGCGAGGTATCCCGTGAATTCTTTGACCTTCCGCTTGCAGATAAAAAAAAGGTCGCAAGGCCATCGATGGACGTCGCCAGGGGCTATATCGGTGTGGATGAGGAATCACTTGCGCGTTCCCGGGACCCGCAAGCCACCGGCAGTGATCTGAACGAAAGTTTCATGGTCGGGCCCGTAGACGCGCCGCACCAGGACTACTCCAGCGCCCCAGCCGCCGGTAAACATTTTGCGCCCAACATCTGGCCTGAGAGGCCAGCCGAACTAAGACAGGTCTGGACTCTTTATTACCGGGAAATGGGCCAGCTTGCCGCCCTGTTAATGCGCGTTTTTGCGATGGCGCTGAAGCTTCCGGAAGATCACTTTGATGCCCGAATAGACCGGCACATCAGCCGTCTGCGAGTGCGTAACTACCCACCGCAGCTGAAGAAGCCGGCCCCGGGCCAGATCCGTGCGGGTGCCCACTCTGACTATGGCAGTCTCACTATTCTCGCCACTGAGGACCGGCCTGGAGGTTTGCAGGTCTGCAACGCCGAAGGCGAGTGGGTCGACGTGCCCATTGTCCCCGACTGTTTCATCATTAATATTGGCGACCTGCTAGCGCGTTGGACCAACGATACCTGGGTTTCAACCCTGCATCGCGTGGTGAACCCGCCTGCCAATTCCGGCCCCGAAACCCGCCGTCAGTCACTGGTGTTTTTCCATAATCCCAATTACGACGCAGCCATCAGCAATCTGGTACCGAACACAACGGCAAAATACCCACCCACCACGTCTGGGGGGCACCTCCGCTCTCTTTACATAGCGACCCAAAACAAATGAAGCTCCCGACTGGGAGACCGGAGACCGGTCATTGAAGGCTCCGGTCTCCGAGGAGTGCGGCCTAAGCGCTCTATAACTGCCGGTTCAAATCCGGCGTCAGCAGCCACTCGGCGCTGTCATTCCAGACGTCCATGCGGGTAATCCTGCCGTCACGAACCTCGAACCGGTCCACATAGCGGTTGCCAGCAAACGGGCGACCGTCAGGCCATTTTCCATAGAGCGTGCCGTTGGAATAAACCACCGTGTGATCGCTGTGTTCGGTCCAGTCGAACGATCCGAGCTCCTTCTTTACCCAGGCATAGCGGCCACCGTTGAACTCAGTAATGGCCTGGGTACTTGCCATGACGCGCCCGCCGGTGAAGGTGATGCGCACATCCGGTGCCATATAGGTGGCAGCGCGCTCTGGGTCCGGCGCCATAGACGCTTCAAGAAAATTGCTAACAATATTTATTGCTTCATCTTTACCTGACATGGTTAATTCTCCTGATTGATGATTATTATTACAACGAGATGCGCGCTATTTCGGTGCAAAAATATCGATAAAACGCTTTTTTAGTGCAAAAGAACAAAACTTTACTGAATAAACGCCACATTATGCTGGCACCCATATTGCTAGCAATAACTGTACACACGCAAGCGAATATGGAGAAATACAATGCGCTTAACAACACGGATAAAACACTGGTTCCTGCCCTTGGCCGCGACCGGGCTATTTTGCCTGACCGGCCTGGTTCAGGCGGAAGATCCCCTGAAGATCGGCTTGGTGGCGGCCCTGTCCGGCCAATCCGCCAAGTCCGGTGAGGCCATTACCCGCGGACTGACCATCGCAATCGACGAAATCAACACCAAAGGCGGCATTCTTGGCCGTAAAGTGGAGCTGCTGCGTCGGGATGACGAGAGCAACCCCAATAAAGGGCTTCTTGCCGCCCGTGAACTGATTCAGCGAGAAGAGGTGGCTGTACTCTTCGGTGGCCTGGATACGCCTGTCTCCTTGGCCATCGTGCCGCTGGCCAACCGCATGAAATTTCCGTTCATGGGCGTGTGGGCTGCCGGTACGCCGATCACCCAGAACGGCGCCGACGAGAACTACGTTTTTCGCGTGTCCGCTGTGGACGAATTGGTGGACGAAGCCTTGGTGCAATACGGCATCGACGAGTTTGGCATGGAAAAGCCGGGCATGATCCTGATTAACAACCCCTGGGGCGAGTCCAACGAAAAGGGTTTCCGCAAAGCGCTGGAATCTCGGGATATGGAATGGGCCGGCATTGAACGGGTTGAGGGCAATGCTATCGACATGGTGCCACAGCTGAGCCGCCTTAAAGATGCTGGGGCCGATTCCCTGTTGATGGTTGCCAATGTCGCACCGTCTGCGCAGGTGGTGAAATCCCTCGACCGGATGGGCTGGGATGTGCCGATTATTTCCCATTGGGGCCCTGCGGGTGGTCGCTTCAGTGAACTTGCCGGTGAAAACGCCGCCAAGGTCCACTTTATCCAGACCTTTACCTTTGTTGAAGATCAGCAAGGTAAGGGTGCTGACGTAATGGCTGCACTGAAAAAACGTTACCCGGAAATTCAAGATCTTGCCGATGTCACTCCGGCAGTCGGCATCGCAAACGCCTACGACGCCATGCACCTGACTGCGCTGGCTATCGAGAATGCTGGCAGCACCGATGGCCCGGCTATCCGCAAGGGTTACTACGCCATTACCGAGTACGACGGCCTGATCAAGAACTACCGCAAGCCCTTCTCACCAGAGCAGCACGACGCTGTCGGTCCGGAAGACTATGTGTTCACGCATTTTGTTGATGGCCGCATCGTTCCTATTGATCGCTAAGTCACGGCTTTTCGAACCTCGCATTCAGGCATTTGGTAACAGCCGCTGGGATCTCGGGTCCGACCGGCAGGAGGACACCACATCATGATCACCGCCAGTATTATCAGTGGGCTGGGCATGGGCAGCATGTATGCCCTGCTGGCACTGGGGTTTCACATAACCTTCATCGTTTCCCAGACGGTCAATTTCGCCCAGGGTAGCGCGATGATGGTGGGCTCCGTGCTGGGCTACACCTTTTGTATCACCCTGGGTCTGCCCTGGTTGGTGGCCGCGTTCCTGACCCTGGCCGTTTGCGCGCTCTATGGCCTAGCCATCGAGCGCTTCCTGGTGCGCCCATTCCACAGCCGGGGCTCGGAAGCCTGGCTTTTGGCCACGGTGGCCGGGGGCCTGTTGATAGACAACCTGGTAATGTTCACCTTCGGCAATGAGCCCCGCCGGTTCCTGCTGGAAGGTGTCGACCATCGCCTGGAACTGTTTGGCACGGGTATCGGCCTGATGCAGCTGATCATTCCCGCCGTGGTAGCGGCAATCGTGCTGGCGTTGGTGCTGGTTCGGCGATACACACGCCTGGGCAAGGTGCTGGGTGCGACCGTCCAGAATCCCACGGCGGCCCGGATGATGGGCATCCACGTAACCCGGGTGGTAGCCATTTCCTTCGCTGTCTCAACCGTGTTTGCTGGCGTTGCCGGACTTCTGATCGCGCCCCTTGTGAGCGTGCATTCGGAAATGGGTATGCTGTTCGGTCTCAAGGCCTTCGCCGTAGCGATCCTTGGCGGCATAAGCAGTCTCAATGGCGTGGTGTTCGCTGGCCTTCTGTTCGGCCTGGCGGAAGCGCTGATTATTGTCTACCTGGGCTCCACTCTCTCCCAGCTCCTAACCTTCAGCCTCGTGATCGTTGCCCTGGCGATACGCCCCAACGGTCTGTTCGGTTCCAAAACGCTGGTGAAAGTATGATATCCCCGAATGCTTTGATTTCGCACCGATGGCTGGTACCGAACCTACTGGGTCTGCTGGCACTGACGGGTGCGGTGCTGTCCTTTACCCTGGGTGGCTATGGCCTGCTGGTCATGACCCTGATCGCCCTGACAACGGTGGTGTGTAGCGGTCTCAATATTCTGGTTGGTCTCAGTGGCCAGATATCGTTTGGCCATGTCGCGTTCTACGCCATTGGCGCCTATATCTCGGCGCTGATGACCATGGCAGGGGTCCCGCTGGTATTGGGTATGGCCAGCGCTGCCATAGTCACTGCAGGTGTCGGCGCCCTGCTGGCGATACCGGCGGTGCGTGTCAGCGGCCCCTACTTGGCCATGGTGACCATCGCTTTCGGCTTTATCGTGCACCATGGCCTGATTGAGTGGCGATCCCTTACCGGTGGCGCCAACGGTTTGGTCGGGGTGCCGATGCCGGATACTGGTAGCCTGCCGGCCAGCACCGGGCTGGCCCTGATTGCGGTGGCACTGATGGTCGCCTCGTTGATGTTTTTCCACCGCCTGGCAGGCAGCAGCTGTGGGCGGGCGATCCGCTCCGTGAAAGCCACCGAGATCGCGGCCCGTTCGCTGGGCTTCAATCCGGTGCAGACCAAGACCCTGGCCTTTGCCCTGTCGGCGCTTTTCGCCGGGCTGGCGGGGTCGTTGCTGTCGCCGTTGATGATGTTTATTAACCCGGATTCCTTTCCCTTTACCCAGTCCATTCTCTTTGTACTGGCGGTCATTGTTGGCGGTGCCGGAACCGTGTTCGGGCCCTTGCTGGGCGCTGTTCTCATCGTGTTGGTGCCGGAACTGCTGTCAAGCATGGCGGAAATGCGACTGCTGCTGTTCGCTGGCGTTCTGCTGGGGGTGCTCTGGATCGCACCTACTGGCGTGCTCGGCGTGCTCCAGGCCCGGTTTTCGAAACCGGAGCGTCTGGTGCCCCGGCAAAAACCGGACGCCGACCGGCTGGCGAGATTCCTGACCTGCGATGCGGGCGCCCCTGACGGCTTGCGAGTGAAGGACATCGGCATCCGGTTCGGCGGCGTACAGGCGGCCGAACGGGTCAGTTTCAATGCCACACCGGGCACCGTCACCAGTATCATCGGGCCCAACGGTGCCGGCAAGACCACGGTACTGAATCTAGTCAGCGGTTTCTACGCACCGGACAGCGGCCGCATCGACCTCGACGGTGACCTGGCCGGCCTGCCTGCTTGGAAAATCGCCCGGGCCGGCATTGCCCGGACCTACCAGACCACCCAGCTGTTTGTGGGACTAACTGTGCTTGAGAACCTGCTGGCAGGTATGCAACGTGGCCGCCTGGGGGATTGTTGGCGCAGGCCAAACCCCCAACAGGTTGACGTCGCCATGGATCTGCTGGCCTTGGTTGGCTACCGCGGCTCGGTACATACCCTGGCCGAAGCCCTGCCTCATGTCGATCGTCGCCTGGTGGAAATCGCCCGGGCTCTGGCACTGCGGCCGAGGGTGTTGTTGCTGGACGAACCAGCCGCCGGCCTGAGTCGAGCCGATACGGATCAGGTCGCCGAATTGCTTCGGACCATTGCCGGCTATGGTATTGCCGTGATCCTGGTGGAGCATGATATGGCCATGGTGATGTCGGTTTCGGACCGCATCCTGGTGCTGGATTCAGGACGCCCAATCGCCTGGGGAGAGCCTGAAGAGGTTCGTTCCAATCCTGAGGTGGTGAGGGCTTACCTCGGGAGCACCGATTACCAGGCACCACCACGCCCCAAACCCTGGAATGGCAGTCGGGACGCCACTCTGTTCGTCAAAGATCTGGTAATCGACTACGGTGCCGCCCCGGTGGTCGAGGGGGTGAGCCTAGTGGTAAATCCAGGCGAGCTGATTGCTATTCTTGGGGCTAATGGCGCCGGCAAATCCAGCATTCTCCAGGCCATTGCGGGACTGCATTCCGCCTCTTATGGTTCGGTGGTGCTCAACAACGAAAATATTGAAACCCTGGACTCCAGCCAGATTGCTGGCAAAGGTCTAGCCTTGGTGCCTGAGGGCCGCCAGGTGTTCCCGGAGCTGAGTGTGCGGGACAACCTGCTGATGGGTGCCTACACCCGCACCGATCGCGCTCATCTGGATCAAGACGTAGACGATATTCTGGTGCGCTTCCCCCGATTGCAAGACCGCATTGACAGCCCCGCCGGGCTGCTTTCTGGGGGCGAACAGCAAATGGTCGCTATCGGTCGTGGGCTAATGGCGAAACCTTCGATTCTGCTGTTGGACGAACCCTCTCTGGGGTTGGCGCCGGCCATGGTGGCCGAGCTTTATGACGCTCTGGCCGCCCTGAGGGATGAGGGCGTCACCCTGCTGTTGGTGGATCAGATGGCTAATCTGGCCCTGCAGGTGGCGGACCGGGCCTATGTATTGGAAACCGGGCGTGTGGTTCACTCCGGCGATGCCGAAGCCCTCCTCAACGACCCGGAACTGGAAGCCGCTTATTTGGGGGAGAATGTTGCATGAATTCAATACTATTCAAGAACCTGAGGCTGCCGAACCAACCGAGTCAGATCACTGAATTACGGGTGGAACATGGTAGGTTCATCGAGGCTTTTGCCGACGACGCGTCACCTTCAACCGAGATCGATTTGGGGGGCAATCTGGTTCTGCCTGGACTTATTGAGACCCACATTCACCTCGACAAGGCCTGCATCATGGACCGCTGCAAGCTAAAAGAAGGCACCCTGGAGGAAGCAGTGGCCAGTACCAGCGCCGCCAAGTCGGAGTTCACTGAGGCGGATGTCTACCAGCGAGGAGCTCGCATCCTGAAACAAGCCATCACTCAGGGCACCACCCATATGCGCACCCACGTGGAGCTGGACCCCGGCATCGGCCTGACCGGCTTCCGGGCAATCCGCCGACTGCAACAGGACTATGCCTGGGGTGTCAGCCTGGAAATCTGTGTATTTCCCCAGGAGGGCCTGCTCAATAATCCAGGCACTGAAGAGCTGCTGTGCGAAGCTCTGGAAAATGGAGCCACAGTTCTTGGAGGCTGTCCCTATATGGACGACGATCCTACCGGTCAGATCCGACGACTGTTCAAATTAGCGGAGCGTTACAACTGTGATCTAGATCTGCACTTGGACTTCGACCTTAACCCCCAAGGCATGACCATACCGGAGGTGATCCGGTGCACCCGAGCCTATGGCTGGCAGCACCGAGTTACGATTGGCCATGCCACCAAGCTGTCGGCATTAGCGCCAGACCAGTTTCGGGAAACCGCTTTGGCTCTGGCAGAAGCCGGAGTCCAGGTGACTGCGTTACCGTCCACCGATCTGTTCCTTACCGGCCGGGAGGCTACCCACAATGTGCCCCGGGGCGTGGCGCCGCTGGCAAGGCTCCATGACTTTGGTGTGACCTGTTCATTGTCCTCCAATAACGTAGGTAACCCCTTCACGCCGTTCGGCGATGTCTCGCTGATCCGCCAGGCCAATCTGCTGGCGAATGTCTGTCATCTGGGCACGCCGGCAGAGCTGACGCGCTGTCTGGCATGGATTTCGGAGGAGTCGGCGAAGCTGATCCGCCTGCAGGACTATGGTCTGACGCCAGGTTGTGACGCTGATTTTATTGTGCTGGATGCTGATTCACCGGCGGCGGTGATTGCTAGTCTGGCGCAGCCGCTGATGGCGTTCAAGGGCGGCCGTCAGAGTTTTGATCGCAAGCCCGCGCAGCTTTTCGTACCGACACGCCATGGCTGACCTCCCGGCCTGGGAGCGGGCCACAGTGCCGTGCATAAACGCTATCAAATAGTGTATGCACTCTTTATTGGTGCCGGGGTCAGGCCTCGCGTTTTGCCCCTGCTTCGTCCTTTCGTTTTAATCGTCTCAGCCTGTCCCGCCTCAACTAAAACAACGGAAGGAGCTGGATTGACGGGGCCTTCGCCGCGCAGGCGATTGGGAAACGTCGGCAATCTATTTTCCTTTTAAGGTCACTATTTTAAAGATATATCGCATGGGCAGGTTAATGGGGGGTTAGGGGGTGCCAGTGGCAGGGCCCGCACGCT